>Ga0126342_10000197_pt1 | contig 51825 bp, 44 predicted proteins | sample Cyp1metagenome_FD_92528 | JGI IMG/M metagenome (GOLD analysis project Ga0126342, IMG submission 92528) | Coral microbial communities from Lord Howe Island, Old Settlement Bay, Australia - Cyphastrea 1 metagenome | ecosystem: Host-associated > Invertebrates > Cnidaria > Coral ...
CCAGTGATGTGAATGTTGGTTTATAAACATTTATAAACCCCATGAATACTAGTTTACTAGTTCGTTATAGGTATCATAAACCATAGTGTTTCATGGGAGTTATGTTCAGCAACTGAACGCAATCGTAAACGGGGGGGCCACATTGTAGGGGGATTGTCGAACTAACTGGGTGATTTTCCATGGTACCCTCCCTTTTCCTGAACGGCTGGAAAATATTCGATGAACTTCCCAGCTATAAGCTTCCATTTATGAGCAGTGGCTGCTAAACCCCTGTTGGTTGATGACATTTTTGGGGATTATACTAGCCAATTATTATAGGGATGAATATTGCCATATGGATGATTGAATGTATAAATGTCTTTGTAGATCTAATTATGGAACGCATTGGATGTATATAATTGCGGATGTATGAGCTATAGCCATTGTATATACCATCGGAAACCATTCGAATATGTTAGCATTTACACGACCCACTTTCACATGGATTGAAGCTGGATACTCGACAACACAGTTTCATGCTGGAATTGTTTGAAACCCTGACAAGCTTTCTTCCATAGACCATTGTGTTGAATAGAACACTTTCATACTTTGCATCAGTTTCTTCTATGTTTTACGTGCAATCTGACCGTCCCGGCGGACTCTCTGTGCCAGCGGATGGGCCATTGGATGGCCACTGAACACAAACCAGCGAACACAAGTCTTGGAATGACTCGGGGGTGCAGGCCACGGGGTATTAAGAAATATAATAGGGGATTTTAACCTCCGCAGTTGGGATTATGGGGGCCCCAAAAAGACAAAACTCTGAAATCTAGAGGCCACAAAAATTACTGGTTGGTGGTGACTGGAACATGGCTGGATTATGACTTTCCATTCAGTTGGGAATTTCATAATCCCAACTGACGAACTCATATTTTTCAGAGGGGTAGGTATACCACCAACCAGAGTAGGATTATATTTAATTGGATTGTCATGAAGACTTGTCTGTCCAAAGCGAACTTTTTGGCTGAGTAACGTGGGAAAGAGATTGCTTTGTCTTTGTTTGGGCATCCCCATTTTGGGCCATGTGAATGGGAACAACGTATGATATTTAGGGGTGCCCAATTTTGAGATTCACATGTCAAGAGAGTCAAGAGCCCCAACTGACTGAGATATTTTGAAGTGGCATTGAAATCGGCCAGCAAACTTTGGTGGTTGTGCATGGTCTTACTTTTCAAGAACGACACATGCGCAGTTTAAAAAACAAAAAAGACAAGTGGGTCGATGGTCACAGGGAGTTATACTACTGACATATTGGAACAATCATAACTCGCCACGAGTTCCAGGAATCGTCACAGGTGCCGCAGACAAAAAAGCGCAGACTTCCCTGCAGATGCATTGACTCTTTCACGATGTTGCCCGTCCAAGGGGTGCGAAGACAGACGGATCACGACAGGACCCAGAAACAGTCGGAGTTACATGAAGCGTGGTCCGTTGGAATTAGAAAACATGTGGCCCGGACCCCGTCTTTTCTAGCGCTTAGAGCTCCAGCAATGTCGCGGCCACGCCCAAACTTGCAGATGCTATGGGACGCGCGCGGAGAATGTTGCCGAAACGGGCATTCAAAAAAAAATGGAGCAAACTGATCAACATTCTCAGCAAGTGGAACGGTCTTGTTTCCGGACGGTAAGCGACATGCTTGGCTGGTAATTTTGCTGGCGTGGCCTGTTGGCCCCCAGTTGTTACAGCACTGTCATCATGCACAGAAATCATGGCAGTGGCCGAACTTAAAGTCTTAAAGGCTTGGTTGGAATTCTTGTTCTACTTTGGCCCACCCCGAGTTTGACCGATTCATGCCCAAATAAGCGCAGCAAACTTGGCAAGCTTCCAAAAGATTTGAAAGACATCAATGAATCAATCACTTCGGGCACTTGGATGTGGCCCATGGGATGTTGCCGATGGGGTTTGTTGTTGATGGGATGGCCCACCGGATGGGGTCCCCGGATTCACGTGCAGATGTTTTCCGATTTCCCACATGTTTGGATCCTCATGGCCCAAATTGTGAATGTGAAAGTGCGCATGCATAGATTAGGTGAGAAGGCCAACCAGTCCTAAAGAAAGCCAGAGAAGCAAATAGATGCGTGTAAGAAGTGGGATCTTTTTGGTTCCCACGTTTCCGCACAATTGGTCAATCAGTTTGCCTGAGGTTTTGTATCCACTTATTGCGTCCCCAATTTTTGCGTTAGTTGTCAAATGCTAATGTTTTCAAATGACTATCTGTATATTTAATTTTATATAATATATATATATACACCTCTCTCTCTCTCTCTATTCCTGTGTTTTTGCTGAAGCGTTTTGCATTGTTCAGACATTTTGCTCCCATAGGCGAATGCTACCTAGCTCTGACTGGAAAAGAAGAAGTAAAGTTGTGGTTTATACGCGGCCTTGTGGCTCGCATGCCTTGTAGTTGTCTATTTTTGTTGGATTTTCGCATGTGTATTTAGGATTTGTATGTATATATATATGCATATACTCATCTTGAGGTGCATACACGGAAGGCTCGAAACATATTGCCATTTCACTTGGGTTTTGTTTTTTTTGGTGATTTTCATTTAATGATGCAAACATATACAGTATATAAACAGTGCTTGTGTGTTTTTCAATATTTATTCGAATATTGTGTATCCAATATTTTTGTTTTTTCAACATCCATTAAAAAAACATGTGCATATATATATAGAAATATATATATATATATATGCATATCATATATGTATATTAATTTCCATTGCTCAACGTGTTGGTTTTTTCCTGGAAACACCACTGTGTTTTGGATGCAATCAGTTCAACGTGTTTTTTTGATGGTCCCATCAAATCGAGGGGACAACGTGTTTATTCATTTGTAAATTTCTGAATGGTGAACGGGAGAAGACACACACACACGTATATTTTACATTGGGTGAATCCGGGTGTGCGAGAGACGATGAATTACTTTAACAACATTATCATGTTTTTTCCGCATGATCAGAGTTATGACGGCTATAATTTTCATGATTTTTTAACGCCAAAAGAAATCATGTGGTCCTGCCTGGTAGGGAATCCATGCACAATGCCAACTTCGCACAATGGCTGTGGGAGGCACAGGGCACCACGGATTTTTTTTTTGTGGGCAGGATTTTTTTTGGTTTAAATCTCTATTCACTCTTGGTAAATCTGCACGTTTTTTTTTTTTTAGATAACATCCCTGTTTTTGTTGGTTCACATCCATATTTGGGTTGTTGTAGGCGATATTTTGTTTGTTTTTGTTAGGGGCGATTCATGTTTGCCAAAAATGCAGGTTTTAGTGATTGGTTGAAACCACCGGTCAGTTGATTGCGGAAGGTGTTCAAATACAACATGGAGGTAAACCATGCAAACAAAAAATGGGGCAATTGATGACGGTTTCAGGGTGCACAGCAAAACACAAGCAACCAATTGACCTGTTTGTTATTACATAGTGGGCAACAAAAAACAATGTTTTGTGTTCACACCATGGATAGGATCTCTGAACCAAAGATCGGTGTGTGGAGTACATCGAGTTTGGATGAAAAGGTTGAATTTATTGAAGAACATGACACGGCCAAGTGAGATGTGTTGGCCAAGCTACGTTTTTTTTTGATTTTCAACCAAATAGATCCAAATAGTGGTGCAACATACCATTGAAGCAGGTTCACGATAAATATATGAATATATATATATATATATGTATATACATTTTTTTGATAAGTGGACACCAATGGTTTTGGGGTTTTCCCAATTTTATTTCAATGTATAACCAGCATTAACCAGTTGTAAATGAAGATTTATATTTCGTAATCCAAACAACTAAATTAGCGAGATTTAGCCTCTGGTAAACAAACATAACTATTGAAAATGGTCATAGAAATGGTTGATTTACCCATTAAAATGGAGATTTTCCATAGTTATGTTAGTTTACCAGAGGGTAGCCAGTATCAACCAACTGTAAATCCCATTCATCCATGATTTGCACTGCAGGTGGTGACCAAACCTGCCACAGCCATCGTGGACGATGGCGCCGGCGCGAAGCCTGTGTCGCAACTGGAGCGCGCCAAGAACGGCAGGCGTTGAAAACCTGGGGAAGATATGGGCAAACCATGGCAAACCAGCCAATTCCTGTGGTTTATCATGATCTTTTATGATACGGGGATGAATCAAAATTTAAGCCCTATGGGATTACTGATTTTAGTATATTTGGCTTCGTACCTTAGTCATCCGTTTTTTGGCCAAAACCATTTGGAGAAAGCTTGGTGAAGAGTAGATTTGTGACTGGCCGCCAGTGGCCTGTTCAGCCTGTTCCCCAAAAAAGATGAGGGAAAAGTAGTCAGAAAATTATAAATGGTGTACTCACCAGCTGTAGAGTTTTTGCTTGTTGAGTATCAAAGGCTGGCCATGAAAGTGGAGATTCTCGAGAAAGTGGGCTCACGAAAAAATTCCTCTGGCAATGGAAAGCGTCAGAGTAAAACCGATTTAACCAGGCGATCTTTAAGCCAATCAGTTTAAGTTACCGGAGGGTTGTTGAGGCTGTACTGTTGCTTGATCGTTACATGAGCACTTGGCTACAATACATTATGGATGTTTTTAAATCATTAAACAAATCCAACGAGATGTCGTTTGCATTGAAAAGTTACGATGATGGGCCTTCTCTTACTTAATCACACAGTCAGGGACTGTCAACATGTCCAGTTGTAAAATCATAATACCATAGACGCATGTTCATCCATTTTCATCCATTTTCCAGGTTCTGTATTGGATTTGGACTTGGCAATACTGCCAGGCAATTTCGGTCAGGTTACTGCATTCACATTATTTTCGGAAGTTTTGAAGCTCCAAGACTCACCCGATCCGGATCAGTTGTGGGCCAAACAACTCAAAATGACCAGATTTGTAGCATGCTACTATAGTTGTTTAGTGGTCTCTAGGTTCTTTCAAACGGAGACAATATGATAACGGACTTTTCAATCCGTGGGAGGCATAAAGAGCCTGAAGAACTTCACGAAGATCAAACATGATCCAACACTAAACCAGTGGTTTCTCAGTGGCTAAGGGAATACGCCATTGCCATCAAAACATCAAACCATATCATTGTAAATTTGAAGAATCTAAGATATTAATTAATATGTATCCTCATTATAGGTCCCATTTGTGTTTCCAACAACAAAACATCGTTGTTGCAAAACGCTGTTGTTCAGTCTGTTTTGGGCTCCCGAACTCCAACGAAGCTACGCAACGGCCAGGAGAATTTCCAACGCCGGCGCCATGAGACAGGCGTCAACTGCGAGCGGAACCAGCTTAGCTGTTGGGAATCACTTGGCAACAATTCGTCAGTCTGGATTCACTTGAAATGATGATTAGTAAGATTTACCCTCTGGTTATTTGTTACATAGCCATGGAAAATGGCCCATTTATAGATGGTTTATATGCCTATTAAAGATGGTGATTTTCCATGGCTATGTTAAATCCATGGCTATGTTAAATAACCAGAGGGTAACATGGGTAATCCCCCAGCAAACACCAGGTTAGTGAGTTGCTATCATTCAACTACTCGATGAGAATTTTGCGTCAAGAACAACTGGATGTCATTCTTTTTTCCCTCTGATAGGCAGATGTCCTAACGAAACACCCAGAACTCAACAAGGGAGGTATGCGTAGACAAGCAATGAGCTCATGTATCAAGTGCAAGCGCTGCTAGGAACCAACAAGTGAAGCTAATTCAATACGTCTTTTTTTCTTTCACACAGGCATCCCAGATGGTTGGGAAACCATTTATAAACCATGGTTAGTGGGGTAGTCACTAGGCTACCAAAAAACCCAGGCCGTGTCGTGTAGACAGGTCATTCCTAGTTTCTCGCTGTCCAGCGCACCCATCAATTATGTTACCCTCTGGTAAACTAACATAGCTATGGAAAATCACTACTTTTTAATGGGTAAATCCACTATAAATGGGACATTTTCAATAGCTATGTTAGTTTACCAGAGGGTACACTAATGACTTTCATAGCTGGGGTAATTTTCAAAGACTTCGGTGAGAAATGGTGAGTAATATGGGTGGGTTATACCCCATTATGATGTGCAGAAAAATTCATGCGCAACGTACGCACATCATTCTACTTGTAGATTCTCTTAACAGCAATGTGAAATATGAACATTCCTGAGAACACTGTGGTTGCGGACGCTGATCTTTTTTCCTGGATCATAGCAAGGTTCGTTTGCTTCTTTCACAGCGTTCATATAAAGCAACTCTCTATAGGATACATTACTGTAGGAATTTCAAGATTTAGCGCCAAAGCCAAAAAAAAATACATGGTCGACATCTGAAAAACCCAGTCTCATACCTAACATAAACTGACAAACATCTAGAATGATTCGATGAAGAACCAACATAGCTATGTGGGAATGGACTAGACACGCGCCTTGATCATCTTTGCCTCGACAGGTTGAGCTGCCACAGAGGCCTGGAACATCCAGGTCTTGAACTTCCAGAAATCAATTCCATGGCTGGAAAATTGTGATTTTTTTTTCTGCTTCGATCAATGGAAAATCATCGAAATATATCATGGAGATGCCCATTTATGGGGATTTGACTCTCCACGCAAGGTATGCGGAATTTAACGGGATGTAATAGTATTTGATGGGTAATCACACGGAAATGGACAATCCCCCATGTAGTTCGATGATTTTCCCATTAAACCACCGATGATTAATAGGATGTTCAATTGCCCTATAGGATTCCCGCGGGGTAAACATCCGAATCATATCTTCATTTGGCATCCCATTCATAGGCATGTTGGACGTCGGATTCACAATCCTTAACTAGTCCCATCCCCCCAATATTCAACGGTCCCAAATAGGTGTAAATTTCCATGGTTTCTGGGGGGTGCTTAATATGGGGGAAGCCAGGGATTGCTGCAACATGCTGCAACCGCCACTGCGGCAAGGCACGAAGTGCAACAGTGGCAGGAAGAAGTGAAAGCCGCTGGGCCGAAGACAGTCTGGCAGATGTTGATGAAAGCGCTTGGCAGAGCATGTCTGAATCTTTGAACGAAACCCATGAACATCATTGAACCTCTGCAATCTCGCTGCTTGGAAAATTGAAAATTGTTAAAATTAAGAAAAAACAAACAAAAAACAAACCAAAAACACAACAAAAACAATAAAGAACAATAAACAAATAAAAAACAATACCTGTTTTTTGTTTTTTCCTAGGGAAAAAGAAACAATCCAAAAAAAAAGAGGTACCACAAAAAACAAGGAGGTACCATGAGCCGCCGGGGCAGCCCCTAGACTGATTGCTTGCCCCCATCAAGGGTAGTGGGCGCACTATTTGAAGCTTTGACTAGGCAGCCCTTGTTGGATTTTGGGAGTTTTGGGTCGCAGCTTGGCAGCAGGCAACCCAACAGACTGTGGACTTTGAGAGCAGGTGGTATCAACAAGCTCCGGCCATAAAGGAGAAGCACAAAGTCTCTCTGAGTTTCAAACAGCGCTCTTCATCGTTTTTTTGTTTGTTTTTGTTTTGTTTATTGTTTTTTGTTTTTTTGGGGTGTGTTTTTTTGTGTTTTTTTTTTTTATGAAGCATTTTGCGTCTTAAAACTAGTTTTTCTGCGGAATAGAACGCTTAACCAAATCATCCTAAATAGATCAAGAGACATTGAATATCACACAAAATAACAAGCGTATGCATAGATAAGATTAATGCGGTGCATCAATTTCACGATAGGTTTCTTCTTTTGAGAAGTGTTTGCTTCACCATCGACCACTGGCCACGGAAAGGTGGTGATTGGTTGGAGATACAATTTTGATACAACCGGGAATCTTGACGGTTAGATATGCTCATTTTCCAGCACTTTTGTTACCTACCTGGCCATTTTTCAGCATTCTTGTTGGTAAAACCATGTGTTTTCGCCTAGGTTTTCCCACATGTTTGATGTGTTAATCATTTTAATCACAAGTGTTCTTTATTTTTCTACATGTTTTTCACATGTTTGATCATGGAAATCGGCATTTTTCCACATCTTTCCCAGGCTCGAAGCGAGCGACCGCACAGCGGCCCTTCCTCGGCAGTGTCGTCACTGGGATTTTGGGCGCTTGTGGATTTTTTTCGCAGAAAAGATGGGAAACCAACGAAAAACATGGGGAATTTATGGGATTAATGGATTACACGGGATTGAACTATGGTGAATCATGGATTTTGTCCTGATTTGCTGGGATTGTTCATGGGTTTTTATGGAAATTCATGGGGAAATCGTGGTGAATCATTGATAATATATGGATGTGTGGTAATCAGTTAGTAATTACTATATATTATTATAATGATCATTAATGACTGATGGATCTTATATGATGATTAATTTGGATTTTACAGGGACATAATACATAGTGATTTACGGGGATTGAATGCGACTTGATAGGGAAATAGATGAATCAATGATAATAATATGGATACTTTCTATGGGATATTCAATGGGATTCACCATCCGGTAATCAGGCATGGCAATGAAGAATCTTTTGTAATGGTAGTGACTAACAGTTTGCTATAGAACATCACCATTTTTAAGTTCGGTAAACCATCTATAAATTGGCCACGGTTTCCATAGCAAACTGTTGGTTTACCGGTAGTTTTAGAAATAAGATACCCTCTGGTAAACAAACACAACTATGAAAAATCACCATTAATGACATTAATGGGAAAACTCACTATAAACTGCCATTTTCAATAATTAGCTATGTTAGTCATTACCAGAGGGTAAACCTTGGTGAATGGTAGGCGTACGCTCCTTCCCGTGTGGAATTTGTGGGGTACGTTGGTATGGTCTAGTTCTTTGCCACTTTTCGGCAAATAAATCGGAATAATTCGATCCATTTACATACCCTCTGGTAATTTGTAACATAGCCATGGAAAATGGCCCATTTACAGATGATTTACCCATTAAAAATTGTGATTTTCCATAGTTATGTTAGTTTACTAGAGGGTATACATAACATTATTGATTATAGTCTACCGCGCATGCAATCACCATGACCCAGTAAGACAATGTGTTTAATCATGTTCAATCATTTTTCCACATCCCTTCCACCATGACTTAAAAACCGTCGCCTGGTTGCGAATCAGCATCCCTACCCTATATGAACTCGAAGGTATTCTTGCCGGAGTCAGGGTTGATAGCTGATATCTGGCTATCTGGTTGATATCCAAAATGGTGAGGCAAGGAACCCAGTTTTCATGAGAACATCATCGTGAAGATCAATATCTGGGTCAACCGATTGGTTAGATACGAACTAGTACTTTCATCGCTATCAATGGATATCAATGGTAAAAAAAAAGACTTAACCAGCTAAACAATAGATTTTGTGATAGGTATAGTGTTTTTTTGATTTACCAAGTATAGTATACCATATATCATACCATCACATATCAAGTGTATACATTGTGAGCCCCCCCAGTTATAAGTTGGTTTATAAACCCCAATAACTATAGTTTTCTAGGTATCATAAACCATAGTGTTTCATGGGACTTATCAAGCAACTGAACGCTATCGTAAATGGGGCCACATTGTAGTATTTGATTATGTGGAACATGCTGGAACCATCGATTTCCCACAGCTCAGGCGCACCTCTGCCCCAGTTATTCGCGATGCGATTGGCACTGCGATTGGCGATGCGCCGGTGCGGTGTAAACCGCTGCGATGTGTGATCGTTCTCGATGGATGATTTTAAGGGAAACTCATGGAACATCTAGAGGAAACCCATGGATTTATCAAATCAGTCTATGGCTGGTTGGTGGTTTGGAACATGGCTTTTATTTTCCATTTCATATATGGGATAATCCGCCAACCATTGACTAATATTATTCAAGATGGTTAAAACAACCAACCAGTATGGATTTGGGTGAGACCATGGAACGTTCAGTCGAAATCATGGTATTTTCTAGTCAAACATGTGGGAATAAAACCGTAAAACCCTTCAAATGTTCCCTTGGACAAGTGCCATGAAGTGAAGATGTTGTGATCTCCGGTTTCTGAGCAATAATTACATAGCAATCTCCCCGGCTGACCAAGCGCAAACAATGAAAATTGTTGTTTTTGTTTTCCTATGGTAAACCAAATTACAATGGGCGCATTTAGGATGTTCATGGATGTTGAGGTAAACATAGGTGAACCAACTAAAACTGGGCCTGGGATGATTTTAACTTGCCCAGATGTCTGCGTTATAAAGCGCTGCATTTGAGCTGCGGTAAACTGAAAATCGACTGGTTGGACAACGTTCGAGCTGTACCTGGAGAAATGTGATGATGTGATGTATATCACGCAAGAAGTGACTGTTTTGAGTCTTGAGAGATATCTAAAGTTAGCAATTTGTTACATATTGGTTTGTTGCTTGCATACCATCCATACCATCCCATGTCGATTAGTGAAATACCATGAAATATGTTTTTTTTTGTTATGTTTGTTTTCTCCAGTGGCGTATGCTGGGTGAAACTGTGCCAACGGTTGATGAAACATGGATCCAACGAATTCGCAGTTCGAGAACGGCTGCTACATCGATGGATGGCCAGCTGGCCAGGCACCATATCAGTTTTCAAAAATTATAGTAATTGACCCATTAATAGAAGGCCATTCTTGTTCCACATATATCATAATATGTTTGGTTGGATTGAATATATGTCAATACCCTTAACAAGGTACATATATACAATATTACTATATATATACATATATATATATGTATATAAATGCAATATTGATATTGATGTATAGTATATTCATAGATTAAAAGATATGTCCCATCCTTGCGTGATTGATGTTCTAAAACGCGTCAGGCAAGACAGCCTGTGCTGCATCGGGGTTTCGCGACCAGCTTTTCTTTGGAAGGCACAGCCTTTCCGGGCGACCGGAGGGACTGGCGATTATATCGCCTAAACGGTTTTTGGTATGTAAGTCTGTTTATAGAGCAGGTAGCTATAGTCCACTCGTTATTATGCATTATATCGCATAAACCCAAACAATAAGCAGGTTATAAATTATAGCAACAGGGCCTACAGGGCCTCGGGGGTTGGGGGCAGGAATCATCCCAGTTGGATTCTGTCGATTTCACAACTCCAACGAGTGTGAAATCGACCCCTTGAAGGATTTGACTTATTTTTATTCACATTAATTGCAGTATTTCACTGATATATGATATAGGCATAGGTAATCATTGTGATGTGAGCACAAAAATTGTAAAAGCATCAATTGATTGCAGTTAAACAAAAAGTTGTACAGGTTTCAGAAGTGTTTCACAGAACTTTTCCCTCGTTTTGCGATGCTGAGCCATTTTCTGGGTCGGAGGGTCCCCTACTGCAGCTCCATTAAAGCCAGGTCAAAGCTCAGATTTTGCCAATGGCTTCGTCGGGAAAGAGGGTACCCCAATTTCAAGGGTTTAAGACTATACTGTACCGTATCCCAATTAGAATGATTTAGAATGGCCATAACCCAAATGATCACAGTGTGAGTTTCTTCGATATGGATCCCATACGCCTATCCCCCTAGTAATTCATGAACATAACAAGTCATGACGAGTAGTGGAACAACCATGGGTTCCATTCCGTGATGGTACCCACTGAACAACCATTGGTTCGCAAATGGCACAGGGTCGTGCCCAGTTCGTGAACGCTAGTTTGGTGTGAGTTTGTTTATAATTCCAATACCTGGGGTTGATCAGGGGGTTTTATCATTTTATATCAACTTGTTGGTTTATAGACAACATTGATAGTTGGGGGGGTACAACCCTGCATACAATTAGGCAATTCCTGACATCTTTGAACCAAGGGACTTATCGCCTTTGCCTTGCTTTCAGGCAAGCAATTGGCGATTGAGTCAGGCAATTTGGAATCGCTCTGTGGCGTGAATATGTGGCAAGGGCTTGTGAGGCACTGACATTTGTATAGACATATATGTAAGCTTGAATGCAATGAAGTTTGATGTTCTCACGATGTGTGATACACAGGGTACACGTACAAGATGTACGTGATGTGCATACAAGTACACTGCATGGTGGTTTCAAATAGATTTCATTCCTTGTTTCCGGGAAGGTAAAAGACATAATGGGTTCTGAAGGCATCAAGATAAACTCGGAAATGTCAAATGAATGAAGTGCAATTCTTTCAGCACTCCTTGGAGTTATTTGGAGTTTGCATGCGCATTATGATGATGTCGGAAAGCTACATATTTTCCCTATGGAAATTGGAAAGAACCTCCATCATGAAAATTCCACGGGCGGGAGTTGCACCAGCTGCACCAGCTCCCTCCAGCTTGGGCAAGGCGAATTAAGCCGTTCTCTTTCAATCGCGTGGGGAGCCCTGGCTTAGCTAACGGAATACGTAAAGGTGAAGAGGGCGATTTCTAGTCGCAAAATGGTGGAACTGTGCATAATCAACCATAATGATCCATTATAATTATATATATATATATATATTTATGATTATAATCATTATATATAAAAAATAATATGACATAATACAATGACTTTTGCTGTTGTTATTCTGGTTTTACATGGTATAAGAGGTATGAGAGAGTAGCCATGTGATATGGAGGTTATTGCAAATTTACTGGTAGGCATAATTTACTGGTAGGCATTAAACGTTCATCCAACATGCTGGCGAATTTCGAACTTGGTCGGCTATGCGGCTATGACCAAGGGCAGTGGATTTGTGAATGTCTTTGACATTGTTTATTCCTGAATCTCGATGAAGCCAAGACAACTGGCCTCACAACAACATTGGTGACCTTGAGAATCCAGCTCAGTTCAATCCAAGATGCTTTGATCATGGTCCAATGCCTTGAAAAACCATGACATCAATGACCTACCGGCTGCCCAGCACTAATCTAAACGGCATATTGATTTTCACCCCGGAAAGCCATATCAGATTGCCGGTCCAAGATGAAATTGCTATAGTAGTTAACTATAGTAACTATAGTTTACTGTGTATATCTCCATTTGTTTTGTGACTTTGATGGGTTTATAAACCACGTTCTCACTCGAGACGGGTCACGACCTCCCCTCGGGGCCTAGGTCCATGCGGCTAAGCCGCCCGCAGTCGGCCTCTGCAGCACAGCGCTGACAGACACCGCCGAGTCCAGTTACTGCTGAGACAAAAAAACGCCGGCGACTTCCATGGTGGTGAGTCAAACCAGCAACCAGTACGGTAGTCGATCTCGAGGCGTTTCTTGAAATGGTGGATCTGCAGGATCCCCAAGTCACCATGGGTTTTGTTTTACTTCCTCTTTCTTTCAAAGTCAGGAAGTCAGGACAAACTTGGGGGCAAAAGGCAACATTAAGCACCAGCATCCATGGAGCAGGGACCCGAAAATATGGACTTTGCAGGACCCTGGATGATTTGGTGTACCGACCAAAGGGAGACCCAAAATGATGGGATTTGTCTTGGAAATCGCATGCTGTCTACCAAGGTCTGGAGCCCTAATGCAACAGGTCTTTTCCAATCTGTTGCTGTCTGGGATCCCCAGTGGGCTGATGATCTGACGGATTTCTTGGAGATCTTCATTCATGGTAGGATTCTTCAGGCGAATTTCCTGGTGAACTCAAAAAAAAAATCCACCTTTTTAGTGAGCAAAGTGACGGTTTGTAGATAGGACGGGTCCCCTAGATAGATAAGTTGTTTTTTGAACTCAGCTAACCATGATGGGTTGCGGTTTGTAATAGATGCATCATGCAGTTTTCGACCAAGGGATCCTCTTTTTTGTGCTTCCTGCCTGGGTGGGTGAGCAGGGGTTCATTCCATATCTCACCGGAAGATGCAGCAAATCCTTTACATTCGGAATATAGTGTTCTATATAATACATGTTTACATACTGTACATTATGCATACAAAATACGCATACACAAAATGAGTTATAGTACATAATCTGATAGTACGTCTATTTGCGTTTGTTTTCACAGTCGTATGTTATGTTCAATACTTCTTGGCAGAACAATCCGAGCTGACAAACATATTTGTTTTCAAGGGGTGGCTCAGCCAGATGATCCAGATGTGATATGGCATCAACTTTCTGACATCGCTATCCGTCCATTTGTAGCGACTGTGGTCCCAAAGGGCCATTGCAACAAACAGATACACAATGACTATGTGCATATCATTATATATATATATATATATTTATTTATTTCAAAAAAACAGAACATCAAACAGATCAATGACACATATATCAATGACACATATATACATATATATATACATGCGATTATGTGTTGTAAATCCATATATACATCCTATATTGATGTCATAGACAATAATTAGATCTGCCGTTGGCTCGCTAGGACCGGTCCACCGGTGAGCGCCTTCCTGGGCTCGGAGATGGCGGGGATGGGCAGGGGATGGGTTACAAAGCTATGATCGTTTGATTGGATGTATAACCAACCTATAGTAATATTCAGGTATAATATACATATATATATAATATGTTATTAGTTTGTTATATATATATATGGTATATTAATACTTTTCAGGTTATATAATGTTATGTACATATATATATATAGTAGGATACAATATTTATTTTATATGATTTAGATATGGCCATAGTTGTAAATGTTATTTGTATAATATGTATGTTCTATATTTATATACACATACATATAACAAGACTATGTGTGATATAGCTCATATATATACATAGATATGAATGGCTATTAATTGCCATATATGATGTTAATAGTTCGTCATATATCATATATGGCCATGTCGTATTTTTGATGAACATTCATCATTATTCATATGTTTAATGACTCTATATGATATGGTCATATATGGTGTTTATTCCTACTAACAATTTTAAATAAGGACTACGAGTTACCCACTTGGAACCCCAACAAACAAACATAGCCATGGTTGTGAAACCCTATGGTAGTGACGAATCCCTACATAACAACTGGTTGGCCATCATGCCTATTTCTGGTATTTTGGAGTTCCAGGTAATGATATGTATACAGACATATGCATATTTTTATATGTATATATGTATATGTATATAGATAAATTCATATATATATATATACATATGTATATTTATGGACATAGTAAAATACATGTTTTAATAAATATATATATATATACATACATACCAACTATGTACATCTTCATAGTTTACTATAATGACTGCAGTGAGTAAACCTTGGATTGGCAGGTACTGCCAGGTTGACAAATGGATCTATGTTCTCCCCCAAAAAAACACATAAGTACAATCTGTGAGTATACATTCACTCACTTGTTCAACAGGGTAGCTAAGGCTGCGTATAAAGAGTTTCGCCATTGTATTGCCATACATGTTGCAGATATCTTTGGATACCTTTGGAACTTCGTGCCAGGCTCGGCAGTGGTTCAAAGGCAAGAAGGTCCACTATGCGTCTGTCTGGGAATACCTGCACCGTTGGGAGCTTAGCCTCCAAAGCAGCGGGCCGCGGGCGGCGTTTTTGGAGGGCTGATGGATGGTCATTTCCATTTCTTCAACGTCGCAGGAAGATACGCAGCAAAAACATTAATTGACATACATACAATAAATATCAATACTATGATACATATGTATAATAGTATGCATATAATAATCAGGTATTATTTGGTAACTAATTATATCTTTTATTTGGTTCCTATGTAGAAATATGAGATATATGTCATATTCACTGTATTTGGTCACTACTGGGAGTAGAAACATCCAGAAACATCCGCGGTCCGAGATCGGCACCTTCGGCACCACCCCGAGAAGCTGATGTACATCACCGGGTGCGCAGGGAGTTTTTTAAAAGACTTTTAAATGGGAAATCTATATGGGAACTAAGGTATATGTTTCTCAGGATTTATATACTTTGGATTTTGTATCATACATTCATATGTTTATAGAGATATGTTTTTTAATGTATGTTTCGTAGGAATTATACAGGAGGTGTAAAGGAATTAGGAATTGTATAGGATTTGTAAATGACTGACAAACGGCTGAGATGGAAAATGCTGAAGTAAACAGCCCAGGAGGCTTATTGGATTATTGGCTAGTGGGTCATTGACCCTAGTTTTGCAGAGATGCGACATGATTCATATGATGTGATCATGCGTGCTGCATCTCTTGATGCATAGCAGATGGCGTTGGTAAGGACCTAGTGTTAGTGCGGACAGACGGTGTCTCCCGTTTAAGTCAGGTGTTTCACATGCACATGGGTTCTTAGGTGGCTTCTTACTTGTTTTGCTCTGAGGGATATAAAAAGATTGATTACCCTCTGGTAAACGTTTTACATAACTATGGAAAATCACAATTTTTAATCGAAAATTCGGAAAATCCACTATTTCTATGGCCATTTTCAATAGCAAACTGTTAGTTTACCAGAGGGTAACACACGTTACCACATGTACTCAGGTTGTGAGTAAATGGTGAATTCCGAAGTTCCCACAGCCCAGAAAGTGTGCGCTTTGAATGTAAATCATGCCCTTGGGGATGGCGAGAAAGACGGTGAATCCTAGAATTATTCATGATATTTCCATGAGTATCCCACTTTTATTCTATATTAATCCATATATATATATACATATGTATATAGATAGAATACATATATATATATATATATATATATATTATCTCCTAGGCTTATGAATATCCTACTATATCCCATTTAATGGCTGTACCACAAAAAGACATCCATGGGGGATGGAATGTCCACCGCGTAGGCACTCGCTTGGAGGTGGCATTGCGAACTTGCTAGGCGGGCTGGTGGGATGTAGCCACAGCCATTGAATGGGGAACATGATGATAGTGAATGATCTTCCCTCTGGTAAACGTTTACATAACTATGGTTTTTTAATCGGTAAATCAACTGGTAAACCAACATATATATATATTGTATATATATATATATATATTGTATGTATATATATATTGTATATATATATATATTGTATATATATATATATTGTATATATATATACATTGTATATATATATATATATTGTATATATATATATATACTGGTTGGTGGTTTCAAACATGGCTTTTATTTTCCATTTCATATATGGTAATAATCCTTCCCAACTGACTCATATTTTTCAAGATGGTTAAAACCACCAACAAGTAGTGAATGATCTAAGGTGATTCATCATGATTATCCCATAAATGATTATCATTCACCATTATCCCATTCATGATTATCCCATTACTGTAATGATTATCCTATCATTAGATTATCTATCACCATGCTATTTATATCTATTTATCCCATCACAAAATGATGGCATCCCACTACCCTCCGCCGCTCCGGTGCCATCAGTTCTGGCAAATCCGTGAGCTGGTGGATTTTCCAGCAAGCCACGTTTGAGGACACCGGAGGGTATATCCTATTCAATATTCCATTCAGTATCCATGGTCATCAACGATTATCAATGATTCACCATTACTAATCATTATTTCCCATTAAATGCCATCAAATCACCATTAAATCCCATTGAATCACCATTAAATCACCCTAAATCACCCCAAAATCACCATTAAACCACCCTAAATCACCCCAAAATCACCACGAAATCACCATGAAATCACCATGAAATCACCATTGCCTGCTTTTTTTTGGTCAGACCCAGGCGCTGAGTTCGGCCTCCCATCCATCGCCTTCTCACCTCCTGGCGTGGGTCATCTCAAGATGCTGCCGCCGGAGGTATAAGTTGGTTTATAAAGCCCATGAAGATCCATTAACTATAGTTATATCCATAAACCATAGATATATATATATATACTATAGTTATATGATTTCTACTACTATAGTTATATCTATACCATAAACCATATAGTTACTGGTTGGTGGTGACTGGAACCTTCCCATTGACAAACTCGTATTTTTCAAGATGGTTAAAACCACCAACCAGTTTTAGAGTAAGTCCCAAGAATGGAGAAGAGGCTAAATATGTGCCAAGCTATTTGGTTATTACTTGGAGCTATTTGTTCAGATTGGATAAAATTACTTCCACATCCTTTTCGTGACTTTTTACAGTTAGTTACTCCCTGTTCGGAATCACTGGGGTCATGCAGCTGGTTGCATGCCAAGTAGTTCCAGGGAGTTGATGATTTGCCTAATAAAGCCAGGTTTTGGAACTCTGGTTGGTTGTCTATCTCATTACCCTCTGGTAAACGTCTACAGAGAATGCTATTGAAAATACCCAATTTATAGTGAATTGTCCCATGAAAAATGGTGGATCTTTCCATAGTTATGTAAACGTTTACCAGAGGGTAAATCATTCTATCCCACATCTGAAAATAGCATGGTTTGATTAAGTTTGCTTATCATTTTTTTCCGCCCATTTGGACCACAGATTTTGGTCTGCTTCGTTGCCAATGGTGCCGACCCAAGGTCCATTCTACAGCCCTGGAGCCAAGTGGGGTCAAGTTGTACGACGGGCGTTCTAAATATGATTCAGCAGGGGAGCATCATTGAAAAATGAATCTAAATGATGGTCATTAAGTTCTATGTAACCAATGGTGGCTGGCGATTAGTCCAACAACGTCCTGTCACTTCGCCGCAGTAAAGGACCCGGTCACAGCCCGAAAATCGTCCTGTCAGATCGTCCAAAGATCGTCATTTCTACGGGGAACCCGTTTTGGGTTTTGGGTACGCCAAGAATTGTGAGAAGCCCCTAATTCCGAACACATTAGAATGACAAATTGCACATTGAAGCCGCGTTAAACGGGAACCAGTGAACACTGGCATTTTTAACTCATTCAATCAAGGAACTTTGACCACGACTAGGCTTCGCGGCTTCAATATTTAACCAACCAAAAATGTTGGGCTTCCACGAGAAAAGTGTTTATTTGATCCAAGGCGGAGCTATTGGAGATCGATCCTGTGCGATTGCAGGTGCGATTTAGAAGCTCAGTTGGCATCGCTGCATCGCTTGTTGCAAGGTGTTTTCGTATCATGTTCGATCAATGTTTGGGATGATTTCGGCTGAATCTATGTTTGAAAGGTTGATTTAGGTCACTTTCTAGAGGTAAGATATGTCCCAAAGGCTCCATGGTGCTGGAATGTTTACCAGATTTACTGAAACAATGCCCCCATATGTAGGTGAATATACATGAATATACTCTACATTGAGCATATTGTGTTTGGTTGTTTTGAACCACTTTGGACCTGGTTTTGGATGATGAACCAATTTGGCATCATTTGACCTTTCGTTTTTGATGGGTGAAACCAAGATTCAGATTAAGAAGTTGGGGTTTTCCACATTGAAGTTGTGGATATTAAAACTAACCTAGAATCCTAGATCATTGGGGTATCAAGAATTGGGTCTTCAGCTTCAAAGGGGGGCATGGATAGATAGATATATATATATATATACATATCTATCTATCTATCTACCCTTTGGTTATTTACAGTTCGCCATGGAAAATCATCATTTTTAAGTTCGGTGAACCATCTATTTCAATGGGCCATCTATATCATGGCAAACTGTGAATGTCATAACCAGAGGGTAGATCTAAGTGATATAAGTGGTATGATGGTTGAAATCCCGGGCACCCTTCTCTTCCAATCCAACCACTGAAATTCCACAAAAATTCCATGGCATCATGGCCCTGTCTTGCTAAAGAACAAGAAATCACCCCTTCATAGCAGGTACAAGGTTTACAATGCTATGGATGACACGAATTTTCAATCACTGCCAAGTTGAAAATGAGCTAAGATGGCGAGACATTGTGAACAATTTGTGTGGCTATGAAATATGCAAATGATTTGTTTCTTTCAAATAAATGATAGCTTAATTTTTACATAGCGCTAGGGCAATAAGACATTTGGATTTGTGAATTGCCAGATACTGTAAGATCTCATCAGAGGGAGCTGTATGCGTCACACTTGATCACATTTGTCCCCTATCATTTCTGAGTTCTATTCTTTTTTTATGTTTTAATTTTGGTATCATATGCCTACTGTATCCCATAGTGACCCCTCATTGTTTGTTAGATTCCCTACATTGCCTTTTTTCGTGGGTTTGAATATCAAGAGACCTGTGTGGCTTTGTCCTGTCACTGGTATTATTTGTTGTTAGATTGTTTCCCGTTCAATGCCACAGCAAGTTTATGCCTATCTACAACCCAGCTTTGATTAAATTCCGACGTCCTTTGATACAGATCAATTGAAATCATCCAAATTTGTGGGTTGCTACAGATCAGTTATGAACAATTGATGAATTTGGGCTACATACAGAACCACAATAATACCTGTTACGGCTATGAAAAATTGATCCATCCCATTACGGGTGAGCCCTCCAGGTGAAAAACCTCCGTTGTCCCGCTATCGCACTTATCCCTATCTAACTGTGTATATATATACATATATACATCTATATACATATATATATATATACATATATATATATATACATATATATATATATATATATATACATATATATACATACATATATATATATAATATTGCATATCTGTCATAAACATTCATAAACCATATAAACCATACTTCTTCTAAGTTAGTTCAACATATTTCAAGCCATTTCAACATTTGTTTGTGGCCCCGCATGTGGCTTCTGGCGTTCTGAGCCACATCACTGGCCTCACCTCTAAAGAAAGCGTAAAGAAGCACTGAAAGACAGACAGACGATCTAGCATGATCTAGCCATCTAAGGTACTAGATGTGTATATATATATATATATAATGTGGTGTGATGTAATGTAATGTAATGCAATGTATGTATATATATATATATATTTACACATGTATTTATATACACATAGAATATCACTCTCCACGGAGGCCTTGGCGTTGGATGTGATTCCCGATGGAGACCCTGTGGTCAGGAGAGGTCTTCCCGGGGGGATACCAGGATGTCCTATGAAAACATGGTGAAAATGAGGGAAAATGATGATAAACCACCAAATCTGATTGGTGGTTTGAAACATTTTTGTTTTTTTTGCCAATAATTGGGATGATGATCCAATCTGACGAATATTTTTCAGAGGGGTTGAAACCACCAACCATGAAATGTTGGGCTATTTGTAGACCAACAAAAATGGTATCGGTTCATGGTGAATTCACAAACTATTTCAATCGTATCCACATGTTCTGGTTCTTGCTGAGCCACTTCATCCACAGAATTTACAGCATCCTCAAAGAGTCTGGACATTTCTACAGTATACCGTTCAAATCATAGATTGAGACGTGTCACTCACTACCCTTTTCAAAAAAAAACATATGTTTCGTCTCGATCAGCAGGATCAGATACCATGGTGCTTGTCACTTCCCTCAAACAATCTCCACTGCGGGTGACTCTGGAAGTTCTCTGCCGGTGGAGCTGGCCCTTCGGGGGCCCCTCATGGCATTCCCGAAGTCGACGGCGGGCTGAAGAGTTACAGAGATCAACAACTAATATGGTAACGAAAGATGCTAGTATTGAATGGAAAATTGACACATATATTTATCATGATTCAATATGATTCATCTGTAAATGGTTGGCAACTAGATTTTGGAAAATACAAAGCTTTCCCAAGATGGAAAACATGATGGTGGAATTGCACATTTGTGACTGGTCATCAATTCCCCTTGATGATCCCAGAAGTTCTCCAAGTGTCCAAGTCTCTTTGTTGGAACTGAGTTCCCTTGTTGGTGTACCAAATGATTTAAATAATATGATTGCTAACCAACCAACAAGGGAACTTAACCCATTGATGATTGAATATGATTGAATAATAGTATTCCCTTGTTGGTTTCTTGATGATTGAATATGATTGACTCTGTGTTTATTGGCACAAACCCTTGGCTGATCTTGGATGTCCCAGTCAATAGATCCATGGGGATGGGTCTGAAAGTTGTACCCCGTTTGATGTTCACATCAAAATTATTTAATAGCTGGGTTCAAATGGAAGTTCATCCCCCTAAAAATTGTATTTATAGGTATTGATCCATAGACATATATATATATATACTGGTTGGTGGTTTCAAACATTTTTCATTTTCCATAATATATATATATATATGGGATAATCCGCCAACCATTGACTTTCATATTTTCAAGATTCAGTTCAAGATGGTTAAAAACAACCAACCAGTATATATCTTTATATATCCACATATCTGTGCAAGTGATGAACCATAAATACAGTAGATGACTGGGATCCACCATACACATACACATAATACATATATATATATATATGTATATGTCAAATTGTACATATATACATACATACATATATAAACCTATATATATATATATGTCAATATATATATATATATAACCTTTATTTTATATACACATATATATATGTGTATATATATATGTATTACGCACATACATACACAATTATTTTCCACCAAGACTGCTATTATGTAATTCCTTCTCTTTCGAATTTCGTCCCCCGGCGTCCAGGACGGGCAATCACGGCACAGTGCAGCTGCCCATCGCCTGTGCTGATCATTGGCCGAGGCTTGGAGATCTGGTCACGTAGGTTTAATGGTGGTTTAATGGGAGTTAATGGGATTTAATTATATATTACTATGTATTATATGAAAGATAGATATGATATTATTATAGATATGTTGATATGATGATATTTATTTTGATATTATGATAGATATATTACTATATATTACTATGTATGACTGTATGATATGTATTATTAGATATATTCCCACAATGACATGAAAGATATGATATTATGATAGATATATTTTGGTAATCTATTTGGTGATGGTTAAATCATAGTTGATGGTGAAATCATTTAAATCCATGCATCAGTGGTCATCATTGCTGATGATATCCCATATTGTGATGTTATTATTTTAGATAAAACAGCTAAATATGGAAAACACTATTATCATTCACCGTAATTGTTTTGGAAGATCACAGTTTCTGTTTTGTGATCAACATTATTATTATTGGTGTTATTATCATTACCAGTTGCAGATCACATTTCCAGTTTTGCTATGTATTTCATGATTTAGCAACTGATCAAATATTATGTATTTTTTACGATCATATTTCTATGATTATCATTTGCTAGATCAGATTTCCGGTATTTATTATGATTACAATGATCTAACAAATGGTCACATTTCCGTTATTATGATGATCACATTTATTTATATGCAAATGATCATCAGAATTCCGGTGCTATAATCACGCTTATCGTGATTTTCCTGGGACCATGATTACAAGATCACGTTTCTGGTATCCCCAACCAAGAATTGTCAACACCGGCAAAAAGATGCGTCAAACTGAGGGTTTTGAAACCCTCGGTTTGCACCGCACCATTACATCCCTGGAACTTCCAGAAATCCCACTTCTTTGAATTCGGATTGTTTTTTCTCGTAATCCCCAAGCCCATCTATGGTTTTGACGGCACCACCGGCACCACCATTGATGAACTTGTAGATGAAGATCAAGATGGTGCATTTGCCAGCCAAAAGATTGACAATGGCAAGACTAAAGCATTGAAACCTGGGGAATCATTGGCAAGTGGGCAGTTAACAAGGAGAACCTGTGACAAAGCTAAGGGTTCCTCTCTGCAAAGATGTTCGAAGTACGTATATACTGCTGGGCTAGCTAAACATGGGATAACATCGGGATGTCACCTGGTGTGGATTTGCATAGTCATATCAATGCGCATATTGATGCGTATTGATGTATACACCATCATACATTAATATATGTCACATTCAGCTTGGGCAATGGCATATACTCGTATACAAATCATGGTGTATATAGTTGTATACAATGATATATATATATATATATATAAAGACATGTAGTGATATAGAATGGTTGGTATAAAGATATTATTGAATATATTGAATATGAATGGTGATGTACATCTCCTGACCATTCGGCATGGACAGCTCCGCTCCGAGGTGCCACCGAATTTTTAACAGCGTCTGCGAGCTCTTCGATACCTGTGGAGACCAGGCAGGGAAGCACCGTGGGACCAGGCGTGGGTGGTAGCACCAACGGAGGGTTCCGAAGTCATAGGGGTACCCCAACTCCATTTTAGTAGGATGTCCTTCCATTATAAACCATCCATGTTGGGATAGCCTTATTCTTTTGAAAACCTCCAAATGGGTACCCTCTTAGTACACTTTGGGTTGATTGATCCTACCAGGGACCAGGGGGAATGTGCTTCCAATAAATGGTCATTTCAAGATGAGAATCAAGATAAAGCAGCAATAATTCAGTTCCCGCATCAAGAAGAATAGCATTATTGCCATTTGCCCCAACATTAATGTCCAACAATAATAGTGTGTGACTTTTGGGGATACCTGATACAATTTGTTGGACATGATTTTTTGTGGATCACATGGATCACGTTTTTCCGCGGGGTAGTAAAACGGATCACCACAATCTCCGCGGATGGCTAACGCCATGGACTTGTTGCTGAAAGTCCCATCTTTGGTCGAAACAGAGACCAGTTTGCTCTTGCTCAAACTCACCCTTTTTATCCCTTTTTGTTGATTCGAATTATATATGTTTTTTCCTCAAACAGTGTACTGTTAGGGGTTCTTAATGATTTCTGATGTGTTGACCCTGTTCTTCAAAACACTTCTTGAATCTACCCACTGTTTGCGGTCTACGGTGGTGCAATCTAAAGGTTGGAATCCAATCTCTTCTTCGTCAAAATCAGTTTTTTTTGTTTAATATCACATATTTTAAGGCTCAGTTATAGGCTCCACTCAAAAACCAACGGTGAGGCGCAGCCGACGCCGCGGGTGGCTCCTGACCAGTTTTGGGCGGGACAGGGCGATCGAGAAATGATACATAGATATGACCCGGGATGGCAATACTGCATTTTCCACCCATTTAGGTATAGTATAATTAATAACATATTTAAATCTCAGAAAAATGGTGAGATATTACGTATATGGCATACCATGGTATACCACTTATAGATGTTCCTCAGTAATGTTAGTAAAGGAATAATAAAGCACCCATATTTTCAGGGTTGATACCAGCAATTGTTACGGTCAATTTCGGGATGGTGTCCCATTGTTTTTGCCTTTTTTCAATGTTGGTATATTGTAATGGGTACATACCATAACTGGTTGGTGGTTTGGAACATGGCTGGATTATGGCTGGATTATTTTCCATTTCATATATGGGATGTCATCCTCCAACCATTGACGAACTCATATTTTTCAAGATGGGTAGGTCAACCACCAACCAGATGAAATGGAGAGTATAGATGAATATAACCATAGAATATAATGACAGATAGTATATATGATATAGTATATATATACTTTGGAATATCGATGAATGTTGAAAAAGTTCACCAAGCAAAAAATCGTCCAGGGCATTTTTCATGGTGATTCAATGGGATTGAATGGGAATCCATTGAACATTACTGGGTAAATTGGATAGGATAGGTATATATATATATAATAACTGAAAGTATTTGGATACATACGACATACAGCTCAGTATATGTGGGTGAATTATGTTGAGACCTCAGGTATGAAAGTCTGATGGGAATAGCAGAGCTTGTTTTATGCCATAACAGGCAGCATTATTCAGGCGGTGAATTGTTATAATTCAGGTATTTTGAATCCTGATTTACTTTCCAATTTGGTATCCAAATCTGGCGGATAGCCATATTATAGCAACCCCGAAGTTAAGATAGAATTTGGTAAAGTCAAATCCTAAAAAATGATACGTTAGCATGAAGTACTTGTCTATTTTGGTGAGGTTGTGTGGTACTTCAACCGTTTGCCATAAATGGGAATATTAATCCTAGCCAACTGTTGAGTTGTTTTGGCCATTTGTTCTGTGACCCTCAAAAAGATAGACATGTAACTTAGACGTCCTTCAAAAATAGTGACACATTACTTATCTTTTCAGGTGATCGTATCTTTTGATCCCTTGCGACAAATGGGATATTAATGCTCAGCAGCTATTTCGTGGTATTTGCTGGATGTCTATGGAAATATGTATTTTTCAATGTTTTAAATGAACAAAAACCAATCTTTTGGGATACTGAATCTCCCGCGGGGGGTGGGTTTCAAGCTTGTATCTCCCGGGTTTCTTGGAACAGGGATTCACTATTTGTGAATTATCGTGGCCATCAGTTTTTGGATCAGCCGGCTTTCCGGATTTTTGTTGAATGACCCTCGGGTTATTCCCCACAAACTTCCCAGTGCTTGCTTTTAACATCTGCAACGAAGCGAGAAAGATCTGGTTGATCTGGTTTTGTCCCGTTCTTTGGGAGCCCCAAAATTGCCAAATTGAACCAACATAGGATATTAAATCATATGAAATCCATGTGACCAGTGGACATGTGGTTTATCACATGGTTTACGCAGATAAACCGATAGAATTCCCACGAATCGAAAGCCAGGAATTGCCCTGTGACTTCTGCCCAGCCAAGCTGAAGCAGCGTCCAGGGTCGGGTTTTCCCAGCTCACAGGGGGCGCCAGTGTTTTAACGAATGAGATTTTGTGGTTTCACTATCTGGAATTTGACCGGGTCAGCTTTGGTGAATGGTCTATAGCCTATTATATAGCTTAATGATGCTTAATGATGCTTAATGATGCTTAATGGTGCTTAATGATGCTTAATGATGCTTAATGATGCTTAATGATGCTTAATGATGCTTAATGATGCTTAATGATGCTTAATGATGCTTAATGTAAGTGTTTTCTCTATTTGGATGTTTCTTGTCGACCAAGCAGTTTAAACAATCTTCAACATATTTTTCTTTGAGTCGCCGTGGGCGGAACCATAGCCCATGGGTGGGATCTCCTATCCAATCCCCACACATCATTTGATCCATATGGTATCAAGTCAGTAGCAACTTATTTCAGATTTCATCTCATTTCGTAGTTCAAGAATGTGAAAAAGACGTAGAAGACCAACAAAATCACCAAGAATTTTCAGGCGGTACATGCATGCGGTACGTGATTTTTTTCATATTGGTTCCATATTTTTTCCCCTCTTTCTTGCCACCTCCCAACGTCCCCCAGCGTGCTCCGATGTACGCGCACAGCCAGCGCGCGGCCCAGGCTCGCTCCACATTGCGGACCTGCGGAAGTCTTTTCATAAGCCCGGGGTCTGTTTTTTTCTGCTGGTCACAGCTGGTCTCCGAAACTTGCGATTGAATCATCGAAAATGGCCAGAAACGGACCCATCGAAAAATCTAAAGGTGGTTTTACAGTGACCAATGGAAAGCCAGAAACCATGGTGGATGTGAGGCATCCAATTTTTTGGAGTGGCAACAGGGAGACCATGTGAGCGAGAACTCCGAACAGTACACGTTTTCGGCAGGTGTGAAAAAACACCTCAATTTCAGTGGGACTGCATGACATGACTGGTGATTCACCTTTTAGGTTGTCTGAAGATCGCGTCCATTTCACATGGACGATGACGATGATGATCAAACGAATCAAATTTTGAGGTACCCTATTTTCAGACAGACCCACATAGATTGGCTATTTCTCATTTGGATCCAACATTTCTGTATTCAGAAACAGCTATGTATCATGCGGATATGTGGGTCTCAATCAGCTAAAGGGCCAATATATATCCCACATATCACTATATGTATACAATGCATCTACATTGTACATATACTTAGTTCAAAATTGATCAACATTGTATATAAATAGACTACAATAGATTGAACATGTTTTGGCTTGCAACTCCCAACACATTCTGTCTAACTAGTGCAGGCATTCTTCAACATAAATGTCTTCATTTCTTCTGGCATATGTTTCCATTCTTTCTGTCAACTTATGGTTGGAGGTGTTGCTCTACCAGCAGCCTGTCCTGTCATGCCGTCGCTGTTGGCTGCGGGGAAGAAAATCTGGGCCCAGCGTGTCTTCGAATCATATGTATATAAGATTATATAAGTATATAAGAATAGAAGTAAAGAAGTATGTAAGTACAATATTATATATATATATAAGTATAAATATATTCAAGTACATAGGTATATGAGGATATGAATATAAAATTATATGCGTATCAGAATGCAACAGCATATAGCCCATATAGCGTATAAGTAAATTAGATAAATTAAATTAATTTGTAAGTTTAAAAACATATAGTGTGCAAGTTATGTGAACAGACATGTATGAGTACAGGTCCTTACGAAACCGCTAATTTGCAGCTGTGCCCTGGCCAAAGAAGCCATGGCAGCGGAGCCAGCAACAATGACAGCATGTCAGCAGCAACAGTTGGGTTGGCCTCAAACCAAAATTGCATAATTGGAGGCTAACCACACCCAAAATCTGATTTGCAAAATTTGCAACCTGTGGTTTCAAAGCAAAATGTTCAGTCCAAGAACCAAACCACAGCTTGTGTCGGATTTGAACATCGATATACGCCGCGGGCATCATGAACGACTGCAAAGTGGTCACTTTGGTGTCGCTTGCGCCGCTTGTTCTGCCAGTGGGTGGGAGGAATCGCAGAGCTGTTTGGGTACTTGGCTCCCTCCAAGTTGAGCCACACCATCGAACACTCTAATTGTTGCAATTCAATATCCAATCATTGGGGGGGGTTCCATAAATGGGGGTACCCCAAGAGCTGTATGTTTTATAACGGAAAGTCCTAAGAAAATACATTTTGAAATAGACAATTTAGGGGCACCCGCATGGAAACCTCTGAGCCGCTCTTCCCAATACCCGGGACGACAGCAAAGGTATCCAATATGTTCGGCATGCAACAGAGATCTATCAATGTGGTGCCCCCCAGTTTTATGGTTTGTATCTAGCCATTGACTATGGTCAGTATCTACCAATATATTTGTGGGTTGAGAATTCCTTCCCATTGACTATGGTTGTATCTACCTTCACCCCAAGTAAAGAAACAAGATGCAGCCCACGAACCCGAATGCAGTCACGTAAAACACTTTTGTGAAACAAGTTATGGAACAGTCTTGTACATTTTTCCCCTGTTACTGTGCCAGTGCACTGTAGACTGTGGAACGCGGAAGAGGGTCGAGTGCAAAGCGTGGGGTGTGAAGAAAGTGGAGTGTTGAGTGCGGAATGTAGTGTGTAGAGTGCGAAGTGGGGGTTGTGGAGTGTGCAGTGTAAAGTGTAGAGTGTGGATTGTAAAGTGTAAACTTCGGCATGTGGTGTGTGAAGTGTAGACTGTGGAGTGTAAAGTGTAAAGTGTGGAGTGTAAAGTGCAAAGTCTGGAGTGTGGAGTGTAGAGTCTGGAGTGTAAAGTGTGGAGTGTTAAGTGTAAAGTGTGGAGCTTGGAGTGTAAAGTGTAAAGTGCGGAGTGTAGAGTGTGACGTGTAAAGTGTGGAGTGTAAAGTGTGGAGTGTGGAGTGTAAAGTGTGGAGTGTACACTGTGGAGTGTAAAGTGTGGCGTGTGGGGTGTGAAGTGTAGAGTGTGGAGTGCAAAGTGTAAAGTGTAAAGTGTGGAGTGTCCAGTGAAAAGTGTGGAGTGCGGAGTGTAAAGTGTGGAGTGTAGAGTATGGTAAAGTGTGGAGTGTAAAGTGTAAAGTGTGGAGTGAAAGGTGTAAAGTGTAAAGTGTGTAGTGCAAAGTGTGAAGTGTGGAGTGTAAGGTGTAGTGTAAAGTGTAAAGTGTGGAGGGCGGAGTGTAAAATGTGGAGTGTAGAGTGTGGAGTGAAGAGTTTCGAGTGTAAAATGTGGAGGGTGGAATGTGAAGTGTGGAGTGTTTTCAGTGTGAAGTGCGAAGTGTGAAGTAAGATATTTCCCAAGGGGATCGACATCGGGGATCCCAATTTCAGCTTCAGGACCTATGGATTCTTTTTTGTCGTGATCCTCTTCCTTGCTCTTACCCTTTCCTCGGAAGAGAAGTCCGACTATGCGTCTGCCTTGTTTCTGATCTTTACCACTTTCTTCGCCGGAGTCTTGGATGGGAACATCATATGGAACATGGACCCGCAGAGTCATAAACGATGAGTTAGTCAGTTAGTCCTTCCATTGGAAAATCGATGATAATTGCAGGTTGTGGATTGAAATGGGATGACATGGGATTGAGCGGGTTTGTCGATTCAACAGAACTTGCCAGCAAGGACGGTTGATATAGGCACGAAAGCTTGGAACTTCTATCAACAAAAAAGTGGGGTATGAAAAGTGGTCCAACCCATTGTTGACAATGACCAATATCCACAACAATATGTCTATATGATTATATGGTTTAACGATATTCAGACCCTTCCTTTTGGATCCTTTTTTGTTTTCTGATCAACCATTTGGTTATTATATGGTTTAATCCTGTCAACAAATGGTGGCCAGCAATTCTGATCGGGTCAGCTTCAAATAATATCAAATAATTAGGGCCGCTTAGCAGTTGATTGGAATGGGCCTGAAAAGACGTGCAGGTTGGAACGCCAACTGGAGCCCCCAGAAGCTCAAAAGATGCACTGCAGATGTGGGTGAAAACGAGCTGTTTCGTTGAGGGGTTATTTGCCACAAAGCTTATATCCAAGAGACTTCATGTTGATGGTACATGGAATTATATATATATATATACACCTCCGGTCCGGTCATCAAAACAAGTGGAACATCCGCATCAGCCTATAGATTATGTTGATGGATTGGGAAGACCAACAAAAACATATCCGAACCTTTGTTGGTCAGCACCCGTATTTGTTTGAAGGACCACGGGCTTCCCATAACCCATCACCATCTAATATGGCTGGCTGGGTTCGTTCCCCATGGTATGTGGTTCAAAACATGTGTAAATCCATGGCTAAACCCATGGCGTTTCTGATGTTTTCAATATCAAGGAGGGATGGGACCAGGTCTATCCAGTCCCAATTCTCTGGCTCCGGTGATCCCTTCTTTTTGGTAAAGATAGTAAAGCCACCAATTCTTTGGGTGATTCACCACCAGTTCGGTAAATCTCATCCAAACAACTACCAGTTGCACCAGGAAGTTGGGGCCACATCACTCCGAACTTTGAGGTGGGGCGGGCGGTATGTTCTCTGACAGCCATGCTGGGATACATGTGCCCGTTGCTCAGCAGTTCAGGGGATGGGGAGCACTGGAAGTGGATGGCATACCTGGAATGGTTGGCACCAGAATTCCAACGCCAGGAAGGGTTTTTTTAATGATTGCATGTCAAAGTCCCAAGCTCATGCAGCTATTGATAGTGAAAGATCGAACAGTCGAACAGTTATCCCACAGCGGCTATAGCCCGATTTTGCTAGGATTTCATGCGAGAGGTTTGAGATTGAAACAGACCCGTGAGATGATGATCAATTGCCGTAGCCATGGCTATTTTTGGTTGGCCCCAAACGGCGAACCCAGGTTGGTAGCGGCCTTCTTCATGTTCGTTTGCATGAGTCAAGATTCTTTGGCCTTCATGGCGGCACCTTAGCCCGGCAACATCCGAAGCAACATCCGAAAAAACCATGGGTCGATGACTTATATCATGGGGATTTGATGGGGATTTTGAATGGATTCTAGCTACCATTACCTATGAATGATATGCAGTTTCATCATGTAATGGTGCAGCTGCTATATCATCCAGTGTGGTAAACCCAATAATAAACCGCGATTGGGGATCTGGTAAGTCATGAGGTATGACAAATTGTGGCGTTTGCCACAGGTACAGCATTTGGAAAAAATCGAGGCGATTCATCTTTCGTGCTTTGGGGTGTGAGAATTGATAAGTGTATGTTTGCAATGGGCTGCTACCAAGAAAACCTTCATGTATTCCGGTCCGGTTGAACAAAAAAAAGAAGGCTAGACGGCACAATGGAGGATACAGGATACCCTATTAAAACATATTAAAACGGCCTTTTCACGACTGGTTTCTGGGCCTCCAAAACGACTTGGTTTCTGGGCCTCCAAAGCGACCATTGGATTATCATATGTTCCATTTCACTTCTGTTCTGGTTAGTATATTCCTATTATGGTTGGTTGTAAATGTCCGTTTTGAGACTAATCTTTTATGCATTCCAAACTGCTTATGCATGTTGTGAAATGTCCAATTGCTTGCTCGAGACCGCTCTGGAAGCCTGGAAAGCACCAAGAAACACATCAAGTCCCTCCCCTCAGTTGATTTAAGAGACAATCTACAGGCAACCCATGGTTTTTTATCATTAAAATATGGGCCTTCGGGGTTTCCTGTCAAAATTTACCATCATCCAATCCTGTCGTAGGAGTCCCTTCATAGTTTTGCGTTTTTTGGGCACACAACGGGGCCGACATGTTGGAAGCTCAGGCGAAGGCTTTCTGGCTAGCGTATTTTTGCACCGCGCTGCTGGCAAATTTCACCTTGGCGGCCGGACTGTCGGCGGACTGCCTTGCGGCCGAAGAGTCATGGATGTCGGAAAAATGTGCCGTGGTGCTTTCGACAGTGCCATTTTTTGGGGCCTTTGGAAAAACCTCTGAGTTTGGGAGGGTCTTGGGGAATCGACAACGATTTGCGGTTTTGCCACGATTTCATTCATGCCACTTCAATCATCCCAAACCATGACATTTGACATATTTCGATGTATATTTCATTATTCCTCCAATTTGTATGTCAAAATGATGAGTGTATATAAATGTATCAATTTCTGCTGGTCAAACCCTCCAAGCTGCCAGAATCGCGTCACTGCGTGAGTGTCACCTGTCGAAGGTGATTACGGAAGTCAGCTGTACTTTGCTTGGATGACCTTCCATCTCCGAGCATATGGAAACCTGGCGTTATGTCACTAGCCACCGGTGGTTGGCGAAGTTGGGGTCCGACTTCAGAATCCATGAGATGTGGCGATTTGTGTTGGTTTCACGAATCAGACAAAAAATATCAGAAAAAGGGTTTATCAACTGGAATCATACGCCTTTTCAATCCATTGTAGTACCAAAAACGGAATTCACACTTCACACCCCCAAATTTTAAAATCTGGAATTCAATGAGAGCAATCTGCAAGTATAGAAAACTATCTTCCAAGACAGATGTGAAAGGTTCCTAAGCTAGCCACAAAGGCGGATTGATTTCCTGGTACAAATGATAATATAATATATACATAGATAATCATAGATATACATGATAATATATAATATAACATAATATAATATATATACAAAATAATATAATATATATGTATACATAATTATAATATATATATATATACAATATATACACATAATGATATTGTTTATATATATATATATACACATATGTACATGACATATAGCTTGTGTGGACATGGGATACCTGGCCCCATCAGTTTTTTTGTTCAATGCAAGTTGGCAGCGGAGTTGGTCCACGTTTGAGTCTGGCCATCATCAGGTTGGAACATCAACCACCGCTATCGGCCCATGGGTGTGGTTACCATCATGGTTCATCCAAATATTAAGTACATACGATGTTTATGCCACACGATGTTGATGAAATATGCGTCATGTACATCCACTATTTCCAAATGTCACCTATATATTTCTTGATGACCAATTTTGACACGTGTCGAATCCAAGGAGAGGTGGCGCCCACCGGGCCTGGGTCGAATTTCATCAGTTTGGTCATCGTGATGTTCGGCAGCCTCTGCTGGGTGGTGCCACTCTTCACCGTGGCCAGGAAAACGCTGTTGGATCCGGGGGCGCGACTGTGGCTGGGATGGATCTGGGGAAGGGGGTTAGGGCTACCTGTGAAATGTGGGATCAGTTCCCAACGCACACACACAGAGATAATTACATAAATATATATACATACATATGCTATACGTGATTTCTGCACCACCGAAGTGCGATGCACGTCAGAAGATGATCTTTGGTACGTCGTAAAACAACATGTGGCACCTTTTTGTCCAGTGATACATCACCAGAATCATCACCGATCTCAGGCCTTTGGTCCGAAGTTTCCTTGTCTTGGCTTGACAATTTCACGCAATCTAGGGATTTTTGAAGAGCTACATATCCAACATCAATCAAAAGTAACTGCGTGTTTGGTTGTTTGCGCATGTTTGCTAAACCTTTATTTGGTCGATGATTGACCTCAGTGGTTGTGGCTAAGCCCCATTTGGGTTGGTTAAGTTTTTGTTTTGATTCATTTAGTCTCCATTTTGGCTTGTTAGACACCAGCTTGATCAAAGCGTTATTTTGATTAAGTACACTTACATGATTTTCCATGTTTGTTTGTTAAACTACACCTGTTAGTTGGATGATATTGTATATGTTCTGCCATCTTTCTTGGCTCAACAAAATGGTTAGCCACATCTATCTGCGCTTAAAAGTCCACTCTTGTGGATTAAACCACCATTTTTCCCAGTTGGGTACCCTGTGGTAAACTAACATAGCTATTGAAAATGGCCATTTATAGTGGATTTACCCATTGAAAATGGTGATTTTCCATAGTTAAGTTATGTTAGTTTACCAGAGGGTAGAAACCCAAAGTTGCCCTTGAATGGATAAACTGATGAATCAGTGGAGCTTAAGGGGTACCCAAGTCCATTTTTGGGATCGACTGACCTTCAGGTTCTCTGCTGGCCCTGAAGGGACTTTCCGGCCCTGGTGTTGCAAAGCATTTAAGGCAGTCGTGCTGCCTTACCTGAGTCTCAGCCAAATTTCGGGACAGAGTAGTAAACCCACCACAAAAAGGAACGCGATTGACGCGATGTCCACAAAAAGGGATGTATTTTTCTTGGAAAAAACCCCCGTTGGTTTCCCTCATGTCTGTTTTTTGTTCAATCTGACCTGACCTCAAAAAGTCCAAGTCCTGCAGGTTCAACGTGTTTCAAAAATCGCAAAAGGGGTAGTCTAGAAACAAACCGACACCAAAATAACATGTTTTCGACCTTCCCAGAAATCCAGAGGACAGTCAATTCTAATCCAGTTTCAAAGTAGTTTACATTCGATGTCAAAGTCAAGTGGAAGTGCTTAGAGCCAGTTCTCATTTAAAGTCAATTCCAGTAATTTAGAGTCAACTAATTTCACTTCAAGTAAGTCAGTTCAATTTAGGTTCATTTCAAATTCAAAGTCAACTTCAAGTTTAATTCAATGTCAACTAGAAAGTTTAAATTGAAACCAGCTTAGGATATGTCAAAATCCATTTCATATTCAAAAACAAACTCAATTCAAATTCACATCAACACAAATCAAACCAAGTGGAATTCAACTTTGAATCAATGCAAATTTTAAAACACATATCCGTCTCCATTCCCTGAGCCGATTGCATGTCTCAATTACGCCAGCACCTGACTCCAGCTGGGGGGTCCTGCATGGAACATGATGACAGTCCATGGGATGTTGAATTCCTATACTGTGTATATATATATATATATATGTATAATGTATATAATTGTTGGTTTATTGCTACGATAACTAGATTTTTGTTGGTAGCATATGTAGTTATAACTAGAATTAGATGGGGTTATGAAGCAACTTATAGCGTTTGGGGGCGCCACATTGTATGATGTGGTATCAACTTTTTTCCCGAATCACCCAGCCAGCAAAAATCCGCAAAAACCATGGATGACAAAACGTCTTAGAGATTCATCTTAAAGACAAACAAAGCCACCATGAATCACGCCAAAACAACATGCCAAACGTACCAAAATGCCAAAAAATACATGGTACCAAGTATATAAATGGAAGTCCGCCCCGATTAGCGATTGACGCATGTTTTCACCTGTCCACGTGTGTGAACTTATCGTGGCATTACCAACATCGGAACATATCGGAACTATTTCTGGCATGGAACATGAAGACTGAAGATACTGAAGTTTCCAGCACCTCTCCTACTCCAGGATTTGCTTCGGAATCATTATGCTGTTTGCCGTTCTTTGGGCCGCCATGTGCTCTGGTGGATGCTACGATGCAGCATGCATCGATTGCCACTTTGGCAACGTTTTCCACGTGCTGCTGTCCACATTTCATGGTGCAACCTGGGGGCATTTGTATCCCCGCTGGCCTTTCGAGCAGTTTCTGGCATGTGCCTGGCTGAAAATGGTTTCGCTCGTTGAGAAAGGCTGTATAAAAACCCCTTGTTTAAAAGCCTAGGTCGAGATAAACTGTAACTTATGTTGGGGTTCAAAAGGCACAATGCTGCTTGGTGCTCACAAGAATTGTTTATTCATTGAGTCTCTGCTTGTTTTTGGAGATTATCTGGATTAGGGCCGTGCTCAGACTAGTCTTCAAGATATTGTTTTTGTGCGTGTTATTATATATTTGTCTGAAGCAAACAAAACAAAAGAAACACCATAATATAACCAAAACAATCATAACAGTCTTATTTGCGCATATGTTTGTCCCTGGAATGCTCTATCGCTTGTCAGGAATGCTACATTTAGTTTTATCTGTATATGAATGCTGTATGTTAAAACCAGACTGCGCATTGTGCAAAATCGACCCCTTTCATGTCTTGATTTTCACGCCAGCTATTCCCTGAACAATATCCCTTTAAAGAAGTGAAGTCGTGGAAAGAAACTGTTGTCCTTTACAAAACAGATGTACTACCAACAGAAAGAGTAAAGGAAAGATTAACTTATTCCAAAGGAACACTACATCTTTCAAAAGAAAGTATTGACCGTTTTTTCATGTTTCAGGAATATTGTAGATCCACGTATATCTTGTTTTGAAGGAATATTGTGGTGTGTAAGCAACCTTTTCATCTTTCAAGGAACACTATGCAGGAATGCAGTATGTATGTTTTTGTTTCCCAACATATTGTATATTGTGCGGGAATATAGCCTTCTTGAAGGGATACTGTACAACTTAAGGAAGACTGACCATTTGAAATACTTGAAATGAAGACTGCACTTCTTCAAGAGAACACAACTAGCTGTAGAGGGGTCGGGGTACTTCATACTTTGCAAGAATACTGCTTCTTGAACCAACCACATTACTGTCTCAAAGGTATATTGCAGCTCTGGAATGAAACATGATTCTTTAAAAGCTGGGCATCCTATAGGTCCTACATCTTTGTAGGAGATACATGTTTTCGTCCGCATGACGGAGTTGTGCAAGAGCATTCCTTTTGTACATGGGATGCAGTACTATTCAAGGAAGATTAACATGTTTGAGGAAAACTGTGCTTGTAAAAATGAAGCATTTGCACGGTTACTTGAAAAAATCCAGACGCATCCTTGTTGGTGAAAGAGGTACTGTATTGCCTTGAAGTGGTTCACATAGTGCCCGTTCCTTAGTTTGGTCTTAACATGTAGCTACATATTGTATGTTATGCGGTTTGCCGTTTGTTCTTTTTTTCCTAGCCTAGATATATCTATAATTAGTCAGATGGCTGAAACTAGGCCAACTTATAAGTGGGGTGGCCATGGGTGGCCCACATTCCAGTAAATAACGGTTTTGAAAAAGTCAAAGTGTAGAGTGGCTGGAATAGAAATGAGGCGTAAAGAATGTTGTGCAGCAATGTTGCCTTTTTGAAGAAATTGCCCCTTTCGAGGAACAAACCTTTTATGGAAACAAACATGCCTGTGTTGCTGCAAACTGCAAACTAGATAGGTCCTGGGTGTGGTTTAGCATTTATAGACTTATAGAGAGCAAATCCAACCTCCCTTAAATCTTGGCATTTGGCAAGCAAGCAGCTTCTGGATACCAAACAATAACAAACAGCTGCACTATCAATAGCATGGAAAATACCTTTTATCTAAAGGAACAACCCAAAAATATGTTTCTGACATGTCAAACTCCAACTGTCAGTACTCGCAACAGACCCATCTCTCATCTCTTTTTTGGCCAGTTTCAAACTAGTCAATCTAGCAACGTTTAGTCAGGTCAAGTGGGGAAACGCCTCCCATTGTTGGGAGGATTAGTCACTGGCCTCAGGTGTTGTTGCCAGCATGGGATATTTGTGGCGGCAAGTGGTGTTGTTGCTGCTGTTGCTTCAGATCGACCAGCATCAGATTGCTCGGAAATATGCCAAGGCAGGGAATCCGGGACCCGTTTTGGATGAATTCCTGGTCCGGTAACCCTGGGTGGTCAGCTGAAAAAGTGGAGATTCACCCATGATATTGTTACTTTAAATGGTGAATGGGTAAACCTTGGGGTTGGGCAACTTAGTGGGTGATTTCTTGATGGGAACATCGGCGCTGAAAATGAAGAGCTTTGCTGTGTACGGTTGGCCATGATCTCGGGCCATCTGCAAACGACATTCCCATGTGGAGGTAAGCATCAAAACGATTCCTGGGGGTGCGAACTACATATAGCCATAACTGTTGCATCGAGAACGCCTTTGTGACCCTCTCTTCCAAAATATTCCAGCCTTTACGGGAATTTATGGTCCTTTCTGGATGATATTTCTGGATATGATTTCCTCCAGGCATTGCTTGTGACATACTTCTTGTTTGCAGTTCTTGGAAATTTGAGACCTGGATGACTTGGACGGGTGTCTTCAGAAGCCCTCGGGCCCTCGGGAAGGGAAGCACACTGAATCATGGAATCTTGCGGTGCTCGGTGTTTTTCGGCTGTTTAGGAGTCTGTATGGCAGTGTGTCAAAACCCTGGTACCTAGTGAACCCCAAAATAGCTGGTAAATGGATGTTCATCCCACTAAAATGTATCTATAGGTATTGATCCATACCCATATGATGTGTGGAATTGGTTTTTGTTTTCGGGTTTCTGAACAGTGATTTGCTTTGCGAGCATGAATTGCACACAAGCCTGATTGGGTGACTGACCGGGGCCCCATGTCCTATTAGGGTCCTTATACATCGTTACATACATTGTTATTTTTCCAAAGCAATTATCATTGAAGCAGAAATCCCGCACACTGGCACACTTCAAGTCCGCATGTGTTGATCATTGGCTCATTGACTTGGTTGACATAAAAGGACATCAATCGAAGATGTCAGCAAATGATGATATTTCATGATATTTCTGACTTCTCCGAGTCATGTTTTTGGTGATCATCGTGTGCAACATGTTTATTTTTCTTCTGTTCTATGTTTGATCTCAGGGTGCTCTGAATCGACGCAACTGGTCATCCCAGATTCGGATTGGATCACACCCAGGGACAAGTTCTGGGAATCTGGTTTTCGAAAGCATCATGTCTAGGGGTACAGGCTAACATACCGTATTTTCATGTATTTTCAGTCTAAAATCATGTACCTCAACAATCCAACAGTGACCCAGTAATGCGATTTTACATATGCCGCATATGGATGCATTTATATACCATATATACCATAGATGATAATACGGATGCAGCATGTAGGTAAGTCTCACTCGGCCTCGCAATCGGATTTAGCTACAGCCTGACCCAAAAAGAACTTGAGATTCCCTATGGCTGTTGTAGCTTGGAGATTCTCCACTTTCTCATACATTGGTGCATCATTTTTGTGGCAGCATTTGGGGTTGTCAAATCCCATAGTTTACACTTACCCTCTGGTTATGACTAACATAGCCATGGTATAGGTGGCCCATAGAAATAGATGGTTTACCGAACTTAAAAATGGTGGATCTTTCCATGGCGAACTGTTAGTCATAACCAGATGGTAAGTTTGCTATCATGATGTATCATGTGACCATGTCGCGGCTCCATGGACCCAATCCCCTCGATGACTGGACGGGCCGAGGATTGTGAGCGGCTTGAACACTGCAGCGGCTGAAGCTGAGGAAAGTTTCTCCGGCTGAGGTAAACGAGCTGTTAATGGTCATATTAGTCTCATTTGGGATGGTTCACTTGGGTTTACCACATTACTCTGGGATGATCGCAACAAATTAACCACACTTAGCTGTTCTTGGATGTGCATCCCAGGTGGCAACTGGTTTCTAACACCTGCAAAGTGCAGCACCACTGTTTTGGGATGACACTGGCGTACACTATCACCAATCCAATAGGTGTGTCTGAGTCCCAAAATTGGTAAATTTCGCCGAAATTCTATTGCAACTTTAATAGGCATCGTGATATATGTGGTGATCAATCACTGATGTATTCAAGTTTTTCCCCTTAAATGTTCATACAAACAAAAATTGTTCTAGTCAAAGCCCACCTGATAAGATGCCGCGGCTGAGATTGGGGATATGGAAATATCCTCTACTACACCTGGATGAGCTACCATGGCCGTGCATATGGGGAAGCTTGGCGAAAGTTGAAAGGGATGAAGTTTTTGCCAAAAAAAGGCAATGTTCAGAGGGAAAACCGGCAGGTTTCCTGCATCTCATGCAATGTGACTTGTGGGCCAAGCCCCAACTGGTTGGTGGTTTGGAACATTTGTTATTTTCCCATATATTGGGAATAATCATCCCAAATGACTAATCTTTTTCAGAGGGGTTGAAACCAGCAACCAGCCAAACAATGGTACAAACTCACATTGTTTTCATGTTCCGACCTTCAGCACCATTGATACCGATCCATACCCAATGACAAGTTGTTACCAAGCCACTTTAGTACACAGGATCAGGAGCCCTGGATCAAACCTATCGTAACTTACTCCTTCCATACGTCCGTATCATCGCGGAACGATCCATACCTAACCCATGTAGTTCTGCATATGAATATTACAATAATATATTGTATTATATTATATTAAATTATATTATATTATGTTATATTATGTTATATTATGTTATATTATGTTATATTATGTTATATTATGTTATATTATATTATATTATATTGTAATATATTATATTAAACTAAATTATATTATATTATATTATATTATATGGTATCATATTATATTCTATTACATTATATTAAATTATACTATGTTATATTAAATTACATGATGGTATATTATATTATGTTATATTATATTAAATTATATTATACTAAATTATGTTATGTTATATTATGTTATATTATATTATGTTATATTGTATTTTATTATACTATATTAAATTATATTATATTATATTAAATTGTATTATGTTATATTATATTATATTTTATTATATTATGTTATATTATGTTTTATTATATTATATTACATTATATATTATTATATTATATTATATTATATTATATTATATTAAATAATATCATATTATATTATATTATACCATGATATATATATATATATATAATATGTACTAATGAATCTATTCACGGGCTACGACCCTCGGCTCTCCGAGGAATACTATCCCATGGGCGCTGCGCAAGAATTTCTTGCCTGCGTCACGACCGCCACGGGCCATCTGGTCTCTCGGCGGAATCTGCCTGATCGTCGTTGGCCCCGGATGGGCAGGATGGTTAAATTTGTTGCATATGTGAACAGGATATAACTGGATTTAAGATGATGTTTTTTTTTGATAATTTCCAGGTAATTCTTGAACTTTGCTATCTAGTTTCTGTTTGTCATGATTATAATGGATTACAGGGGAATTTGAGCATCAAAAATACCTGAAGTAGCATCAAAATTGGCGGGAATCATAGAATCACCTTGAAGAATCGGGTGCATCACCTTCATTGAAGGATTTAGCTGGAGATATCAGGAGATATTTCTACTAAGAATAGGGATTTAACATGACTTGACCAGGAAATATTGGATATCAGTGGGCAAAAAAACTGGTACTAGCTAATCGTTTGCTTTAAATGAGAATAGAGACGGACCAGCTACAATTTGCTCTTTTGAGGGTATCTCAGATTTGCATGTGAACTATCGATGAGTCAATGGAGAGCATTGTTCAAACCTCTGGTTGAATCTGGTAGGGGGGTTCCAAGCAATATATCTGGGATACTCATCCATGATGAGAAATCCTCTGAAATCCTATTCACCAAGCAAAAAAAAAGGGACGATATGTGTCGTAAAGCTAACCACAATCTCCCAAAATTCAAGGATTTGATCCTAGTTTTGGCTGACAAATCAGGCCTTGAGTTGCCATCAATCGGAGTTTTGGATCTATGCAGTGTTACAGGGATCCAAAATGTTTGTAGGGCGGCATGGATCATATCTGAAATACCCAAAAATGCTATGCACGTCCTTTTTACCTCTAAAGGAGTGACTTGTCTAAAACAAACAGCGGAAACGAAAGACCAGAATGGGAACATGATGCATTTCAAGGTTCAAGGCATGCTGAGAAACTGTGCTTGGCAACCGTGGGACCTAGTGCCAGCTTAGATCACAATTCATTGCCGCAGACACTCGCTAATTCCTCAATCCCATCAAGAAAGTAAAACTTGTTTCACAAGAATTAGATGAGAGGCGAGCAAGGTTGGCTGGACACATTTTACGTGCGCCAAATTCTGACCCTCTCAGACAAGTCTCTTACCAGCCAGATAGCGCTGAACCCATCAATATTGCAAGCGTCGAGTTGGACGCCCCAGACAGCAGTGGTTGTTTAGGTCTAACGAAATCATCCACAATCGGACCAGCCACACAGACCATGATGGGGACCCTTTTCAAAACAATAACATTCTACAGGCAGCGAGACAAAGAGTAGTATGAGACCATGCCAAGCACCGAAGCATTCTCTTGAGTTGCGATTGTCTGCGACTGAATGCCTGGCAAAAGAAAAAGACACTCGCTAATTTGGAACAACCACTAGCGGCTGTAAGGGATCAAAACTGTCGATCCAAACCTGGGAAGTCGCTACATATAACATCCTAGGGCATCAGGTTTGGGAGGAGTTTCACCAGCAAACATCAAGGTTTAGTGGTGTTGCAGTCGAAAAAAAAGCATGGGGATGGCACAAAAAAGATGTCTTTTTTGCAGGTTCTTTGAAACTCGGTTGGGACTGGCAAGACTGCCTGAAGTTATGGCGTTTCGGAGCCATATCATGCCATAATCCATTCATATCCAGAAAGGCTTGTGAAGCAACAGCTACAAGATTGGGCTGCCATATGCTGCCATGGTTTCGTCGTATTGGTATCATTGCCATGGACATCATCAGTACTGGTAACTGTCCATTTTTTTGATCCCATCCCTTGATCGATGACACATTTGCAAACCTAAATCCCTATGGATCCAAGTACCTTCTAAGGGACATTAAGGTACTACTTGAGGTATGATTTAAGGAATTTAAGGGGTTAAGTTAGCCGTACCTTCTCAGACAATGTTTGGATCCATAGGGAATAATGTAAAAGTCTAGAGACACTCCCAACTTATGTTTTTCAGCCAAGCCAGCTGTTTTAGGACAAAACATGCTTTTGGGTATCTCGAGCATGCCATAAAACGATGATGATTTCAACGACTTACTGGGGCATCACATTTTTCAAAGACAGGCCGGCCTCCTCATCTTTTCCAAATTCTTCGTGACACGTCCCATCAAAAATCCTTTTGTATACTGTATACCCATAAATGTTCAAATTGTTGTTTTAAATATAATCCCCCCTCCTTAATTTTAACCACCCCCATTGTATGGTTCCAAATATGGGGTTTCACCCAAACAAAAAAAAACATGGTTTCTGTGGGGTGTTTAGTAATAGGGTGAAGGGATTAATATTATAGATAGTTATAAACAATGAATATCCCCATTCATATCCCATTAAATCACCATTGTTATAGGTTTGTTAGTGACCTTTCATGGATTATCAACTGATTATCAATTATCCAACTATTATCCAGCTATTTACCACTAGTATTAAGCTCTAAGAATGGATATTTTCGCCACTTTTTGTTGGGGGCATCCCGACCCCACCGGAAGCGCGTGAACCGCGTGAGGCTTGGGTGGTGCCACTGCTGCTGGTCGTGCGCAGTTCGGTGCTCTCCGCTGTCTTAAGCACGGTGCGGCCGGCGGAGGATGCGCCGGGAGCCACGGCACAAGTGGTGGGAAGCCCGATCTGAGCATGCGCTGCTTGGCCAAATGTTGAGATGTTGAGAGATGATTCGATTCTATTGGGAATCATTATTCATTCCCTTATTATATGTAGTACAAATACTGAAAAAGAAATATTGAAACATGAATTCAAATTCAATTTGCGAGGATCATGTTTGGATGAATGCGAGATTAATCAACCAACAACAGAGTTTCACTCAGGGGAACAGATACTTGGCGCCACCGACCAAAAACATGGTTCGAAAGATCTCCCCACTTGTGCCACCTATGGTGATTTTAAAGGGTGAATCTATGGTGATGATTTTCCATGGATCTAAGGTGAATGAATGGTATGTGTGTCTTATTTAGGTGACTTACACAAAATCACCTCAGCATGATTAGTTCTTTTGGAATTTCGGCCAGAATAGATGATTCATAGAGGTTAAAGACCTTGAAAGAATCACATGAGAACAGGAGACAGAACTGGACATGACCAACAATTTGGAACAAGACAATGAAATCCATGTTCTCCCTCAATTAGCTTGAGTCCTATGGCTTATTGTAGGGAATCTGGGTCCCTGCATGGTTTAGTAAATTGAGCAAAGCAAAAATCCCTGGTTGCTGATCGTGAGATTATATTATAATTTAAGGAGGATATAAACCCAACCCCATCCTATCCCATGCCAACACCTCAAGCAGCGTCGGACCACCAATGTCCTCTTCCTTAGCGAGTCGAGTTGTTTCTGGTTTTTGCTGGATATCCAAGATTGGATGGGTATTGCCGAATAACTAAATATATAGGATTGATTGGCCATTGGAGTTGCCAAATACTACATATACAATATCGGATAAATTGGGGTTGCCATTTGGATATCCAGCAAAAACCAGAAACAACTCGACTCGCTAAGGAAGAGGACATTGGTGGTCCGACGCTGCTTGAGGTGTTGCGATGGGATGGGGGGTTTATATACCCCTGAAATTAAATGTTGTAATGGAGAGATGAATTCAACCCATCTGCTTCCATAATTGGTGGTTTACTAGTCCCTACTGGTGCACTACTTAAAATCTGGTTGGTGGTTTCAAACATGTTTTATTTTCCATATAATATATGGAATAATCCTTCCCATTGACGAACTCATATTTTTCAAGATTGTTAAAACCACCAACCAGAAATCTAATTTCACTAATTGGTTTTTAGAATTCTTGTCAACCAACCACTAGTTTGTTTTTTTTGTGCAGCGCGTGAACAGGGTACTGCATGAAGCCCCATCTTGGGTTTGATAGATAGGGGGTCCGGGCTCTGCTGCAGACGATAATACATGGCAATTGGAAACCTGGATGTTTAATGTTAAATTGGAAACCATTCCCAATTTTACCACAAACATATGGGACGGTTCTTATTGTTTTACCAACATTATTGGCAAATGAATTTATTGTAAATTGGATGACGTTCCTTTGCAAGCTGCTAAGTTCAGAGGGTAAGATCGAACAATATGGAATATGACATTGGACCATCCGCATTAGGAATCTAGAATAATCTAGATTCTCATCCTGATTGGTTGAATGGGGGATTATCTTCGCCTATTTGGGTCTGAAAATTGAACAGGTGACCTCCAAATTTTATAAGATATATAAGTTCGATCAAATTTGATCATCATGTTCTTTAAAATAATTGAACATATGTAGCCTACTTGAGGTATACCTCTTCCTGAGACAAACCATTTGAGGGCCTCAAAATTTGAAACCAGTCTTGATATACTAACGTGATTCAAATTTGAAAACAATGGGTTTCGACCAACAAACACTTGAGACATAGCCAGCCAGCACCATGGGAGTCGCTCATTTTCTTTCGCTTGAGTCCCTGAAACTTGCCAGATAGTTTGCGCCATTTCGAAATTCCATGAGGACAACTTGGCCTTTCGACATGTGCCTGGAACCAACACATCCCAAGAAAAACACACTTTTCCCCAGTGAAACAAACATTAATTCACCAACAAAACGACAGTTGTCTGCCCAGCTATGGGCACTCAGTGGGAGTCCTGGGATTTACGCTGTGTGTTTACCATGTGTTTACTCACTGTTTGGTAGACCTTACATATCTCCCAAAAGATGGTCCAGATCTGTCCAGATTTTTTGGCATCCCGAGTCAGGTCCACAACTCCTTCGAATGTCAGATGGGTTCAGAATCGACCGCCAAGCTTTTTGGTGCGGCGTGTACATTAGTTGTGTACTGTACTTCTATGTTTACTTTTAGAGTCTCGTAATTGTGTGTACTTGTAGAGTGATGTTTCGATGGTTCGATGTTTCACTGAAATCCCCCGGTTCCAGGGAGGAGCTCTGAAGGAGCCAGGCCCAGGAGACAGCGGAGCCGAAAAACATTTTGCATGGCAGCTGGCAATCAAGCGTGACAAGTGGGAAATTCCATGAAAACCCCCTTTTTCAATGTATGTTTTCATGGGAACATGATCGAAGAAATGGATGGATTTTCATTGATTTTCCATTTCCACCTTTGATTATACTGGAGGGTATATTTTTGCACAGGGATATGTATGGAACAATCCCCCCAGATGATCTGCACAGAGATTTTCCAGTGATGCACTTCCAAGAGGATTGTCCAGCCATGTTTGATGAAACCGGATTCCCAAAGCTCAGGGTTTAGATTTTTGGAGTTTGGAATGCGACTGGTGGTTTCAACCATGGCTTTGTCCCAAAATGGTGAATTTCCATGGATTTCCCAATTGTTTAACACATTTTAGTGGCTGGCAAACAAAGAATTACAGTAAGTTACTCAGAATTATCTAAAAGTCTTCAAATATCTTAGTATAAGATAGTAATAAGTACCTTATTTTTGGGGGGGGCTGAAGCCCTCAAGCAGGAAAAAAACATAGGTTCTTTGTCAGTTTCTCATAATTGTCCCCAGTCAAGGTGCCAATTTGGTGAATCCCCCATTTTGAGACACACCAATGGTATGATGCTTGTGATCCAGGATATAAATGGATACTGCCTCGATACATGATACTTCGGTGCATATTTACGTAGATGTCTGTTTCAATGTGATGGTAACGAATTACACTACTAACTGATACAAATCTGCAGACTTCAGAAATCCGTCCAGTCAACGACCCTTTGGTCCCACGCCAGGTGGCGAAAACCCCACAGAAATGGACGTGCAGCTAGCCCCTGAGCCCCAAAATTGGGATCAGATTTCCTGCGGTTGTCCTTGGATAAATGAAGCTATATGGAGGTTTCCTAAAATAGGGAATCCCCAAAACCATAGAGAACGGTGCAAGACTAAATATGGTCGAATGACTGGATGATTTTGGGGATAACCAACCATTTTCGGAAACCCCCTAATACGACATCTTTAACATCGGTGGGATCAAACGCTCTACCCGCGCAGGGCAGAAAGGCCAATGCTGTCCGGGGGCCTGGATGGGCCTGGACATGTTCACGCCTGGCGAAGCGGCGGAAAAATTGGAGGGAAAACCAGCGAAATCCATCATGATTTTCCCTATATTTGGTGATTAATACACAATTGATCAATTGGGGATTTTCCCTATATTTGGTGATTAATACACAATTGATCAATTGGGGATTGTCCTTATATTGGGGATATTAATCATAGTTTTTGACTATATTTACCCTAATATTAATGGCCATTTGGGGATATGCACGGTGCTGCTGGCTGAAGCTCGTAGCCAACTCGATGCATGTGGGGAAAAGCCACAAGACAAATGACCCTATGAACACCACGGATGACAAGTTTGTTTTTTTATCGATCACCTTTGGTTTCCCATATATATATACATATATGAATGACAATGATATGGTAATAAGACTGCTAACAATGGTAACACAATCGCACAGATTTACAGCTTCGTGTTGACATCCATGTTTGCACGGTACATCTTTGTTGAAAGCCTATATATAATAAGAGAAACAAGAGAAGAAACATCATGAACATCCTTTTTTTTTCTGGGATTCAAATCCTCCATGGTTTCCAGAAAAAAAGAAACACATCGTTTCATGCAATTTCAAGGATCTAAGTTTGATATCCAGGATTCTTAGCTGTTGAGTCCCTACACATGGAGCTCCCCCTCGCTCGTCCGCAAGGTGCTCAGTGCTGTCCTGCAAGATGCGGCTGGAATCTGGATCTTGTATGATATGGGGATGGTTTAAAACGGTCAATGCCAAAGAACTTACCATATGACTGGGGGAACCAATATCCAGCCATACCAGCGATGACTTAGGGTACCATTTGGGTCCCAGGCTTCTGACGAAAATAGACATATTGCTAATATTGCTTTTTGTTTTCACCGCCATTGATGGTTCAATGATGTTAAATACGTGTATTTCAATACATCAAAAAGTACCAAAGAATCTGCCAGATCGGATGATCGGTCCCTCGCCAGCCCAGTTTGGTGTTTGTTTTGACTTGCTTGTGCTGGGTTATTGAGAAATCCAATTCTCAATCAGTTCCCATGTTTCTTTCATTTTGCGAAATGTTAGGATTGTATCAATGGGGTTCACGTTTGGAGTGCGTTGAGCTTTCATGACCATATTTTTGGAGCTATTTGAAAAGTCTTGGGGGATCCCCAGTCGTCACCGGTTGGTTGTTTCAGTACTAAAATGGTCTAATGACTGGATGATTTGGGGATACACAACCATTTTCGGAAACCCCCAAATTTGTTACCATTCAATCGCTGTGGACGTCCATTTTCTGGGTGAGTTGGTTTGACATAAATATCCCCATGGATGAAGATGGCAGGGCCCTGCTACAGGTGAAATGTTTAGGTGGTTTCACCCATCGGTAGACATATCCACGATGTTCCACTATAAACCAAAGGAAACCTATATATAGTGATTTCAAGCAACTTAGCTGCTCGGCGCAGGAGTTTTGCATTCGTAGTTGCTGGTAGGTGAGAACAAGGTGTACTTCGGATCCACCTGTTCCTATTCGCTTCAGACACCTTTTCTCATAGAATCGGCCCTTTGTGGGTCCATTGGTCTTCCATACAGAAATGGTGCTGTCCCATTGCGGGATGATTCTTTACCTCCCATGTTCCAAAAGTTCTGGGCCTTGGTTGTGGAAGTTAACGGTTTACTTCTTTCCCCATTCCTATGGGAAAAGAGACTTTTGAGTTCCCAGCTTCAATGAAACAATTCTTTAAGCGGGATCAGATTGTCCGTGCTATCGCGCCCTTTTTCACTCGTAGAAATGTGCGATTTTCCACAGAGAACGGGAATCCCCGTAACATCCAGAGCTTCGAAAAAACATGTCTCAGCTCAGATCCAATTGTCCCGCATTTTTCTCAGTTTTTTTATGGCCTAACCATGGGGCTTTCACCATCGCCGGAAAGAAAGCCGGAAATCCCAGGAAGCAATTTCGGGTTGAGCGGCTCAGTGGCTCAGATGGAGGAGATTTTGCTGGCAGAAACCATGGGGATGTGAAAAACATGGTTTTAAGCAGAAAGATTAATGATATTGGATGATTCTGGATGATTTATATGAATTAGTTGAAATGGAGGTTCCTGTGGTGGGTGTTTAGAGACATGAACCGGTGCCACTGAACAGTTGGATGATTTTCCAACTCCCTGCTAAGCAGTGGATTCTTGCACCTGTCACTGAGTTGAGTTCATGAAAATGTTGCAGGAAACCGTGGGTTCTGGACACCAATGGAACCACTCCACAACGGATTTGGAAACTGCAGTGCTCCTGTAGACATTCGATCATGCCGGGAGTCGTCCTGAGCGGCCTTCCGGAGTTTCAACGTCTCGAGAAGAAGGTCGCGGTCATCTGCTGGGGGACAAGCGAGAAACGAAGCTTGCCATTCACAAGGTAGCTTTCCATCACTGAATCTCAGGACTCCGATCATCCCGCAGCAAATGTGGCTGTCTGGCCTTCCCGACTGGGAGCACTTTCCGCATTCGCGAGACGTTGCGATCATCTGCCTTCTCGGTGACAAGGGAGAAGTGAAGCTTGCCATTCACATTCATACTTGCGTTTTGACAGTGGCTGTTGCTGCTGGGATCCAGGATTGCCTTGTCTCCTGTCATTGTTTGGTCTTCTTTTTCTCCTACGCTGAACATGAACATCATATATGTCCTGGAAGCCAGGCCGCACACACTGATTCTCATTTCATCTCTGTTGTCTCTGTTGTCTCTGTTGTCTCTGTTGTTGTTGGTGGTGTTGTTGTTGTTGTTGCCTTTGGTTTGTGTCAATCTCTCAAGATTGTCTGCTCAATATGTGGTCCCTTTGGTCAATCGTTTCTCTTTTTGTATCCGTAGTCATAGAATTGGATGAATGGAAGGCACTAATCAGAAAAACAAGATGCCGCCCACGAACCCGAATGCTCACCATATGTTGATGGTACAGATGTCCAAACACATGGATATGAAGTCACGCAGAACACTTTTCTGCAGTAGTTTATTGGAACAGTCTTGTACATATTTCCTCTGTTACCAGTCTGCAGTGTGGAGTGTAAAGTGTAGAGTGTGGAGTGTAAAGTGTAAAGTGTGGAGTGTGGAGTGAGGAGTGTAAACTGTAAAGTGTGGAGTGTAAAATGTAAAGTGTGGAGTGTACAGTGTGTAAAGTGTAGAGTGTGGAGTGTAGAGTGTAAAGTGTAGAGTGTAAAGTGTAGAGTGCGGAGTGTAAAGTGTAGAGTGTGGAGTGTGAAGTGGAAAGTGTAGAGTTTGGAGTGTGGAGTGCGGAGTGTAATGTAAGGAGTGTGGAATGTAAAGTGTGGAGTGTAAAGTGTGGAGTGTGGAGTGTAGTGTGTGGAGTGTGGGGTGAGGAGTGTGGAGTGTGTAAAGTGTAGAGTGTAAAGTGTGAACTGTGGAGTATGGAGTGTAAAGTGTAGAGTGTGGAGTGTGGAGTGTCGAGTGGGAAGCGTGGAGTGTAGAGTGAGGAGTGTGGAGTGTAAAGTGTAGAGTGTGGAGTGTAAAGTGTAGAGTGTGGAGTGTGGAGTGTAGAGTGTAAAGTGTAGAGTGTAAAGTGTAGAGTGTGGAGTGTAAAGTGTAGAGTGTGGAGTGTAAAGTGAGCAGTGTAAAGTGTAAAGTGTGGAGTGCAATATGTGAAGTGTGGAGTGTAGAGTTTAAAGTGTAAAGTGTAGAGTGTGGATTGTAAAGTGTGGAGTGTGGATTGTAAAGTGTGGAGTGAGGAGTGTACAGTGCAGAGTGTAAAGTGTGGAGTGTAAAGTGTAGAGTGTGGAGTGAGGAGTCTAAAGTGTGAATTGTGGAGTGTGGCGTGTGGAGTGTAAAGTGTAGAGTGTGGAGTGTAAAGTGTGGAGTGTGGATTGTAAAGTGTGGAGTGAGGAGTGTACAGTGCAGAGTGTAAAGTGTGGAGTGTAAAGTGTAGAGTGCGGAGTGAGGAGTCTAAAGTGTAAATTGTGGAGTGTGGCGTGTGGAGTGTAAAGTGTAGAGTGTGGAGTGCGGAGTGTGGAGTGTAAAGTGAGGAGTGTGGAGTGTAAAGTGTGGAGTGAGGAGTGTGGAGTGTAAAGTGTGGAGTGAGGAGTGTGGAGTGTAAAGTGTGGAGTGTAGAGTGCGGTGGAGTGTGGAGTGTAGAGCGTGGAGTGTGGAGTGTAGAGTGTAGAGTGTGGAGTGTAGAGTGTGGAGTTTAAAGTGTAGAGTGTAGAGTGTAAAGTGTAGAGTGCATTGTTGTGCCAGCCACACAAAAGAACTTTCGACAGGGTATAAAACAGGTTGGAATGTCACAAAGTGCCATGCCTGCCACGCAAAATGACATGACAACCTGCTCGGAAACCTTGGAAGGAGAGGTTTTGCAGCTTCCCCCATAGACACGGCGACGCCATAGGAAAACCAGAGACTCGAGACCAGTCAGGTGGGCGCAGAAAAACGAGCATTTCGTGCGAGACTTCCTCCAACTTTGACACTTATGTAGCCTCAAAATCGAAGTTTTCCTGCGAGTTTTCTTAGGAACCTGAAAATTTGCTATTTCAAAATCGACGTTTCGTGCGAGGCTTCCGTCAATTTTCAGCACATCTCACAAAATGCCACGCTACGCTTACCACGGAACCTGCACCTTGTCGCCACTTGACGCGGCCCTGCCAATGCGATTCGCAAAAGCACGCAACACGACACGTCTAAAGTGCTGCGCCTGCCACGAAAAATGACGATGGACACGTCCAAAGTGCTGCGCCTGCCACGAAAACTGCAACGCATCTTCTGAAAACGTCGCTAGAGTATTGCGCCTGCG
>Ga0126342_10000198_pt1 | contig 51806 bp, 44 predicted proteins | sample Cyp1metagenome_FD_92528 | JGI IMG/M metagenome (GOLD analysis project Ga0126342, IMG submission 92528) | Coral microbial communities from Lord Howe Island, Old Settlement Bay, Australia - Cyphastrea 1 metagenome | ecosystem: Host-associated > Invertebrates > Cnidaria > Coral ...
AGAGTAGAGTAGAGTAGAGTAGAGTCAATAAGAGAAGAGAAGAGAGGATAAGAGAAGAGAAGAGAGGAGAGGAGAGCAAAGGAGAGGAGAGGAGAGGAGAGGAGAGGAGAAAATAAGAGAAGAGCAGAGGGAGCAAAGCAGAGCAGAGCAAAGCAGGGAAGAGTAGAAGAAGTTGAGACGAGGTTGAGACGAGGTTGAGAAGAAGTGAGAGAAGGTGAGTGAAAAGGTTGAGAAGAGGAGGTTAAGAAGAGGAGGTTGAGAATGGGTGAGAAAAGGTTGAGAAGGGGTTGAGAAAAGGTTGCGAACAGGTGAAAGAAGGTCAGAAGAGGTTGAAAAGAGCTTGTGAAAGGTTTAGAAGAGGTGAGAAGAAATCAGACTTGAAACTTTGTTTTTCTTCAGGTAAACGGGTGTCAGGGCGCAGGGAAAAGTAGGCTCGGTTGCAGGGCGGTTGGGGGTATCACCGCTTTAGCGCGGAATCCTTCTGGAAGCGGGCGCAGTGGAACTGAGGTCTCACGCTGTGCTTTGCTGGTTTGCAGGTGCCGAGCTAGTTTGTGCTTTTGGAACTGCGTCCAGGTTACTTGTTGCTTGGTACAGTATGTCTTCCGATTCGTTGAGAAGAGTTGAGAAGAGTTGAGAAGAGGTGAGAAGAGGTGAGAAAAGAGTTGAGAAAGAGTTGAGAAAGAGTTGAGAAGATTCGAAACATCGCTGCCACTCCCGTAGGCAAAACTTGTCCGTCATAGGAATACATCTTCCTATTTCCTATGGAAACTTCCGCCACTCGCCTTGTGCGAGCTTTACTTGTATCCCCATGACTGGAATGATGTAATTAAATAAAATATCATAAATACCCCCCAAAGATCCCCAAAGTTTGGTTACAGGATGTTATATAATGTTATATATGATGGGATTATTGTTAGCTTTACCACAAACATCTTCAAGTTGGTCATATGGTGAGCGTTGCTTCGCCACGCCCCCTGGAAAACCTCCGGATTCACATCTCCTCCTCTCGCACCAAAGGGGCCAAAGTTTTGCTGCATCTCGGGCGATGCCCAGTTCGGAGTTCACCCAAAAGTGGGGAGCTCACCGCGTTTTCAAACGAGATTCAAACAACGAAATTGCGGAAGGAACCAACAAATTTTAGCTGATTTCAGGAGAAAATGAGGTGGCCAAGAATCAGAGGGGATGATTTTTTCGAGCAAAAACTGGGGAATTCACCAACAGAAACGGACATACAAAACCAAAGGAGCAGCAAACGCGGTGATTTGACCCACGGATTTAGAATGAAGTAACCGGCTCATGGTCAACAAAAAATACCATCTGGTTATGACTAACATAGCCATGGAAAGATCCACCATTTTTAATAGGTAAACCATCTATAAATGGGCCATCTATACCATGGCTATGTTAAATAACTAGAGGGTAACTAGCTCATGGTCAACAAAAAATAACTTGACCAAGAAAATTCTGAGTGCATCCAAGAATATCATAGAATATCCAAGAGAAACTGCAATTGCACCAGCAAAAGCAAAACTTCGAAACCCTTCATCATTGCCGTAGATCGGCCAGGTGCCAGACGAAGGCATGCCAGCAGCCCAAGTACCTCTCAAAGGTGCTCGGTTTTTTGCTTTCACTATGTTTCCCCGGTGTCACTTTGCCAATATATTTCATGTATTTCTAGATAGATGATATTATATAATATTATATATGATCATATAATAACATAATCATATATCATAATATATCACATGTCATTATGATATATTTCCCAATATATTTCTATAGTGGTAGATGATGAATGATGATGATATATTTCCCAGCCCTGGGGGCCCTCCAGGGGCCCTGGGGGCCCTGGGCGCATGTCGGTCATCGCGTGAGAATCCACAAAGGGCGTTTGAAAGCGCACGCACCTCAGAGGTAGATCACAACGCCACACCACCAGGAGGGTACAGGCCGCTGGAAAATCAAGGCGGCTGGAAAATCCCATAAGTGGTATAAAATGTTGCAACATGTTCCAAATATACTATTTGTGAGCCCATGTGATTGTGGGGTACACACTTCACGCCTGTCTTGACTTTTTACTTCATGTCATCTATTTGGGGATAAGCTCTGAGCCATTTCGAGTCGTGCAAATCAAAGCAAGAAGAGATGTTCTGCAAAGCTCTTGCTTTTGTCTAGCCTGTAAACATACAAATGTCCGGAGACCATTTGACCCTGCAAATCCAATCCACAAAAAAATCGACCCACAAAACCCATTTTTTTCCACATCTTTTGTTCGTTTTTGCTGCGTTGATCTTCCAGGATCAAAGATGGCCACCACTGCCAGGCCGAGCGCCAGCTTTTCTGGGACTCCCAACTTGGCACTATGTGAGAAGTCGGACCTCGCGAAGTGACCAGTCAACTGCCAGTGGATCAGAGTGGGGCCATAGTGGGCCATGATTCCAAGAAAAAAGGATTGGTTCAGGGAAAGATCTACACAAATCATCGGGAATTCATGTTTACTCCCATCTTTCCGACCATTTGCCATCTGAATTGAGATACAAACCCGCATGAGAAGTCATGTTGTGTCTTCTTCCATTTCGTTCTAGATCAGCCAGAAAAACAAGAACCCATCAGGAAGACGCAGGTGAAAAAGTTGAGAATCCTGGAATTCACATGACGACATGAGGGGAACTGCTGAGATTGGATGCCCTCCGATAATCCAACATAGCTATGGGAAATGGATTTTCAAATGGCCCTGACGATGTTTGACGATGTTCCATGGATTTTCCATATATGTTCCACAGTTATGTTCCAGTAATCCCCAGTATAAACAGAGGATATATCCATATAAACAGTATAAACATTCAATTACCCCAGTATGTATTCCACAGTTATATGTTCCATATATGTTACCCCAGTATAAACATTGATGTTTGAATGGCATTTTCTCAGAATGATACGACCTGATTCCGCCCCATTCCCCCCACAACTGGCTCACTTGGCTCCCTAGCCCTGATTCCTTGGCCTCAAAAATGGCGGCACCACAAAAAATCCACATGTTTTTCACAAGCATTGCGCAACAAAAAAATAGAGAAAAGATGAGAAAAGTATAGAAAATCACTGTTTTATAGGGTTTTAGTGTTGGAAAACTGTGAACACCTTTTTAACAGCCTTGCAATCGAATTATTCTTCATCATTTTAAGCGCAAATCTCTGGAACCATCCCCGTGCGCAGCGTTTCTCGCGCTTTGAATGGTATGTATATCAGTATATCACCTACCAAAAATGGTGGTCGTTTGACAACGAATTTGAAATGGTCCGTTAAAACTCACAATGATGGGACGCAATGGTTGGCAAACACGTTTGTAGCATGTTGTAACATGTTGTAACCCAATTCTCGAGTTTTTGTTTCCTTTGAGTCGGCAAGCACTGTCAATGACCATTTGCGATTCTTGTTACGGTCATCCGCTGCAGCCGATGAAGAGTGGTCATGTCCAAGCAATGCCACTGCCTTGGAGATCGAATGACTTGGAAGCCGGGCATTTCTCCAAAGATCCAGGAACTCGATGATGCTTTGATCAAAGGCTGTCTGGTCCTGAGATTTTCGGTGTGGACTTGCCATGGGGGTCGCTGAAGGCAACCCCAACGATGCCTGGGGGAAACCTAGATGTGGAATATGGATGAAAATGGTCCATTTACAAATGACTTAGCTGTAGAAAATGGTGATTTTCCACATCTATGTTGGTTTACAGGATGGCAATTCCCTCACCAAAGGGGGCCAACTAAGCCCCTATTGTTCGGGTTGATGGTGGTTAACCCCAAAACCCCCCATGGTGCCCAGAGATTTCCATGATGACTCAGAGTCATTTCCAAAAAAAAACGATGACTAAACCCTACTAAACCCTACAAATTCATGGTTAAATATCGAAATGACTCAAAATGACAATCGTTTATTGTTTCTGTTGTTACCCCATCTTGGTCTTGGGATGTCTTGGGTCATCACATCACTCCCACGATGATGGCGTTGATGTTTGTGACTTTTTGTTGGATGAGGATGATGAGGATGATGAGGATGATGATGATGATGACGACGACAACGACGTTGATGATCATATACATATATATATTATATATATATATAAACAATGATCACAACTTTTATGACATAGAAAAATCATGTTCAGTAGCCCAAAAAGGCCAAGAATTGGATGACATTCCCATGGCGCCATCACCATCTTTCACCTTGGCCCCCCAGCGAAATCAGCGATTCCGAGCCAATACATTCGACCTCGGCCATCCGAGGTACCAAGGCCTTCTGTGAAAACACACAGGCCGTAAACGGCCGCTTGAAGTGGGAGTTAACCAAGGAATTACCCGCATGTAACAATGTATTACCCTCAATTTTCCCTTTAAAAAATGCCCCCAGGAATTATGGCGCAAGGGATGAAACATGATGACAAAAAAAATATTTGGCACCATAACCAACGGATGTGTTATGAGGATGGGATTGGGTATCCAATCTCTGACCACCTTTCCTCACGGTGGTCATCCGCGACAGCCACGACAGTGACAAAACTCGCAAGCAAAGTTCCCAAATGTTTAGCACTTGCACTTTATCCTCCATTACACGTCTCTCTATATATACCCTCTGGTAGACTAACATAACTATGGAAAATCACAATTTTTGATGGGAAAACTCACTATAAATGGCCATTTTCAATAGCTATGTTAAATTACCAGAGGGTATATATATATATTGTGTCAAATGCATGTACATATCTACGCAAAGATCTACATAGTGTAAGTGTATATAGATATATACATACACAATAGATACAAAAGGTACATATGCATACGCAGTATATATCTTATATATATAATATACCTATTATACATATATCATAATATGATATACCATCTGGTTATTTAACATAGCCATGGAAAGATCCACCATTTTTAATAGGTAAACAATCTATTTCTATGGGCCATCTATACCATGGCTATGTTAGTCATAACCAGAGGGTAATATGATATAATATGATATCTTATATATCTATATTATACATATATCATAATATAATATACTATGGTCGTTTGTCACACTTTGGTTTCTATACGCAGCAAGCTATGTAAAAGGCACGGCCCCCTTTACGCGCGCCAAAAAACTGGTCATCAGTGACAGGAAGAGTCGTGCCGCCTCGGATCCTGCTGCTGGAATGGCTGACCACGGGTCAAAAAAAATGGGTTAGATATGGATACTATACGGACGTGTATATATATATAATATAATATAATATATAATATATAATATAAAATATATAATATAATATATATAATATAATATATATATAATTATATGATATATATATATATATCAGAATCAGTTCATACAACGAATCAGTTAAATATATGTTATGATATGTATTCTATGTGTGTGTGTGTGTTTTTATTAGATGTATTTTTAGCATCATTACTACTGTAATAATAACAGGTCGATGTTGTGTCGATTATAATGATTGTCGTGTTATTAGTGTCATAATGAAGATTATCAACTTGTGTGTTTCTTCTCATCAGTCAGAATATATGGTAAAGACATGGGGAATATATGTGGGTATACGTGGATATAACACATATCAACAATGATGGGATTTTGATTGGATATGATATAGGATAGCTGCTAGCTATTAGATATGATATGTATTGATATGTTACATATGTTGTAGAACCTAGTTTATACTACTGCATAAGATTGGATACAACCACAATCTACCAACGGGAATATCATAGGGGATATGCAAATTGTTGCACATTGATACAAATCAACACTGGCTAATAATGTCTAATAATATATAATACGTGTACGAACCGAATATCTGGATGAAATGGATCATGTAGATACCAAAGCAACAGGTATGGGAATTGTGAGATATGTTATATGTTCCAAATATTTCCAAATAATTGCATTAATTCAGATTTTGCGTATCTGGATGTATCTGGATAGTTTACAATGTCTGACCAAATATGGGGGTGGCAACCAACAAAAAACTAGCAAGGTTAACGAATCTGGCTGAATTATGTTCAGCAACCTGAAATTTCACGATTTTAGATCATTCCCTAGACAGTTCAATATGCCTCCTGGTACAAAGTGGCCCCACCCAGTTATGAGTTATTCGAAGTTATTCACTATAAATTAATGACGACAAAAAATCTTAAACTCTCCTTCCCTCATTTTGATTTTTATCTCGGGGTGAATCGGGTGAACAGCGCCTCTGAAGAACACGCCCGCGGAATTCAAGGAATGAAAGTGGGGGAAGTCCCTCATGACGATCACCTGCGGCGCAACATTCACCAAGCACGGCTGAGTTTTCAAGAAATTGATGCTGGAGAGTGGAACTGGGGAATGCCATGGAATGCCAATGGACATGTCTCCAAGCATGGGCCATGTAGAGCTGCGATCGCATTATTTTATGCTTGTCACATCTTGGAATCCGAATCGTATCAGCAGAAATGGACACAGAGAGCAAAAGGATACAGAAAATTCACAGAGTATCCCAAGTTCACTTAGAAGTGAAGCTGGATGACCTTTTTCATCTCCCCAGGTTTTGAGCAGATCCCAACAAGAGATCCGGATCACTCCAGGGCCCCCTACGGGTGGCTCCGAAGCCGTCTGCGCTACCTGCGCCTGCGGTAAATCGGGGGTGCTTCATGGCTGGGTTTGCCTCCCACTTTTCCAATATTTGACACAAAATATAAGACAGTGAGGATGGAATAGTAGAAAAAAGGAATGAATAGATCACGAATTCAACGAATTCAATGTTGAATCTACCACCACTGGGACTGGCTGTAACCACCCAAGCTGTTCCTCCCCAGCGCCTCACGCAAGACATCGCTAAAGGAATAGGAGAGGAAGCACTGATGAGAGATAAACCTCGGACCCTCTCCACAATGGTGCTGGATACCGGTGGTGACATGTTCCATGTGAACATCATCCAACCATGGAGGAATCATTACCAGCAATACTGTAATTTTAATATATCACCAAGGTTTCTTCCGTTAAGGCCTTCGGGCAATCAAACTTTGCAATGGAAAATATCCATTTACACTACTGTACATCCGTTTGCAAATGATTCTCCAAGTATCAAAAATGAGGATGTTCTATTGCCTGCTTAGATTCCTAAGGGGCAGATATCCCTATGCATTCCCATGTGATGGTAATCAAATCTAACTTATCGATTTCCCATTTTCGTGGACGAATTCTAATTCATGGTTGTGAATCATTATGGAAGGGTGAAGGTTAAGAATGTTGCCTTTCTATGTTGATAGAATCTCCCATTTGACCCTTTTTCGACTTCAAAACTGCTCTTTATATAATGGTGTTGAATTGTTCGTTAAACTATCCATCCCCATCTCCCCATTGCTTCTGGGCAATTTCCGATCATCAACGAAAAATCAGCTATGGTTCGAATGATTCTTAGCACATTGCGCATCATTTATATACATTCATTTACCATATAGGATTGTTGTGAGGTGCTTGTAGTTCACCCGGATCGCTTGTTGGTATCTGATCCCTCCAAGTGTTTCAACCACAGCGGCTGATCTGGATCTGCCGTGAAAACCCACTCGTAGGCCTTCGGTCGACCGCAGGATGTGAGGGTTTCCTCAAATGGCGGATCCCCACATGATCCAAAGTCACGTTTAACGAGGAAACCAGTGATTTTGGGGTCCTCCATTTGGTGTCCTCCATTTGAGAAATGCCCCTTTCTGTGGCCCATCCCTATTTGCGTCCAAGCTGGATGCTGAAGATGCATCCCAGGGTTTCCATGGGTTTCCCCACATGAACAAAATGACATGTGACATGTTGATATAACTTGGATGATAGCTTGGGGTCCCCCCATGACTTAGGACCCCCATATGGCTCTGTCTGGAAATGGAGGATGCCTGGGATGCCTCAAAAAACGAACATTGTAATGTATGTTTAATATTTTTTAATCATATCTATAGGGAACATGATCATTAATCATCATCAATCAGATTCATCATCAAATTTCGGGGCCTTTTATAACCCTTTAATCAGATTAATCATCATTAATCATCATTAATCATCATTAATCATCATTAATCAGATTTCAAAGCCATCATTAATCATTAATCAAAGCTGGCTAAGCTGGCTAAACAATAAAACCACAGATCTCACCACAGATCGCACCGTCCCAGGATCCCAAAAAAACCAGGATCGGAGCGGCACCTCCAGATGGCGTTGTAAGGCAAACCACCGGTTCCACGCCAAGCCGTACCTGCGCCGCGCCAAAGGCTTGGACAAAAGAAAGGATTGGAAACCACAATGTGGGGCCCCCCAGTTATAAGATGGTTTATAAACCCCATTGACTATAGTTATAGGTACCATAAACCATAGTTATTGGAGTTATAAACCAACTTAGCTATCTAGGGGGCCCCACTTTGCAGCCAAAGATTCAAATTCATTAAATGATTTAAATGGCTGAAAGATGTTAAAAGAAATCACGAACACGTCGCTGTACAGTTTGAGTATTGTAAAAGAATGCACTGTGTAAGAATTTGAGGGTCTCGGACCCAATGCGGGCTACATATTTTTAGCTATACCAAGCACATCGTACTTTAAGAATTTGACGGACTCTGGGATAGGATTGCCAAATTCTTTAATTACTATTTATATATACGTGAAGTTTTGCTGATTTTGTGGGATTGGAACTGGAAGGTTGCAATGACCCCTTATGGCCTTTTGGGATGAAATCGGGCTTCGAAGAAAAACAAATTTTCAGGCTCCGAAAACTTGTTTTTTCGCACATGCTTGGACTGCTTCCAATCCACTCAGAATCAATGTGTGGTGTTTTCCCCAATAACTTGATGAAAACTGAGCGGCGCTTCTGCAGCACATATACTTGTTTGCGCGGTGTGATTATGAAAAATTGTTTTGTCGCGTTCCCCCTGAACGATGAAATGGAATGAACCCTTCTTGCGGGGATTGCAGGGGTCAAGCCAGGCACTGCGAAAAAACATTTTTTTGCGACCTGAAAATTGTCTTTTTGGCACTGCCCTTGTGAAACTCATTGACAAGCCCGGCTTTGCAATAAAAAAATCAGGCTCTGACTCTGACAAAGTGTTTTTTCCCATGCCCCTGGTTAAATCTGCCAAATCCACCTCGTTACCTCGTTTAAGCTCGCTCCAAATTGCGCAAATGCATACAATACATAACTAAGAATGCTCTAAGAATTTTAGGGACCCTCGACCTATTGTGGTGGAAATTTGCCTGCATTTAAACATAAGAAGTTCAGGGAACCTGGGCCTCAAGCTTTCGGATTCTTAACCAACTCTCGGGATGTAGTTACTGTCCGGTGATTCATCCTAGGATTGACGAATAAGACGTGATTGAAACCACCAACTGGTGATAGGATGTGATAGGTAGAGCAAAATTGTTGAAGGTTAAACGGTTTACCAGATCGTGAATATACCAGCAATGAATCAGAAAGTATGGCTAGATAGTAACTCCAGAAGGAATTTGTAAATGAATTATAAGGATAATTTACCCATATTTACCCTTTCACTTTGGGAGGGTTTGTTGGTAGTGTTTCATAGTATGGTTCCGTGAAGTTCAAATGGGAGAGTTTACCGGAAATGCCACTTTTTAAGGCAGCGGCAAATTTCACTGAACGTCAAGTATCAAACGATCCTAATTCCTGATGACATACAAATTTTGACTGCTGAACATATCACAATGTCTGTCTGTTTCTTCTCCCATTCGAAACGTCTCATTTCTGCTTGTTCTGAGTCATATCCCTACGCTTTGGGTGTGGCTATGGAACCAGAAAAGACCGTTTTTGGGCTTCGTTTCACTGCGTGGAACATCATGAAACATTCAAAAATGTGGAGCCTGGTACGTAGATGTATATAGATTATATAGTAGAATCCCAAGTTTATATATATAATTATATATAATCCCCGTCAGGATCAACAGCTTCAATCATGTGTGTTTCATCATTCCCACACCTATAGCTGTGGTTGTCTCCCCTTTTCCATCGGCTAAAACAAACCCATGCTTTGGGGGAAGCTCCGTATCAGACCGGTTCGAAACAGAATTGATTGGGCAAACCACTCAAACAGTTTGACGGTGGACCAGTCAAGTTCTGGTTCAGGTTTATGACATTTGATGACATTTGATGACATTTGATGACATTTGATGACATTTGTCTACATGTGTCCATAGCATTCCATAGCCTCATTGTTGATTGGCTCTATGAATCCGAAAACCGGTCAAAAAATCGTCAAAAAGTTGCCACGCCACTGGCTGATTGTGACCAACCGAGGTTTCGATCCTATGCTCCTCACGCTCTTCGCTTATAGCAAAATGCAATAAAATACATGTTGCTCTTTGTTTTGGGAAAAGACATGCCAATGCTTGGGACAAACAGTTCATGTTCGATGGCAAAAGCACTAGTTCTTCTTGGGAAAAATCAAACGATTCTCCACTCGGCTCACCTCCTCCCCTCGTCGCTGCTCACTGTCGGATAGTCCCATGCCTGTGATGATGTCAACTCTGCTCCAAAAAAATGCTGGTCATTAGGAGCAAACTTACTTAATATGGCAAACACCAACCAAAGCCAGGCAGTAGTTTTGAGCAAACGTCATGATGCATTTAAAAAATGTAAAGGATGTAAACATGGTAAAGATCGTAAAGATCAAAGATTGAGTAAAGATGTCCATTGTAAAATTCAATGCAAATTCGCTGAAAATCACCCAGTAAAGATTACTTCGAGGCCGCCCGCACCTTTAGAAAGTTGTTCCACTCGACCACCACCTGCCAGCTGCAGACATCACCCAGGGCAAGCATAGGGATCTGACCAACCATGGGCACCTAGGAACAAAGATGTTGATTGTGGAGATATCACTGGTTCATGGTTGACAAACCCCTTGTTGAAAAACTGTTGAATTTGGAGATAATCAAACATGCATAAGAATGGGTATGAAAACAGTCAGTCAACTACTCAATTCTGACTCATATCTACATCCAGAAAAATGAGAGCCGTATCCATCCACACAGGTGTTGCAGCAAACACAGATTGCTGTCAAATTGTCTACCCTTCGCTTCTCATCATGCCTTTGCCGTGTGTTTGAGAAAGGCAAACTGGGCATTAACGGATCTCCAATTTCTACGTGCACAGTAGCACATTGCAGGCGTTCATCTTTCAGGATGCCGTCAGACTCGCCCCGACAAGACTCAACATCGATAAGCTTAGATACACTGCACCACACATTGAGTGGTTTTGTTTTGGCTGGAGTATTCTTTTAAATACAGAAACCAAGTTGTGTTTGAATATGTTTCAATCATTTTAACCTCCTGTAAACCAACATAGACGTGGAAAATCCACCACATGTAGAACATTTCCGTAAGGAAACCATTGGTTTTCCACATGTTTTTGTGTACCAAAGGATACCAGGCTGGGTTTCCCATGTTTTCAACGGTGCCAAAGCCATGACAGCCATGACATTCACCCGAGCTCCAGGCGCCTCGCAATCGCCGTGTCTCGCACAGTAACCTCCGAGAATCCGACAAACCAAACCCGCGGGGATTTTTTTCGCTTCCCGTTCTCATGTAACATAGACAGCGACTATGTACTATAGTGTGTATATATGTATATTATATATTTAATCTTGTATATATATATATATTATTATTATTAATATGTAAAAATATATATATTATTCTATATTTATCAAATAGTACATCCGACAATAGATGATATATTGATTAATATATTGACTATTGATAACAAACATATTTTGGACCTACCCATTCCATCTATAACGGATGATCATCAGTAACTGGTTAGTTTCTTCTATTTGGGGACAAAACATTACAAACTCATCACATCAAAAAGCTGGCGCATCAGTTTTGGGAGGGTGAAACACCGCCAGCTTTCACCACCAATTTCATCGGCAGCCAACGAGGTAAAGGATTTTTTTGTGGGAAACTCCACCACAAATCCGACAAATCCTTATGGTTAAGGTGAAATTCAACAGAAACAAGAGGTAGAATTATGCATGAACCGTTGGTATCATCAATTATGTATAGATTCGATGGATATGCTACTTTATATAATTTGTACTATCCCGTCATAAACCCAATCAAATTCAAATGTACACCTTTCCATACTAAACGCAGATAGGGTTCGTGATCGGGTTTCCCGCACGATCGCGTTGCTTGTATGTTGATACCCTGACCCGCCCCCATCAATCGTAATTCCAAAAAACATCTCCACAAACTGAGCCTCGGCAGGTGACAATGGCGATTTTACGGGAGCTATCATGGATACAATGGGTTCTATCTAAAGTGTCATAAGTTCAAAATAATTGAGTAAACTTAGGGCCATATATAAGTCATACCTAGGTTTCTGAACCTCTTCAAAATTTGAAGAACTTTGTCTGCGGATTGACAAACCCCTGGGCTGCTTCATGGGGAAGGCAGCAGTGAAATAAACAGTGTTATATACTCTACTGCTATCACATTTCGGTGGATGATTGTCTGAAAGTCGGGTGTTCCAAAATATTCACGAGTGATCCTCATTTTCTTTTAAAAATGTCAGGTCTACCCCGTGCTAGGGCAAACTCAGATATCATCTTAATTTGTTCCTTTTTTTATCCCACCATATCTCATCATATCCTTATAATGGTTTTTAAACATCCCTGAAATTTCGGGGCCTACCCATCCTCCTGAGCCGCCCCACACATGCGCATAGGTGGCCGCCTTCAGGGCAAGATACCGTGTTTTTCCCAGCAAAGTAATGTGGCGGTAGATTTTTCCCCAACAGGCCAGTCCAATAAAAACTTGGAAGGACGTACGAGCCCCGGCGTGATCCTACGCCATTTACTAGAATTTGCGCCAGCCGCATGGCACACCGCTTACGCCAGACATCAATAATCTTCCGCCAGGTGGAAATCCTAATGGCACAGCGACGGTCAAAGTGGACTAATTCTGAAGCAGGGAACTCAAATATATCTATATTTACTATGCGTTTAATGCACACTTGTTAACAAAAAGTTGACTGACAACCATATGCCTGTTTGAACAGTCAGAACTATCATCCTCCGCATGGCACACCAAGCTTCATTGCATTTCCAACATACAAACTTGGACGTGATCGACGTTACATTCCTATGGTGTCTATATGTGTCTATGATAAATTCTACTTCATGCCAATCAACCCTTTCATCCACTTCGCCATGGCACACCGCTGATCGGATCGACTTTCTTTTTTCAGGTCATCTTCTTATGCTTTTGGTTTCTTCCGCACAGCTTCCAGCCCGTTCACAAATTAGAGATCAACAAGATCTGTGGTCCCCTGTGTCTCCAATTTTGACTCATCCCTGTATTTTCGAGACGATTTCCCAGCCATAGAGCCTCATGCTGCGCCACCGCCAGCACCACACCCACACGGGGTCGCTGTTTCACCTGGGACCAGCGCCAAAGAACTGAGGAAACCATGGCGTTTTCCCATGACAATTTAGATTAGGGAGATCTACAAAGCTTGGATTGAGGGAAAACTTCACCGGAAATCATGGTTTAGAGAAAATGAGTGAAAATCTACGGGAAACCATGGTTTCTTACCATCAGATAAAGGGGTATCCTATAGATTTTCCCCAACAAACCATTTAAACAATAGTCTTATAGGAAGTATTGGGTTGATATATACCCATAAATGTGTGTATATATATATATATGTATGTGTATATATATATGCAGGTTTCTTAATATGGTGGTACCCCAAATCATCCAAGTCATTAGATCAGTTGAGTATTGAAACTTATGGCATAAGGGGGATCCCTGAGGCTCCGACCCAGAGTCGCTCTTCGGAGCGCGAGGATCGAAAGGCATGGGCCTTGGCAGCCGAAAACACACCATCTGTTTGACATTATAACCTAGTTCTGTATGGCATGTCCCCAGCAACATGTATATATATATATATATTATGTATAATATATATATATATATTATGTATTATATATATATATTGTATTATATAAATATATTGTGTATATGTGTGTACTGTATATATACATATATCTTATACGGGTTTATAATCATATTGTTTCCTTCTGACCCAGTCCATCCCAATTCTTCATGGAAACATATCAGGCCTACATGGGTTCTATACCTATTTGAGCTGGTGAGTTTTCAGAGGGATTTCCATTCTATGGCTACCCCAGTTTATCGAGTGGTTCATCAGCCACGGAAATTCTGGTCCCAAAAAAAATAACGGATGTACTTTGAAAATGAGGAAAATATGACTTTGAAAATGGCTCATTTGGAATTCATATGGCAGATATGTCCTCACTGGTCCATTCTTCTGGTCCAAAAATTTCTGGTCTGACAAAAGTCATGGCCATTCAATGAGGAAAATGACTTTGTCACTAGCGCCAGTCGTGCTGGATGTTGCCAAGGTTCTGCCTTCGGAAGCATCTTTCGCAGCCTCGGAGGCGCCACCACTTTCATAGTGAAAATGATAATAACTTCAATCCATTGGGTTTGGGGTGATAATTAATGGATAGACTTACTATGATTATTTTCTATGGATTATATAATATATAATCATTAATGGCAATCCTATTTTCACACAAACCTTAAAATTTAAATGGCATGCATGGTGTACTGTATTTACTATGTTCGAAAACTATAGACACGACTGATAGATGACTGGTCTCCACCGGTTTGCAGATGTTCAATGGTTTTCGATGCTTTTAACGGGCCAATTTGGAATATGACATGATATTACCATATATTACCCATTTTCAGACATACCCACGAGCATTGGGACCTCTGTCCATGTGGGGGGTCAAAAGTATGGCCTTTGGATGTGTGGAATTCATACTTTTGGGTACTTTTGGGGCATGAAATGGCATCAATGATCGGCTATCTATCGAAGTTTCCACTGCCCCACTTTCCCGGCAAAAAAAAACTTCCCAAAAAAAAAACTGACATAGTTGGTGTGTTGAGGATTTTTGTTGAGGTTCCATGTTTGACTTCTTTCGGGTGGAACTTGCCGAAGTCCCACGGCAAGATCCATGGCGACCCAGGGTCCCAAGGGTCCCAACTCACGCGCCCGAAGTCTGGAACAGTCTTTTTGCATCTGCCTCGGATGTTGAAAAAAATCCATGGGACTCCTGCTTTGCAAAGGAAAATTATGGAAAATGATCCACAAATGATGGGTCCACATCTATGCCACATCCAATTGCTGGGAACTATATTTGAAATAGACTCAAAAACATGGAAAAAAAACTGGTCAGGCACCTTCATGTTTTGGTGTCCTCCGGTATTCAGAATAGTCGTCCACGGCCATTCTTAGACAACATAACGAGCCTGCCCTGCTATCGGCAAAAAAAAGGTGTCCATCTGGGGGAGAATTCATAACCCATAAAGAACAGCTGCTTTGAGCCTCCTGAAAATATCGAGTTACCTGGAGATCCAAATCATTCAAAATCTCTGCAAGGATTGGGCAACTGAGTTTTAACAGCCCGTGGCCCACATAAAAAACGCAACAAAAACATCAATTCAGGGAGCAAGAGACAAGGAAGGCACCAGTCATACAGCTCCAGTCATTCCCTAGTTTCACCCACGCTTTGTCCCATAAATCCCCGATTAACAATCCTAACCTCTAGTCATCTAACATGACAGTGGAAACTCAGCATTTTCAATTGGTGAATCAAGACACACGCCGGGGACATCACTGGGGTCGTCACATATATCCAGGATGGAAAAAAGAAGCTGAAATCCTGGTGGAAGCATCCCAAGCCGCCATGAACCACAAGGACTTACCATCAATGGGTGGTATAAACCGAAAACATTGGATAAAAACCGCATCTTGATGCTGACACAAATGGATGGCCACTCGCCTGGAGTCCAGCTGCAGCACGGCATGCATCTGCTTATAGGTTCTGCGCAGCCTGCATCGTCCATGGATCAGAGCTGGTGAGGCTAGGACTCCAGCATACTCCAGCTAGGCTTAACTGGATGTTCTTAATGCAGTGCATATGATCTACATGTTGAGTTAGATTTTCCATTGCTATGCTGGTTGGTCAAAAGCTTAACCATCGAGAAAACATACATGGTCAACCGCTCTCTTGATCGGAAACCACAAGGACTTGATTCAATGGGCATGGTTCAAACTTATTCGACCCCCAAAAATGGATCGCTCAATCAATGCCCAAAAAAAATCAAACCATAATTTTCTGGCCCAGTGGTAAGAACCCCAATTTCGGCCCATGTTCCATACCCAAAATGTATATGTCTGAAAATGCGGAACTTCCCCCCAGTTATGGCCACAAAATCCATGGGGAACGATATTTTCAGCGGAAATTTCAGGACGCTAAAATGGAGGTACTGTACCATATGAATCCATATAAGGCTATATTTGGTGGGGATATTCCGTGACATATCCCTTACAGAGGCTTAATTATATATATATATTGTAGGTACTGTACCTCCAATTTAGGTTCCTGCAGTGGCCATTGATTATTTTCTCAGTCATCAGATTTTGGGGTATATATCCCATGTTCGTGCATCTTCAAGCGAACCGATTTGTTTGGGAAAAGGGATATAGATTATATAAATATGTGTTTATATGCGTGTGTGTATATAGATGATAGTCATCCCAAAATAAGATATGTTTACATGCAAGTCACCACTATTCTAGTGGGATTTTACCCTTCTATCCTTTTGGGGTTACTAATGTTGGTAAAACAATAATAAACTAGCCCATTTTTAAGGGTTTACACATTTTTAAGGGTTTACACCACCCATTTATGGTGATTTGGGGGATGGTTTATTACGTATTGTTTACCCACATGTATGGAGGTTTCCTGAAATGGGGGTATCCCCAAATCATCCATTTTAATAGGATTTTCCATGAACTAAACCAACCCTTTTGGGGATTCCCCATTTATGGAAACTCGGGAGCTAAGCCCCCGGGCTCCGCCAACGCCTGCGACGAGGAGTTCTTTAAGGCTATTGGAGGGTTGACGAAGCTTGATGTGTAGTTGTTAATATAATATGTATATTATATATTATATAATGCACAATAGACATACATAGAATGAGTACAGTATATATTCCTGTTTCTTAATACGTATTTTTAGTGCCCATATGTAAGTGTCCATGAAGATCCGTTCGGGTGGAAGGAGAGAGATCAAATGTCTAAAGCCCTTGGATAGTTCGCGCTTCATTTGGCCCCGAAATCATTGGATTTCCTACTAGAAATAGTGACGAAGTTTTGTGGTTGTGCGAAGTATGACAAAGATGACAAAGTCATAATATGGATGTGTCTGAAAATCCATGAAAATCTATGAAAATCTGATCAAGGAATTTCGTCGTCATTATCCATGAAATATGCCCATATCCCATCCCATAGTGGCTGCTAACCAGGTATCTCTATGGCTTAAAATCATCTCTAATCAACCCCTTTAAACGCTCAGTAGCCGAGATTATTCCATCAACAGTTGGAGCCTTCCAGCACTGGCGACTGCTGCGAGTCCAGCCGCTTGCATGCCTTCGATTTGCTCCAGGGAAGCATGAAAAAATCAGTAGATTTCACAGGGGGATCCATTTCGGGAAAAAAAAATCAGTTAAAATCCAGTTGTAGATTTACTGAAAAACGTGTATGATGTGAAAGAGATGTGTTTCACTTTTGGTTAAATGTTGAGGGTGGATCTACCTTCACCGCCCATCTCAGTGTCTATATATATATGCATGATATCTTTGGTGATGATGTCTATACTAATAGACTATAAAAGATTATATATATATATATTAAAGTGGTGGTTTCCGAAATAGGGGTGCCCCAAATCATCCAAGTCAACCATGACTTAGTATTGAAACCCATGGTGACTTGGGTACCCCCATTTTAGGAAACCTCCATATACATATATATATATATATGTATATATATATACATATATACATATGTATATATATATATATTATATATATATATGGGAAGATGATATATTGAATAGCTAGGGGAAATGTTGTCTCTTCAAGAAACGTCAGCGGTGTGAAGGACCCAGTCCATCTGACCAATCAGTGGACATATATCTGTGTTTTGCCTTAAAAAAAAACAACCCACAGAAAAGCCGGTTTGATACTGGAAGGCTTCATTTGGGGGTCCCCAAAATCCAGGGTTGATTGTTAAAGGTAAGTGATTAATTACCTCGGGTACGGTAAGCAAACATGGTAATAGAAAATCCCCATATGCCATGGGAAACTCATCTATATATCAAATGGGAATGTTCATTGGGAATTGTTTATATCTATGTTCTTGGATTTGTTGTTTGGGGGGCCTCAAGAATCATCCAAATTCCGAAACATCTTCCCTGAAATGCTGGGTCGTAAATTCGGAGGCTTCCCCTAATCCTAACCATCATTTACCAAGATGTTTGGTAAGTAAAACCCTCAAAAATCACTAAATATTTGTTCAAACCACATGTTTGTCCATGAAGTTGGTAAGAATTTCCCTTGAACATAAAATCACCATCAAACTGCAGTAGTCACCTTTTTTCTGGTTCGCACTAACTACACGAATCACCTTTTTTCCTTCATAAAATCACCACGAATCTGAGCAGCCGGTCGGATCCACACCATGCAGGATGGCGTGCCTCGATTTCAGCTTCATCTGGTGTGTTTTGATGTTTTATTTGTTGATAACAGCATTAAAATGTCATGACAACAGATAGATAATAAATGATAATAATAATATATATATATATATAACAACCTATATGATATGTAAGATGTTATAAATTATATATATATATATATACATATATATATAACATATACATGTGTAACATAGATAATATCAATTCTATATTTTGTGTGTGTTGGTGGTTTATTGAATGATGTTATGAATAATCAATATATAATATATAACATCATAACATCATAAGGTGAATCTTATGTTGTGTTATGATGGCTTGTTAATTGATGCTCTGATGGGATGTACCCTCATTTAAACTGACAGTTTGCTATGGAAAGCAACAATTTTAATAGGCAAATCAACTATACATGGGCCCTTTTCTATGGCTATTTAAACTATATACCAGAGGGTTCATAAATGTTCCGATATGTGATGTTCATTGTGTCTCGACGGCTTATTAATCTTCACACTGTAAATGTTTGGCCCTAGCCCCTTCGCGGTTGCTTCATTGTACTTGTTTGCTAATAGGAAATCCGGAATTCCCATAAAGATCGTGAATCATTGTGGTAGTATGACCCTCTGTCATTCGAGTATAGTGTTACTGATTGGTTAAGAACGGGGTTCCTATTTCATGGATGATGACAACGTCCCCACTATATTTTTTAGGGTAGTATAATCCCCCAACTACATCAACCACCAGTGGTTTTGACCATTGCTCAGTCTTTGGGCGCATTGGGGGGGGATCGTGACTTTGGGGGTAGAGCTACGCACCGCTGCATTTCTGCTTGGTGGTTGAGCCACCTACCTACCCCATTCCAAAAAATCATGGAGTTTGAGTTCGTCAGTTGGGATGATGATTCCGTTCCCATTTGTTCCCAATACGATGGGAAAGTCATGATCCATTCCATGGTTCCAGTCACCACCGGTCGCAGATTTTAAACCCTGGTACCCCCAGTGGTCTCATCCACTGCTGGTATTGACTCATCCCCACATGGTCGCCTTCCAGGTGTTTTGCCCGGAAAAAAATATGAGTTGTGGCCGTTTATTAGTTATAACTGGTTATAACTGGTTATTTCTATGGGATTATAATTATACATTCTATAAATATCTTTAGATGGGGTTAAATGCCTGTTTAATCCCCTGTTTTGTTGGCTAAACCATGTTAAGCCCCGCCTCCGCATGTGCTTGGACTATGCAATTTATCCATCATTCAATTAGTTCTTTGATGCCAACTAAATCCAATGAACCGAATGAACCAATATCAAAAACGCATCATCCCCTTGGTTTACGAACACAAATGACAATTGGGCAAAATCTATATATATATATGGTAATACATGGCAACCAAAATATCAAAAACGATTTAGTAAATAGCAAGTCATCCATATTTCGACCCATCTCCAGTTGCAAATGACCCGATCAACCCTCCAGTGTTATCAGTTGGCTAGCTGAAAAATCCGCCAGAAATCATTCGATAGACTTTCCCAGCTGGAAACATACTCAAACTTCATCAAACTTCCATATTTTCAGACGTTTTCCATCGTTTCCCCATATTTTCCCACAATTTGTCCATCATTTTCTCATGGAAACCTCCATGCAGTGCGGACATTTTCCACGGAACTGATGACCCCGACACCCGGATCTGGCAACGCCATGCAACGCCTGGGTCTCCGTACCAGCGCGCCCACGTCAAGCCGGGCAGGCACGCCATGGGAAGCTGCGTGGTGCACTCTGAAGGCCTGGAATTTCGCTCGGAAATCGAATTTTACAGCAGTAATGGCTTATAATGGCTTATTGTTACTAAAAAATAATGGCTTATAATGGACATTCATTGTTACTACTGGCTTACCCATCGTAGTAACAATAGTAGCAATAATTTCGCAAGAATGATAGTGGTCATAGTAGCACTAAGGAATTATCTATCAAGCGCCAATAGTAAAGTATAGTCAAATTAACAATGCTGGAGATATGTGTATATATATAGTAATATGGAGAATAATGGCATTACAATAGTAGCACTAATGACATATAGATATAATTATATATATAATGGTATTGTGGTAATGATAGCCATCACAATGACAATTGTATTCTACAGTGTTGATACATCAAACTGACATTCGAAATAAATTCAACCAGTTGGACATGGAAACTGGTTAGAAATACATAATATATATATATATATATACATACCCATCACCGAACAGTTCGACATTTTTGTGAATCGTTTTAGTGGGAAAAATCCAAGAGGAAACTATGGGCTTTTTCCAGTCTGTGTCTTTCCACATGTGTTTACTTTGAAATCCATATGTGTTCCATATGTTCCGCATCTTCTCATGTGTCACAGATGTCCAGATTTTTCTTTCCACCGTGTTTCCACCATGGTTTTCCAGAGATGAACCAGGCGGCAGTAGCTCCACCACAGCTGCCTGGAGCGATTTTCCCATTGGAACCACCATGATGTGCTTTAAAAATTCACATGGGTTGATCATGGAACACTGCTTGGTGGTATACCTACCTACCCCTCTGAAAAATGATGGAGTTCGTCAGTTGGGATTATTCTTCCCACATATATATATATATATATATATATATGGAAAGTCATAAAATTCATGTTCCAAACCACCAACCAGTCATGGGTTGACATGGAACATCATGGGATATTCTGATATTCGATGATATGGTATGAATATCAGCATGGACATTGTCCGAAATGCTTGCTTTACCATTTCGAATCTCCAGTTGAGTTTATCAGTTGGGATCATCCCCAGTTGAGTTGCACACATTATGACGTTATTATGATATCAATATCATATCTGCCGTTGTTAGAAGCCTATCATGATCACGTTTATTGGTGTCCTGTTTTTCTTAGAAGCTGGGCGAGCCCCGGGCTCATCTCGAATCCGACAAATATCCATCGGAAATCCAAGAGTTCTCATAATCCAAGGACATGCAGAAATGAATGTACATCATACTACAGCAGAATTTCATGTATGAAGAACTTGAATGGTTGTTATATGGCAGTGTGTCAAAACCCTGGTACCCCTAGTGAACATCAAAACCGCTGGTAAATGGATGTTCATCCCCCTAAAAATGGTATTTATAGGTATTGATCCATAGCCATATGTTGGTGTTCCTTTTCTCCTTGAGAAACCAGGATGTGCGATCAAGGTGCACTACAACAATGCATTGAATGGGTGGTTTTTCCCAACAGATTCCCCGAGGGTCACGATTAAAGATTCAAAACAAGAATCGAACATGCAAATGAATGGGAACGTATTGGTAGCAATTAATACAGTAACTGGTTGGTGATATACCTACTGTACCCCTCTGAAAAATATGAAAGTCAGTTGGGATGATTATCCCATATATCATGGAAAAATAAAAAATGTTCCAAACCAACCAGTTATATAATAACAAATGCAAAACATTCTATTCCAAATGCGACCATAAAGTAGGCAGACAGGCAACCAAGCCCAGCGTATGAATTTTGCAAGCACTGGCAGGTTTCTGAAGCGAAACATCTCCATCTCTGGCACTTCGCCAAAAATCTACTTCTCTTCACAAAAAGGGACAATCATGTCACATGCTACTAAGATCTACTAAGTACTGTAATTAATCCCTGCTAACTAAGGCTGGATGCCCATGCACTATTGCTGCTACGAGGTCAAGAAAGGTCACTAATGGGTCGTGTTTCCCATCGAATCACCTCTTGAGCGTTGGACAAAAAGAAAGAAACCAAAAAGGACCATGATGTATAACCTCAAGGTTTTCGGAAATATGAGTCCATGTTTGTTCTTTGAATACTGTTTTTTTCCCATCAATTTGAATTTGAATCCCATAATTTTTGCGTCCTCAACCTCCAGTCAAAGACTGGGAAGATGTCAGATGGATCCCTGGCCCCCCCGTCCCTGGGCTTACCATCGTGCTACAGGGCTCGCTGTGAATCAGCCTCGGCCTTGCACATCGATGGGCACGACTTGGACTTGGAACCCTGTCATTTCTCCTGATTCCATCCATTTTAGGGGTCCACATTAAAATTTGCTGGTGTTTAAGCAAGTTCAACCAGCTTCAATATGAAAATTGGGATCATCCCATGGCAAATTCAGGCATTGAAACCACTAGCACCGGTCTTTTACAAGCAAATAGTATGTATTTGTCCAGCACAGAGACTTGATCAGCAAAATTGGAAATGCGGGAAAGACATACTTGGGACAATGATAGAATATTATATAATGGAATCCAACATAAGCCAACCAAAATTAAGATTATAGGCCAGGGGTATGCTTATCCAACATATATAGGGCAGATTTCTCAATAGGAAGGGGTCTTTCAAAACCTCTTCGCAACGGTTTTTGATCTGTCATAGACCACCATGGATCATGTCGAAGGGAAAGCCATGGATTGCCATCGTTTTGTTGGTTTTTTGTACGTTGGAGGGCAACTATTCAACTTGCAAAAAGTGACGTTGAATTATCCAAAGTGAGAAAATTGTATCACTGTTATTATCATTATTCTTGTTATTGGTTATATATATATGTTATTATTAGTATATAGAGTTGCGGAAAGTGTTTCGAATTCTACAAGTGTAGACCTTTGCTTGTCCATTTCGTTGGTTGAATCCTGTTCTTCATAATCTCAACTTTAATTACCATGTTTTTCACTCGGCCAGGAACCTAAATGCAAGGTACCTAGCATCAGGTCCCAGGGCAATGTCAGGGGATATACCTCCAAAATGCCAAACAGGTGCAGTACCTCCAGGTTAGGTACCTGAAATGGCCATTGATTTGGGACGCCCCCGACGTCTCCATGCACTTCAAGACCGCTTGCGGCTGGCACAGCCTGATCGCGCATGATCGCGATCGCTAAAAGGGACACCTTAAAAGGCAGATGGTTAGTAAAAAATGGAGACCCTTCCGGAATCTACCTGTTGGCCATGGAAAATTGCAATGTTTAATAGTTTTAAAGGTGTAAATCATGTACTTTCATGGATCATTAGTCATTGTTCATGGCTATCTTAAATCACCACAGGGTAAGTTGGGTTTTTCAACAGAAAGTACCCTCTGGTAAAGTAACTAACATAGCTATTGAAAATTGCCATTTATAGTGAGTTTTCCCATTAAAAATGGTGATTTTCCATGTTAGTTTACCAGAGGGTATTCAGAACTCTTCGTTCATGTTCTGGACTTTTTGGAGCTTGCCGGCCTTTCGAAGGCATCCGAGATGCTGCTGTTCTGCCAGAAGCGCCTCGTCACGGAACAAGCAACGGATCGAGTCCAGGGGAATCTGGGATTTGAGGTGACCATCATTTCCATGGCTGATGGGTGGTTTTAAACCCCTTGGAAATATATGAAAGCATCACCCAATTCTAGTATGGAAAATCACTAGATTCTATTCCCATATATATGTACATAACATAGAAAAGTAAATCCGCTTAAAATAGTAGTAAATTACTGTTCTATATTTTCTTTGGGGGGCGGTACTGTCTAAAAACATCTTCAATCTTGGTCCCAGTGTCAACCCAAATTCTGAAATCGCTGGGGCCACCACTGAGCAAGGCTATTGACCCTCAAGGCGTTGATGTTGGGAGCCACATGGGAAGGATGGTGTGTGGTTGGTCATGTCACAATAAATGGGCTATTTACCCTCCTGTAAATTAACATAGATGTGGTATTTACCCACCATTTGCTGATCATTTTGATGGATTGGGAAGCACAATAAATGAGATATTTCACCAAGCATACTGGGGATTTGTGCACCAGGCACCAAACCAAACATATGGGGGTTTACTACATAAGTAAGAAAATGATTTTGCGATATTTACTCATGTGGCAATAGGACATCCTCTATAAATGGAGGTCTTAATCGGAAAATCATCTATAAATGTGATATTTACCCCCTGTAAACTAACAGAGATGTGGAAAACCCACCTAAAAGTAGATCATGTTGATAGCGCAACCATAGGTGTTCCACATCTATGTATGTTTACCCCAGGGTAAACAAGCATCATGGGGATTTGTGCACCAAATATCTGGGGATCTAATATGTATATATATAATATAACTAAGAAAATGATATATTGATATTGGGATAACTAGCTCATTTAAGTTCGGGTGTGTCTGAGAATGATGGTATCCCCCAAATGCCATATGAAGTGGGAAAATGATGATTGATCAATGGGTTTTGGTGATACCCTATTTCCAGACTAACCAATGTTTAGCTGGCTAATGAATATAGATGATATGTCTATCTATTTATAATATATATATATATATACACATACATGTGTATAATACATATATATATATATAAACATATATATATAAACATATATATATATGGCTGGTTGGTGTGTATTCTTCCATGTATAAACGCAATACACAACTGACTGGCTCAACAAGGGCTTACCCAGATATGGGGACTTGAACCACAGAAAATATGAAGGTGCCATGCTCTGCAGAAAAAGGAGGAGTTCTACATTGAAAAATAGAAGATCAAACGTAAAAATAGATACGTGATAAGAAGAAAAGGTTTGTCTAAATCGAAGCAATTGTTGGGCATGGTCTTTTTACCGACGGATGGCCAAACCTTACAATAAAACAAAAACATGCTCAAATGGGTATTCATCAAAATAGTTGGTTTTTCCCTGGGTTTTCACATATCGAAAATGAATGGAACAGTCTAAAATATGTAACGTGAAGTGATACCCGTTTTTCCGCTCGCTTCCGCCTTTGACCCACATCCACATGGTCATGAGTATGTCATCCCCTTTCACTGGTTGGTGACTGTCGGGTTTCCCAGTGTAAAGTAGAATCGTCCCCATTTTTGACGACTTGGACATACTTAGACCATCAATATCTGCTTGATTATCCCATATTATCCCTATGCCTTTCTTAAATCTCCCGACTTTTTCTTGGTGAAATATGGTGAAATCACCATCTTTTTCACCGTGAAATCCTCACTTTTTGGGATCCCCCAACGGACAACAAATCTCCGGTGTGAAGGGTGCAGACCAACACCTGGGTGCGGTGCAGGGAGTTACGGTGCAGTAATTTCATAGCTTGACCCTGAACATCATCAATTTTTGAGTAGATAATCCATTGTTGGATACCATTTTTTTTGAGTAATTTCTGTGTTTTTTCTTTTTGAGTGGAAACAAATCTTCAAACCCATTGTTCGGCAGGGTCTATGTGAAAACTAGAGGAGGGTAAGCTTCAACATTCATCTGGATGGCTCAAAAAACAATGACTCCTGACAATTTTTGGTGATGGAGATTGAGTTTTCCATCTTTTAGGACACTCCTGTGACCCAAGACTCAGTATAATTACTGTAGTGAATTTCAGAACTGAATTCCCGTGGTGGTGGGGGGCATGCTTGTCCCTGGTTCAAACTTAGATAGCCCCCAAAAGACCAAAAGATCGCGACAGGTTGATCGTGCAAAACGGTTTCAAGAGTCAGCCCTAGAAAACCACTGTGTCACTTTGATCATGATTCGATAAGATTTCTTTGGCCTAGCCATAAGTATCCATAAGTCATGGTAAGTCAGCACCAGCCATCTGGGCCCCTGGGCCCAGCTCCCCGCCGACCACTCCGTCCATCTCCGTCCCAGCTGCGCGGGGAAGATGCAGTCGCAGCAGAGGGGCTCGGTGACCTCCTGGTTGAAACAGGCCTGCTGTGCGAATGGGGGTTGACTCCCTATGATGGGTGCTTGACCTAAGTTGAACCATCTTCTCAACAAAATTAATAGATCATGTAGTATATACATAATGACATATATTTACATTATACAGTATGAGCTGAAGGAAAAATCACCTGAACTTGCAGAAACAAAGCTTCGAAATAATTGAACGTATCAATCAGCTAGTCAAGTATGGGAGATTGCTATCGTTTACTTCCCAGATCATGTCGAAGGACAAAATGTCCGGTGACATTAAACCTCTGGTTGGGGGGCCAATCAGGCCACATCTTTTCAAAACTGTTTGTAATCCGTACACCTTAACGTCACTTCATGATTCCTACAACAACTGCAAAATCTTAGCAGAAACACTCTGCAATCAAATCACTGTAACGAGCATGTTTGGAAGCATCTCATCTCTCAGATCCGCCCTTCAGAACCAAGGGTGCTCCAACAAACATTCCAACAGTGACGGATGCACAATGAGAGTCATGATCACCAATGTGCGGTTTGTGAAGCTGGGTATACCCCTACTTGTGGGATAATTGACTTCATAGTCCCGAAATGATTGATCCTTGGGGCTGTTTTATGGCAGTGTAGATCCCCCTCGCTCGCTGTGCCACCCCACCATGGGCCATGGAAAGCACGGCCCGCAGACCCAAAGAGTTGAGGAGGATTGTTTTCCCAAACGCACTATGACATAACTGCCATGTCTTTTTAGGGGTCTGTGTGACATTGGGGGCCTATCCCCCAAGGGTCGTCCCCCGACCTCTTGGTTTCTCAAACATAAAGGGCCATGTGATCCTTGCTAAGAAATCCCATCATGGACCTTGCTCTCCACAGGAATGTGGGATTGCACTAATCAGGTGTCACTGGGTTCATCCAGGGAAAATGTTAGGAACATCCGAGAAATGTGTCCCGGCTTGATACTCCTGGTGTTTGTTTCCAAAGTTCATGTACGTCTGTTTAGTTTTCATTGGGATTACCAAGTCATGGATTTTGATCATCCCCAAATCATTTAGATAAAAAGGATCCAGTTGGAATTAAGTCAAACCCGTGACGGGTACCATTTGATAGGTTCATAAGTTCATAACCCACTTTCTTGACCATCAACCAACCAGAATGTCTGGATTGTATCACCATACATTCGGTGGTTTAAGAGCTTATAATTCCTTTGCCAACCAGATATGAAGGATTACCTATCCATCCTTGTTTTTTCATGATATAATCCCAGATTTCAATTGGATTGGGTCTATCGTAAGATTATATGTTCAAGAGATTGATAAATGGGTATGGGTCAAAATTAGGTACCCCAATAATTGGATGGTTAATACTAAACTAGACATTCACATCTGTGGTCCCACATCGGTCTTCCATTTTGACCCACATCCAAATGATGCTTCAACCCCATTTGCCAGACTTGAAACATCATCCCTGCAGCCATGTTGGACTGGGACCGCGCCCAGCCGGCGGCTTGAACCGCAAGCTGCCATGGGGCACCAAGAAAAACAATGAAGCAAACACACCATATATATATACATATATCATATATATATACATATATCATATATATACATATATCATATATATATATACATATACATATACATATCATATATATATATATATATATACATATCATATATATATATATGCATGTATGTATGTACTAGATTTATCTACTTATATATTCATTTACATTACATGTGTACTGTACACACACATATCACAGATATTAACTAAGTCATATACATTGTATGGTTCATAGCTGGTCTTGCTTAATTAATACAACCCCATGAAATCATAAAGAACCAGGGATTTTTTGCTATTAGCTCACTTGGTGGTCTCTTAGCAGATACGGATCTACCCAAACTCCTGGGATTGGCCCTCTGGCATACCATACCATTTTTTGGGGGTACATATATAAATATCATGTCTGAACTCGCACTCTGAATGCAGAGGGGCGTCTTTTGGGCTACACTAGAGCACTAGAGTCACTAGAACCAATGGCAAATTGGAAAATGGTAGTCAGAGTGAGTGTCTGGTCCGACATTGAAACATCCGTCTGGTTCAGGGTCTTCAAATTTTCGCCTTCCCTTCCCACGGTCATTAATCTCGAATACCGCAAAGAAGAAGAACCACATATCACCATATAGAAAATTGAGAATTGTTATCCCCAACATGAGTTCCCATAACATTCAAATTCCCATAACATTATATAGAACCATATATTATATTCCATGGTAAAACATATATTCCCAATTGGTATTCTTACCATATAAACCCAACATATATTCCCAATATCTATTTCCATATATTCATGTATATACCATAATTTTCCAATATTCCATATATTCCATATATTTCCAATATATATATATATACACCATATATTTTTTGGTTTTCTCCGTCACTTCATGGCCCAACATTTGCCGCGAAGACGTCACTTCCGCCTCGAAGACGTCACAGATCGAGGCAAAGGTGCCGATGTGTCCACCCACCTGGGGCATCAACACGTCATCACCGTCATCAGCATATCACCCTTTATATATTATAAATTAATAACGTAATAATAATGATTATAAGATGTTATAAGTTATAACTGTTGTACCATAATCAATATGTTAAGAAGAAATCATCATCATCAACATCAACAACACCGTCATCATCACCAGTAGCATCATCATCAGTACCACCATCATCTTCTTCATCCTCCTCTTCATCCAAATGTTAACGAATGCTGGTGAACACAAAAAAATCTCTTGTCAATTGGTAAATGGACCAAAAGTGTTTGAACATGGAGAAACTGGTTCGATCCGTCCTCAACACGTATCCATCCTGAAATGCCTGGTGACAGCACACATTGGGGATCATGAGTCATTTTCTATGGTTGACAGTGAAAAATATGTTTTTTAACGACCAGTCATATGATTTTTCATATCTGTAATTAATAATAATTATTGTATGATAGTGTACGTGTTGATCAACTGTGCCAGGGACAAAAGATGGTCTATGTGGTATGGTCATCCATCCCATAACAAAAATCCAAACACAATGGGTATATAAATCCCAATCGAAATGGATTGATGACCATCCCCCGATATGAGCAATTCACCCAGATACCATTTCACATATGAATCACAAAAAGTTGATGATATCTCTACATATATATATATATATATGTAATTATATATATATATAGTAATTATAGGTATAGATAGAGATACATCCCATATTCTACCATATTATACCAGCATATCCCATATCCCATGATATCCCCAATGCATTGATGCATTGAAGCAACATACGACGGGAGTCTCTGGGCTTCCAGGCCCCTGGAGCGCGGCGGTTGCCATCCGAGACCATGACCGCCGCGTTCCAACGCACCAAGTTGCTGATGCGACTCTCCTGCCACGGTTGTGCCGTTAAAAAATGGCCGACTTGGGAGGTTGGGATTAGGTTATGGTTATGAAAAATGGTTGAATGATGATGATGATGATGATGATGATGATGATGCTGGTGCTGGTGCTGGTGCTGGTGCTGCTGGTGGTGGTGGTGGTGGTCGTGGTGGCGGTAGTGTGAGAAGAAGAATAAGAACAGAACAATCATGTAATATAATATATATATATACACAGCCTCTGGTAAACTAACTTAGCCATTGGAAATCACCATTTGTGTAGGTAAATCATCTGTAGAAAAAATAGATCAACAACACCCAACAGATAGAATTCGGAAAACTCCAAACAAAACAGTTATGTTTTACTTGTTTATCTCTTTGGTGATTACTATAAGCTAGATAATATCTATCTAGAGAGATATGGATCATATAAGAAAACGATTATGTACATGACTTATATATATATATAACCTACAAAGCTAGGGGTAAACCGTCCAATCACCAGGCAGATAGAAATGGAAAATACCTTTTGATAATGATATACATATCACATATATGCATTATACATATATATATATATAAATACAAATAACGAACCTCGGGACCCATATAGATAAACAAATCCACCAAACGCACCAAGCCATCCGACCCACATCTTCGATTAAATTATATAGGACTCTGTTGATAAAATTGGGGAGGTTACCCCTGCACGTTGGTAACAAATTATGACCAGTGGGGATAGTATGGTATAATATCGGATTATAATGGGACTATCAATGACTATCAACATTTGTAAAAACCTCCCCAGTTGGCAAACTGGTGGTTTATTTTTCAGTAAACGCTGTCCTGTGGCATCCTGTGGCCCCATTTCTCAGCCGGTAGTGCTTATCGAAAATTCCAGAAGTTGTATAACCCTCACTGCACTATTCCTGCCATTTGCACGTGTTTCACATGGCCAATCTTCGATGTCCGCCAACAAGTTGTTTGCAGTGGCAGGAGTTCTTAGCGATGTGCCTTCATTTCTGGCGGAAAAAAAACGCAACCCATTCGCTGATTCACCCGCCGTGAAATGTCCAATTTGAACCATCAAGTGATCTCTGAAAGTCATGGGAAAATCCCAACTTTTGAGCCACTTTCAGGATCATCAAACAAATCATAGCTTATACTCCTGTTGATTGTAAGTCCTCAATTCAAGGGAGTATGGTACATATACATGGATGAACTTGCTATATCATACTATATCCTTTCTTTGCAAATGGATAAACTTGTTATGGTGTCTAAATCGTTAGATCTTCCAAGTACCCCAATGATATTGACAATAAAATCGTATTAAAACTATTATCATGTGCCATTGACAATTATAAAAATCATGATACACCATTCATTCATATTAGTACTTGCAACAATACGTAGTAGAGATTATATATCACTGCTACAACATAAATTACAATATTTGTCATGATGAATATATACATATATATATATGTAACACAATAATAAACCATTACGCTATCAAATACTACCTATTATACACAACATGGTATATGTGGTATATGTGGTATGGTCATCCGTCATACAATGAGAATCCGTCATGACCATCCCCAAAATATGGCTATTTTATCATTGATCTAACTTGACCGTGGCACATAGAAATCCCAAAGATTATATTGCTGATTATATGTAGATATAGAGATATATAGATATAGAGATATATAGATATATAGATATAATATAATTATATATATATAATTATATATATAATTATATAATTATATATATAATTATATTATATCTATATAGTTATATCCCATATATTCAGGATAGGAATCAGCCGTTCACCCAACCTGAAGATCCGCTCCCAAACGCTCCCCCCGCTCCATGGTGAGGTCGCCCGGATACTCGGGCTCCACATTGGTGGGGATGGTGTTGCACCTGCGGGCGGTGCAAACCCCGTGGGGAAAAAAAAACGCAGAGAGATGTGACCTGAAGGCATGTCTTGCGCCAAAGTTTTCCAGGATAACATGAGATTTTAATATATCATATATAATCATATATACATATACATAGATAGATGACATGTAAAATGAAAGGATGACTCACATGCTCAGATCATTGTTATTGTAAGATTACATGATAACTGAGAAATGAGCGCTTGTGAGGGACCAAAGAATTAGTCAAGGGGGATACTGTCCGGATATCAGTGACAAACATCTTGACCAAACACTTGGACCTTCAGCAAAGAAAGCCATGGGCCGGGTTTCTCCCACCTTTCCGTTGATGCGGATCCCACTTTGTAACTGGATCCTAAGCCCTAAGCCATAACTGGGTGATGTATCTTTTTCGTGGCTTATTTTCCATGCTTAGCCACCACTTTATGAAATTTCCCATATAACGGATAGTATCACTATCCACAACATACATCAATATCTGGTTGGTGGTATGCCTACCCCTCTGAAAAATCATGGCGTTCGTCAGTTGGGATGATGACATTCCCAACATGATGGGAAACATATGGAAACATAAAAGCCATGTTCTAAACCACCAACCAGATAGCCATACATAGCCTATAACTATTGAACATCGACCATAGATATAGTTGATTTACCCATATCTACCCATGAAAAATGGCGTGATTGTCCAAAGTTGATGATCATTAACCATCATTAACCACTATTATTGCTATAGAATCCCATGATCCCAAGCAGATATACGGGTTGATCGTAGAATCCCCGGAGGATCCCAAGCATCTCCCAACAGGATCCGTTCGACTTTTCACGCCGTAGAAGTCCTCAGGCAGCGACACTCTGAGGCGACCTCTGGCGCAGAGCCGGGTGCCTTTTCTGATGTTTAGAAAGCAAAATTGAAAATAGTTAATGAAGTATATTAGGGATGTTTAGAAATAATAATAATAATAATAAATAATAAATAATAATAATAATAATAATATATATATATATACATACATATATCCCTAATGTATCCTAATGTTGTATTATTAACCATAATAGCTAATAAACTAACAACAAAATGATGGCCCAACGGTTTTTGTCCAAGGATTCAATGGATTTCTCGAAGCAACTTCTGACCACGAAACCATTTGGCTTTTGCCCACAAATACATCGGAGTTTCCTAAACATTTTCTACCAACTCAATTCCGGAAGAGTGGGAAATACCACTATTAAATTGTAGAAAACAATGAATCTGCTATGGCAAACCCAATGAAAATTAGCCCCTTTTCTCAGGGGAAATTCTGGGAATTTTCTCTACCCCAAAATTTTGGCAAAATATGATTTTTGGGTGGGGTTTCCAATGGAATCCCAGCTTCAACAGGTGCCATGTGTAACCTCTGAATGCCTTTGCGACGAGTACGACCTGTCAAAGAGCCCCACAAGCTTCTGGCTCGAAATGCTCTATTCCCCCATGTGAATGTAGAGGTAAAAATGAAGCTATTTACCAATCATGAAGCCTTTCACCATGGTTTTCTCAGCTACAAATCACCCCACATCAACACCAGGCCACTTCCTTTGTGCCCCACCTGCAATCTTGGGATCAGGGCGCACTGGAATCTTCAACCTCCATCATCCCAGCTGGTGGAATCCAGCGCTCACACATTGCAATTGGAAATCCCCTAGAATCCTAGAAGTTTGTGAGGGGAATAATCCATAAATGCCGGATTTTCCATGGTCACATTTGATTACAAAAAGATGGCTTCAAGCAGGTCCACGGATGGCCACAATTCCAAGTACTGCACTTAAGCAGGACATCGAAGTCGAAGGACCAGGTTTTTCAGGAATTCTTTGGATTCCAAGCAAAGGCTGAAACTGGAGAACCCCAATCATTGCTGTCAATTCCACTTTTTGTTTTTGGCGGTGGGACGACTAGTTGCAATCTCTACCCATTGTAAGCCACAAAATGTTAAGCCCAGAGAAATCTGGATTACAATGAGGTACAATTGTAACATATTGTAACATATTGTGTTCCCCGAATAAAACCAAAACAAGTTTCGAAACACTGCATGAACATGTCTATCGTCCCCTGGGGACAAAGCGACTTGTTGCCATGTGTCTGTGTACACTGAAAAATCACACATCCCATTAGATTCCCACGAAATCCAGAAAAAAATCCTTCCCAAGTTCCCAAGTCACACAAAATCTTACTTCCCCCTAAATCAGCCCCCAAATCCCGCGAAATCCCACTAAATCCCCATCAACTCTTGAAGCTTTGCTCCGGAAATCCCTGGTGCTACCCGAGGCTCAGACTCCTGCAGAAAATGGGTCAACAGCGGGTGCAGAGTCACACCCCCTCCGGCAATGAGCGAAAGGACACAGCGGAGTCTGAAAGAAAAAACACGTGGAAATGTGTCAAGGTGTGGAGGCAGCATGTGTATCGTTGTATGTCACATATATGATATATGTGTATATACAGTATATACATATATTTATTTATATCATAGTTATTACATATGTATATATATATATATATATACTATACATGTGTGTGTGTGGTTACATATCGAAAACCTTGGTTTTCTCAACCATCCATTCCTGGAAAACTTGAACAAAAGAGCACATGGGCTTGTCATTTTCCATGTTGAAATTGCCACCGCAAGTCCCCCCATTTTCAGACAAGCCCTCATATACAAGATTGTTGGCTATATCACCATTAGATCCCATAAAATATTTGAGTTGTATCCCAATGATATTTCATTATAATGGTAATATCACTCTGGGCAAATGATACTAATTCACAGACCTGAAAGGTTCAGCCATTTTGGGATATCCTCTAGTAATCATAGCAATGGACCATCCCCTAGTAATACTTAAGTTGATTTTCCCAGCTATAAACCCACCATTTCTATAGGATCTCCCAGCCAGCCACCTTCGATTCCCGAAAAAAAAACCGGGCCTTCCCTACTGTGGCCACCCCTTCCGGTGACGATCACCACCTCTCCTGGATCGTGAACCAACAACTGCAATGGCTTCACCAAGAAGAAATGGGGATTTACCAAGCAAGAATCAATAGGTTGAATGCATCAATAAAGGGGAATTAATATTATATATGATGTATAATTATATGATATTATATGTATAGTGGGATATAATCTGGGTAAATTATAATAATTCACCAGCCTGAATTAAGGCCATTTGAAAATGATTCCCCTAAAATAAACCATGATTCCAGTGAGGGAGAACAGTGAGGTCGTTATAATTTACCCAGAAGAATCAATAGGGAATGCATCAATCAAGGGGAATTTTCAACCGAATCTAATATAACCACCAATAAATGGGGATGTATCTATCAAGGAAACATCATAATTTTAATATGACGTGTCATACTTTGTCCACAAAATGGGTCGGTTATACCCCAAACGGCAATCTCAATCGGAAAAATACGGAAAAATTGTGATACACCATCAGCTTTGGTGCATAGTGTATCATCATTTCCCCCCATCGAAATTCTAATTTTGGGCTATGACGAAATGTCATTGAATATAAATTTGGTTGAAATCCCATGTTTTTTATGTGTGTTTCATGAAATTTCTATAGCTCATGGTTGTTCACTCCTGAAAAAAATATGGTTTTCTATGAAATTTAGGCCAAAATGTCGTTGAAAGATGTGGAAATCCGGGAAAATCCATGGAAATCCCTCAACTTTCCCGCCAGCTCCCCGTGGTTCCGGACGTCCACCTGCTCCCTCCTTTGCCAGCTGCAGCAGCTGTGCACACACCGCCACCTGCGCGGATTCCCCGGCGAAGTCGTGCAGGTCCTCTCCACGACGACAGTCGTTGCGAAAATGGATTTTAGCGCCATTTTGAATTGGTAAATCACATAGCTGGTTGGAAATCACCATGTTTAATGGGAAAATCACCATGTTTAATGGGAAAATCCACTATAACTATGGAAAATCACCATGTTTAATGGGAAAATCCACTATTTCTATGGCCATGTTCAATAGCTATGTTAAATTACCAGAGGGTAAATCACATAGCTGGTTGGTGGTATACCTACCGAAGCCCTCTGAAAAATCATGGAGTTAAAGTCAGTTGGGATGATGACATTCCCCATATCTGGAAAAATGAAAAAATGTTCCAAACCACCAACCAGATAGCCATACATAGCCTATAACTATTGAACATTGGCTATAGATATAGTTGATTTACCCATATTTACCCATGAAAAATTGTGATTGTCCATCGTTTTTTGATGTTTTTTGTATGTTTACCAGAGGGTACCCCCCCATTTTTCCAATCGGCCCGAGGGAAATGGCTATTGGAATTCCATGGGATATGCAGGGAAATGGGATATCCATCATTCTCATCATTCCAATTCCAATGGTTCTTGAAACGGCTAAGGGTATAGCACATTTTTTAAGACAAACTGCCACATGGATACATGTACTGCCCGGATATTGATGCCTCTTCTAGACTGGTGCCTCTTAAGTGAATTGTTTGCTGTTTGCGAGTCCGACCCATCGGTCTCCTTGAAAGGCTTGTTGGCATATATCTGGGTAAATTATCATATTTCACTAACCTGAATTAATGCCATAAAGGGGATGATTCCCCTAAAATAAACCATGATTCCCAGTGAGGTCGTTATAATTTGCCCAGATATAATCATGATGGCAGATGCAACCGCCCATGGATGATCCTCCCAGCGTTCGCCCCGTTCCCATGCGGTCCAGCAAACGGCTGCCCCTGTCACCAGGCCACCTGAGCCAAGGATCAATAGATTCAGGTTGAATATGTTGAAAAAAACAAAGGAAACAGTATGAAACAGTAGTGTGTAACCCCAACTACATGCGGTTTCCTCACGGTAGATGGTCGGTGCTTCCATCTTCAGGAGTAGAGCCTCCCTATGGATCGGATCCCTTCCGTTGCAAGGAATGTGATGCAAAACCAGCCCTGCAGAGTAGACAAAGAGCACACATATCCAACCGAAAGCGAGTTCAAACTAGTTCCCAAGTTATAAATTGGTTTCTAACCCCATCTACAGTAACTATATATCCACCATAAATGTTCATAAATTCTAGCGTGGTTGAATACTGGGCCCTCCCTGTGGGTAGTGCTCAAACTTGCAGTGCCCAAGAATGTGGATGTCCTACTTCAAAATGTACTTCTGGCAATTTCTTACAGTTTGCTAAGGAAGCCATTGCCTTTTTAGATTTCGATGATTTGCCTATAAAAAATGGTAATTGTCCATAGCAAACTGTTCAATTGCCCGAGGGTACCCCCAAAAATGGATGGTCATGGATGGTCCAAGACTGGGCCGTTGGATCTGCCACTGCTCCCAGGGTCCCAACACTCCAGCGTCTTTCCCTTGGCGGTAGATCATCAAGGCCTGGCGTGGTCGGAATTTGCTGCGGGCCTATCGAAACGATTCCGAAGTAGATTGGTGGCCTTAGCATGCCTTAGGGATCCCTTTTCTGGTGGATATTCCATGGGAGAATGGGAGAGATATCACAAAATCATACTGAAACCTCTGGCACAGTTCCTTGATGGTCCATATTGGGTTTGTCCACACATGGAGATAAACTAACAAAGATGGGACTACATCAATGGGTTTACCACATATATAATACATATATTATATTACCCTCTGGTTATGTCAAAATAGCTATTGAAAATGGCCATAGAAATAGTGGATCTACCCATTAAAAATGGTGATTTTCCATAGCAAACCGTTAGTTTACCAGGCCGGGTATCATATATCACAGCAGTACTTATCCTATTTCCCATTGAGAAATTGCCAATTCGGATCATGAGTCATGGGAATCATGGCTGCCACGGACACTCAAAGCGGGTAAGTGGAGTCAATAAGGTGGGGCCTCCAAGGTATGTTGGTTTGTAACCCCATCGAAGTACAGGTATAATGTGGTATAATTACCATAAACATCCATAAACCCAACACTTGGCTTAGCTATGTTCAAGTTAGTATAACTTAGTGAAAACTACCCATAGAAATGTCAAAAATTGATTCCGAAATCAGGTGTATCCATGGTGTTTTGCATATTTTTGCCATGAAGATGGCCGCCATTTCTATGGGTTTCCCTGCAGCCTCGGCGAGGCGTCCGGAGGTCCAAATGGGAGTCAAGGCCTCAGGACAGCCGCACCTGGCCATGGGTGTCTGAAAATGCTGGGTTTTGACCAACAAAAAGATGGCAATTCATAACCGACCACCATTGAACAGGGATGTTTCATAAGATATGAATGGGATATAATATGATATAAAGACTAATAATATGATAGTAGGTTGTGCCTGAAAGCTGGGGTATACCATGGTTACCCGCTGGGTTTCCAAGCGCGTTCCATCAGCTCCTTCAGAGACATCGCGGTGCGCTCCTGCCGCCTGACCTGCCATGTACTTTCCGGGAATGAGCTCCACCACTGGAAAATCCACCATTTAGTTCGATGGATTTTCGCAGTGAACTCTACGGAACTAATACCTCCATGTTTTTTAATTTTCAGGTGCCATGTCTGAGTACCAGAGGGTAACGAAAGAAATCACCTGTCCCGGACTTGTTGGACTTTGATCGGAAAAAATGTGGTCCAATTACTTGTGGGACCCCATAAGATGGTCATAACTGGATGGAGGAATCCCCCCAGATAACTTAGGACGCCATGATGAAAAAAGGTCAAAATGTGGTGCAATTTAAATGGGTGATTGTTTTGAATCCATGTTCTGAAAATTCTTGTTCCTATAGTTCAATTTTACTTAAATTACGGGAAGACCCTGAGGTTTGTCCGGACTCGCAACGAGCGTCCGGGGAAGCCAAGATGACGATGATCACGACGATGATGATGATGATGATGATGATGATGAGGAGGAGGAGGAGGATGAGGATGATGATGATGATGATGATGATGATGGTGATGGTGATTTTGATATCTTCTTGAAACACTATAGGAAACCCTAATGCCCTAATGACTGTATAGTTAATTGTTCCATGGGACCGGGGGATTTTGATATCTTCTTGAAACCTTAGAGGAAAACCTAATAGCTGTATGGTATGGTTAATTGTTCCATGGGGCCGGGGGATTTTGATATCTTCTTGAAACCCTAGAGGAAAACCTAATGACTGTATGGTTGATTGTTCCATGGGGCCGGGGGATTATGAATAAGAAACCCTAATGACTGTATGGTTAATTCCATTTGATATGTAGAAACAACATGTTCTGGTTTCATGTAGAAGCAGCGTGTTCTGGTTGACAGCCTAGCAACATAATTGAACATAAAATCCTTCCAGTTGGTGAACGTCGTACAGAATTCCCTGGTTTTTACGCTATTCTGGGCTTGGGCAAACCTCGGGGTCTGTGTGTTATATTATATCCGACACAAAGAAACATAACTAATGTAGTAAAATCAATAGCAAACCATCCCCAAATGGTAGGTTTATTACTGTCTTCAAAAATCAGGAGGTTCAATTTTGGCTGTATTCCCCACAAAAAAAATGATTAACCACTGATATCTTATTAATATCCAATTATATCATATTATATCCCTATATATATATATACCAATATCCCACCCATATATTATACCCATAACGTACCTCAGTTGGAGGTTCATTCATGTCATATTATATATGATGTATAATTATATGATATTATATGTATAGTGGGATATAATCTGGGTAAATCATAATATTTCACTAATCTGAATTAAGGCCATAAAAGAGGATGATTTCCCTAAAATAAACAATGATTCCAGGCTTCGGTTGCAGTGAGGTCGTTATAACTCATCCAAATATATGATATATGTTAATGGTTTCAACCCCTCTGAAAAAAAAAAAAAAAAACGTCAATGGGAAGGATGACATCCCATATATTATGGAAAATAAAATTCATGTTTGAAACCACCAACCAGTGTTTGTTGGTTTATCAACCATTATAATCCCCATTAACTAGTTCATTATATCTACCATAAACCATTTAGTTAATCCACATATTCCAAACCACCAACCAGTATAACACTATTATTCCTATAGATTCCTATGATATCCCATGTTATCCCCATAGAAATCCCATAGAAACCCTATAATGGGATCGCCTCCAAAGCCTTCTCCAGCAGCCACACGGCCTGCTGCCATGGCCCAGAGCCGCGGCCCAGAGCCGTCAGCCTGGGGGCCATGGAGTTTTCTTCGGGAAATTGAGATGTCTAAATTGGGTGATTGTTTGGGAAAACATTGGATGTTTGGGAATTCTTGGGTGATTTCTTTGAGAAATCTTGGTTTTTTTTCGGACTCATATGGTGATAGAATGTGATAAACATGTGGTTGATAGTGGGATACAATGGGACAGGATCGGAAGATCACACCCCCGAAAACACGAAGATTTCAGGCAGTTTGAATGGGAGATCATTGATATATCCCACTCACCATGAAAATTCAATCGGATTGCAGTACTTCTCAGGATAACCCGAACCGGGCGTTTCAACTGTCAGGACCAGGGTCCTCCCATTTTTCGAGTGCCAATCTTAGATACCCTGCAAAAAAAAAAAAAATTCTTAGCTGGTTAGATAATCCCATTGATACCAAAAGACTAAATGATTAAACTACCCACTTCTAGGTGGGTCCTCCATTTTCTGCCGCGAGATTTTTGGGTCAACTCGGCCAGACCGTGCGACATCGTGCGACGGCCAAGAAGCAAAGCTCCGTAGCTTCCTAGGTTTTGGGCAACGTCACCCAAGTCTTCTGGCTGGTCAATGGAGGAATCAACGATAAATAGGGATGTGGATATTAATGATTAATTTAATAGAATATTATTATATATATATATTATATTATATATATATATATATTATATTATATATATATTATATTATATATATATATATAATTTGATTGGATGGTATAATGGGGGGGGATAATGGGATATAATTGATTATAATGGCGTATTCTATGTATCTGGTTGTATCTGGATGACTGGTGCAATGAACACATGGGGAGCCCTGACCATCCTGACCATTCCTGGTGACGTCGGATTTTCACAGCTGGGGAATATCGATGGTATCGAATGGCCATCTGAAGTCATATTAGTAATAAGCAATAAGGGAAATTCATCAAACTCCTGAGTTTGTTCTGAAATCAAGCTGTTTGAAGATCTAATTGGCTAGTGTAGTCTGTAGTCACTGTAGTCGTATCCTCCACCTTTGGATAGGCAAAAATCATACGTTCTACAATATCTTTTTTAATCCATAAGTCTACCCAAATATCTCATGCACCGTCTCTTCAAATGGGAAAGTCTAAAAATGGTGGGAAAACCCAAACTCCCAAAATCCCATGGTCTCTCATGGCATCTCATCGCTACTGTTTCTAGATGTTTCTTATTTCTACCTTCCTTCCTGCCCTGTCTATCTACCCTCTTTGCCAAGCATCCCGTGTCAGGAACTACCCCGCGCGAACGCATCTCCTGCGAAGGAACCCCCATGGCGCGGTTGCTCCGCCAATATCCTATGGTCATTCAACATAGATATGGAAAAGCCACTAGGTGTAGATAATTTTCCAAACAGGAAAGTATGGTTGTTCCGTTCCAAAAACTTGTGTAATTTACCTTTTAGGACATCCAAATTTGTTGCCGTGTAGATAATATATATATATGTGTGTGTGTGTGACAATGACATCCCCTTTCAAAGTATCATTGAGTCACCCTTGATTATCCGATACTATCGATTATCCAATATCCATTTCAAGCAGATTTCAAGCATACATACGTAATATTTATATATATATATATTATATATTATATATTATATTATATATATATTATATATTATATTATATATTTATATTATATATATATATATTATATATATATTATATATTATATATATATATTATATATATATATATATATTATATATATATATATTATATATATATATATATTATATATATATTTATATTATATATATATATTATATATATGCCATGACATGCCATGACATGCCATGAGACATGCCATGACATCTCATTATGTACACGATTTTCCCATAGTTATGGGAAACTTCCCACAGTTCCAGGGCACCTCAAACCGGATCCCGGATACCTGCAACAGCTGCAGCGCCAGCGTCCAACGGCTTCCGCGTTCACAGGCCGTGATGGTGGCGTTGAAGGAGACGTGGTTGGCGTGGCCCTGCCAGCCACGTTTGATTACCAAAGGGTAAGAGTAGAACTAGTCATGGTAATGACAATTGCAACAATAATGATGACACTAGTACTGACACTAGTAACAATGTCTGGATTTCGGAAAAGCAATCAAAAATAGAAATAGTCATTATAATATATTATAATATGGTACTTGATCTCAATTCGTTCAACAACGGCGCCTCCTTGCAGGCCTCCTGCAGCGTTGCATGATGTCAATCAACCAATGGGCTATCTAATGAGGGAAAATGAGGAAAATCATCGAAGGCCCCCCCCCAAAAAAAAGGGCTTTGCTAGTGGGGTTGACATTTGACTAGAAAAATGACAAATCAGGGGGTGACAGTGTATTTATGTTTTATGTGAGCCCAATGATGGAAGCCGTATTATCCTGGTCGTTTCCAATACGATAAAAGCATCTGAAGCCTCGGCAGTATAGGGTTGGTGCTTTCAACCAATCCCAAAAATCTGTTGGGGACTGGAAATGTCATCCTTCCAGGTGGAATATTTTAGCACCAGGCAGTTGTTGCTGATCATGTCGAACAGTTTGTTCCCCAAAAGCCATAGTGGCCCCCAGCTAGAACCACCAACAAACTCGGTGGAACGATCCAAAATGGCCAAACCATAAATCGTAGGTAATTAACCTCGTGATCGTAAGTCCTCTGACTCTAAGTACCGTTGATCCCATTTATAAATGGGTGAACTAATCCCAGCTACTGACCAGTTCCTAAGAAAACCCTCCATTTTGGGGGGAATTTTTCCAGCCATCTATAGCCTTTCCACATGGAAGCCATCCGCTGGTGGCCCGGGAATCGGTGCCATGGTGCGTCCTGCAACATCTCAAGGGACATCTGCCACTGTGAAGCCTGCTGGGAGGTGATCTACCAGAGCTGGATGTCTTGGGGCCGGTGGATGCTGGCTCCGCAAATGATCCCTATATAACAATTATTATTGTGTATATATAGTTTTCTATGTAATGTATTCTTTATACTTCTATTTATGTTGCTTTTCAGGAAAAGATACAAAGGAAGTCCGAAAACTAACCATGGCTTGTCAGCCCCCAAAATGGACCATCAACAACCACGTCCAGCAAGATTCCAGTGAGCTACTTCAAGCATCCAAAGTCCCAACTCAAATTGTATTGTACTAGCATGTAATTATATGTTTTTGACCTCTTCAGAACATGTATATATAAGTATATACATATATTATACAGTGTATATATATATATAATTATAATTAATTATATATATATAAAGAAATTGTCTATTTGCTTATTGATAGAACGAGCCAGAGAGAGACATGATCACATGGAATTGTTTAACATATCTATGTCCATCATCTATTCTTAGATAATAAAATCATATAAAATCATCTAAAATCCATGATCAAATGATGAAAATCCATAATATCTAAAATCATAAAAATAAAACCTATAAAAATCATCTATAAGATACCCTCTGGTAAACTTTCACATAACTATGGAAAATCACCATGTTTAATGGGAAAATCCACTATTTCTATGGCCTATGGTAATATGTTTAAAAATCGTTCAAAAACTGGTGAAATCTCCAGTCCCAAATCCGTACTTACGGACACCTTTTCGCCCGCGGAGATACAGTTGTTGAAGGTCACGGAGCTGGGTCTCTGGCTGCACCTGGGGCTGTCTCTGGGTGCACAAATAAATCCCTGGTATATAACCCATATATGTATATATATATATAAGCCATATAATTTTGAAAGAACTGGTTTGTAAGCTGGTGACATTTGTTATAAATTCACCACTTATGTTGGGACTTTTAGCCAATAACCATCGCTAGTTCAAGGCTGTACATGAAATCCATGGAAACATGTTTCACCCAGAAACTCAAAATTGCCCTTCCACAAACGATGTGATCCTCCCTAAATATCATACTATTGATTTGTATATATATGTACATACGTATATACATATATATATATACCAATACATATGAAACGGCATGCATATGTATATATATACATATATACATACATATCATATCCAAATATATACCATGATTTCCGCACCATGTTCTGCTGATCTTCCACCCCCCCCTTTTCCATAGTGGCACCTCAACCTCCGCAGCAGATGCAGCACCTGCTGCCAGTGTCCACCTTGAGCCCAGGCGCTCATGGCGGCATTGAAACCCACCACCTCAGAGCCGCGAATCGTCAGGTGATTGCTCCAGGTTGTTTTTTTAGGTCCAATTATAGATATCTATATATGTATATATATATAATATATATATAGTATATATATAATTATATATATGTATAAGTGTATATATATATGTATATATATATGTGTATATATAAGTATATATATGTGTGTATATATATATATATAAGTATATATATATGTGTGTGTCTAATAGACACATGTCACTATTATCGTATCTATGAATCGTATGTGTATAATGTGTTATAATCACTTATCATATATCATGTATGGATATGTATGGTGGTTTCTTAAGTCATGGGGGATCCTGAGTCGTCACCATGGTTCTTTCAAAGTCATGATCTAGTGACGACTGGATGATTTTGGGGGTCTCCCCATCCCGGCTTGGCTTTCGAGCATCCACCAGGCCATGGTCTCCAGCGACTTCAAAGAGTTCCACTGCCTGTGGCATCTAACCAGTTCAGGGTAGCCCCCAAATGCCGAAAAATGTCTTTCCAGGTGGTTATAGATGATGTATCATATCTAATACACATTTCCACGATTTTCTAGGATCCATCTTTTTTGGTGTTGCTATAAACCACAACTTGGGGCTGGTTACCGTTACTGTCGGAGCATGCCCAGGCAGATTTCTGGTTCTTTTTGTAACCCCAATGAAAATAGAAAAGTTGGAAGCCTGTAAATTAGAGGAAAAATATCATCTATACCATCCTGGAGACACGTGTCTATCTATTTGGGGAGTGCAAAATGTCCCACTGTGGGGTTTACTATCCCCATTTCACACTGTGACCTATTTGGGTCTGTTTGAAAATGGGGTACCCCTAAAAAACCACTGGTCAATCATCACTTTTTCCATATTAAGATTGCCATTTTGTTCAGTATCCCCCATTTTCAGACCCAGTTGTTGATTCCTAGCCTCAGACCTCCGCTTGCTGGAAAATCCCCCAGCGTTCGATGACTTTCCAAGCTCTAACCCTCCAGTCAATTCGGGATTTCCCAGCTATCTCACTATTCTTGGTTTATATTCCATCAAATCGCCTATGAAATCCTCATAAAATCTCCTAAAATCCTCATAAAAAAACAAATAAAATCCTCACAAAAAAAGTTTCAACATCAAATGCCAAAAAAATCCCCTAAAATTTCGCTGGACACCGTTGCCTCCCCAGAGCCCCCCTGCCTTCTCCCAAGCCGAGGCTTTTTGGCAGGCCGTGACGGTGGCATTTAGGACCTGGTTGGTTTGGGATGGACCTTGACATTTTGGGGTACCCTCTGGTAAACTTTCACATAACTATGGAAAGATCCACCATTTTATAGCTGGGTAAATCCACTATTTCGACTGGGCCATTTTCAATAGCTATTTTGACATAACCAGAGGGTACACAACCAACTCCAATTGTAAAGGCCCCCTGGCCCCCTGGCCACACAAGATGACCAACACAAGATGACCAAGGAGCTATGCCGTCCACCTCCACGCGGCCTGTGGAGGTCATGCCCGCTTATTCATGGACAAATCCTACATTTTGTTTATATATAGCAGTGTGTCAAACACCAATAGTACCCCTGTAGTTCACATCAAAATAGCTGGGATTTATGGATGTGAATAACCCCCTAAAAATGGTATTAATAGGTATTGATCCATACCCATATATATATATATATATATATACAGTATATATATATATACACACTGTATATAATTATACATATATCTTTACATAACAAAAACATGGCTTTGTCTCAAAAATGTGTAGCCCAACGATCATCATTTCCTCCAATTAGAATTGTCACCTGGATTGAGACAAACCCATCTACCCCATACTGTTGATTCCCATCATTTCCCATGGGGGAGACCATGAAATCCACATCCATTCTTCGCTGGTTTAACTTCCCCGAAATCGCTAAAGTTCCCATTTGTTCAACATTTATACCCCCCAATAGGGAAATCCCCCAATAGGGAAATCCCCCAATAGGGAAATCACTATGTTTAGTCACTATGTTTAATCTGGGAAACTTGTTGCTTTTGTGGTAAATCCCCCATCAATAGGGAAATCACTATGTTTAATCTGAATAAATTGTTGGTTGGTTAAATTCCTGTTGATTTCCCTATTGATGGGGGATTTAAAGAACCATTAATGTTCACCAACCTGATGTTAAATCCCTATTTAACCAACCTCCTTAAGAACCCTGTTGGTCGGTTAAATCCCCCTGTTTGGTGGATAAAATATGATAAAATTCCCGGCTCTTCCATGCATCATCCGGACTCCCATGACAGCGCCTCTCATCTCCTCCAGCAAAGCGATGGCCTTCTGCCACACACTGGGAAGAGCACAGGCCTTGGAGCAGTTTTTTCGAAGAGAAAATTGTGGCGTTTTTAAGGGGGACATCATGGGAATATCATGGGAATATCATGGGAATATCATGGGAATATCCATTTTAGATTGGGATTTTCCATTTTTTCAACCATCCAGCTATTATGGGATACCTCCATTTATGGAAACCTCCATATATATTCTTAAATTTTAAGGGGGACATCCATGGCAATATCATGGGAATATAGATGTGGATGTGACGATTCGGTTGATTCTCACCATCGATTGTTAATTGGGATGTGTTTTTTTGGCTACAGAATGGGAAACTTATTACTAGTACCATGAACAATTCTAGTGATTTATGGTGGTTTAACCCTCAATTAACGCGGATCACTGGATAGCTATTTTTAAAATGGCTGACTGGGGATGATCTAAGTATCAAAACTAATGGTATAATATGGTACAATATGGTATACAGTAATCTAACATATTCATGGAAAAATGACAATGGAAATAACGTGATAAATCATCTACAAATGTGTATTTTTTTCCATGGCATGTTTAATTACCAGAGGGTAGGTCAACCCAAAATGTCAGACCTATTTATTACGTATGTTGGGCTTATGATTGGACTTACTTTAGAGTTGTGATTGGGACTATGATTGGATGATCATTGGGTTTGCATTGCAATTGCCAGCATGACTATGCAGACTATGCATACCTATGTAAAAGCCAATATAAAAAGGCCATTTGCTTCTGGTTTCTTGAGAAAGAAGAACCTGTCAAATTAGTTCTGGATTATTATTGGGTTTTGCTCGTGCAGTACGCTACCGATAGTTTCCGGTCCTGTTTGACATCGCAAAGTCATCAACCAGCTCAGGGAAATACTCATATGGCAGTGTGTCAAAACCAATAGTACCCCTGTAGTTCACATCAAAATAGCTGGTAAATGGATGTTCATCCCATTAAAAATGGTATTTTCATAGGTATTGATCCATAGCCATATTAACATCAAAATGACAAAAGGAGTACTTTGTGCACCAGACTACCTCCAGTTGGTTTCCCCAGTCATCATACCATGGGGGTCCAATGAATTGGGACCCCGGACCCGAATGGCAGTTGTGTAGGCCACAGCGTTCACTTGTCGTGAACCTCACGAAGCAAAAAACGACCACGTGGCCACTGGTAGTACGGGCGGGCACGTCATAGGTTTTGGAGTCGAAGGGGAAATCTACAAAAATTCATGGCGTTTACCCTCTGGTGTCATCAATCATGGCTGGAAAATCCCCTATTTTTTCCGATGATGTTCGAAACCGAAGCCGAAACCTTCATTCACAGGATTTCCTAGCCACAATGGATGACACCGGAGGGTACCTCCAAATGTGGGGTTTTCATCCAATTCCTTGAAGCTCACTGTGCTCAGTATCTCTGACACTTGGTGAGCCAAAAGTGTGGTACCAATGGACCCACGAGATTGGTCACGTTTAGAATCAAGTCATCCATTCCAAAGTGTCATTTTGAGCCATACCTAGTTGGAAGTGTGAAATTGAACGGTGCGTTTTGTAACAAGACGAGGTTCCCGGCACAAGCCAGATAATGTTCTTTACAAAATATATTTGCCGCATTCATCATGCAACCTTATCCGTCTGAGAATCTGTGTATAGATTGTATAAGATCAACTTGGGTAGCTTCTGATAAATTCACGGAAAATCAGTTGCTCATTTAGCTCAATGATTTATCAATTGAGGTGATTTTTCCATGGCAAACTCTTCACCGTTACCCCAAAATCCACGGGTCAGATCCCCCATCTAGAAACGCCTGTCAAAAGCCGCAGCAAGTGCAAGGTTGCCTGGCGTCTAAGCCATAGCAACCCCAAAGGTGCTGAAAAGTTGCAAAGTTGGAAGACTTAGAGACGTCACAGTTATCCAACTAGCTGGTTTCGCATGTTTCGGCAACCTTTGCGGGGTTGCGATAACAATCTCAAGATTCCCAGAGATAATCCCATGGTTTCAAGCATTCTTCAATATTATCATTATCAGTCTTCAAAGAGATATATGATACTATTATTTCAATATGTTCCAGACATTTTGGGTATATACGGTATCACATACATACATGGAGAAGATGCTCTCATTTCTTATTTTAGCAATTATCCTGATAGCAACATGTGGCTGATCATTCTAATCGTCACAGATCATACCAGTCTTGAAAGGTATCTGGCTTTGACATACCTGGATATGATCTAGTAGGTTTTGTCCTGAAATATACCCACTGGATACGGGTATCACTCGGTACCCCAGAATCCATTGGATTCAGAATTCAGACCTTATTTGAGATGTTTTTCTGGGAGACCTTGCTCGATGTGACCCTTGGTGAATTTAGGTACTTAAACTAAAGCTCTTTAAAACTCTTTAAAACTCTCTAAAGCTCTTTAAATTAATTTCTATGTACGTACTTTAAACTATTTTTGAGAGATGTTTAAAGAGTTTTAGAGAGTTTTAAAGTGAATTTAACGTTGGGATGGTCAATTCAAATTAATTCTATTATTGGGATTGGTGACCCTCCACCTCTAAAATTCTTTAAATTGTTAAAGTCCAAAATAACCATCCGGATGTGAGAATTGTTGGTTTTACATGTTTTCCCCCTGAAGGAGGTCGCATGGGGGGGTCCTATGATTGTTCTCCATTCAAATTGACATACGGGGATATGTATCCCATCTGCGGAAAAATCGAGGTTGTGATAGGTTGTGGGAAACGACCTGACTATGTCTGTATGTACCAAATGTATCTAAATGTTATATATTTATTTTTGGTTTTGTCCAATCTTCTTGGATTTGCTGAAGGAACGCCCGAATATATATATATAATTATATATATAATTATATATATATGTATAATCATATATATATAATATATTCCCTATAGATTTATAGATCCCGCAAGTAGTGGATTTCCCTTGGGACAAATAAAAAACATCTTCAGCAAATCCAAGCTGAGGAATCACTTGGCGCTCTTCGTCATGCTGAAAAGTCCCACGCACCACGGTGCGGCTTCACACCTGCCAGTGCCCCGGGTGGCCAAGCGCATTCATCGCTGTGGTAAAAGTGACAACCTGAGCCCACTGGTGTCATCAAACGTGACTGGCCGGGAAATCCCCCATGAAAATGGAGGTTTCTAGCTGGGAAAATGATCGAACTGAATATCTATAAATGAATATAAATGTTGGATTTTCCCGCACGCCACGTTTGATGACGGCGGAGGGTAAGTAGGAAAGCACTGAAATGTCGAGTCAAGGCATATGCAGCCAAGACTAGTTCAATTTGTTCTATGGATCTGTTGGGAGTCCGAGCTCGTTGGTAAGAAATGATTAGAATATAATCCATGCTAAATCCATTTAAATATGGCTTTAGATCATTAGATAAATATGTAATCCATGATAATCCATTAATATATGGCTTTTCGAAATCCATATAATCCATTAGTAATGACCCATCAGGGCTTGGGATCCTCATGAATCTTCGGTCATCCCCTGACCACCGATGGGCCAACATAAAAAAGTGGCAATGTGGGTTGGGGGTAATCACGGATGATCCGAATTTGGTCCTAATTTTCATGCTATGAAAATTGGTCAAAAAAACTCTTGGATAAAAAAAACAACATCTTGGGTTTTATCATGTTTTATCGAGCAAACATGCTGAAATATACAACCAACAAAACCAACATTCGAATGACTTAGTGTTTTGGCCACAACTTGGGCACTGCTCCAAACCTCTTTGGCGGCGCCAGGCCGTGGCGCGCCGCAGGCGTGCGTTCTTTTGCCGCGCGGCGCAACTCTTCGGCACCCGAAAAAAGCAGTGCCGCAGTGCCGCAGTGCTTGACCCCGGAGGCGGTGACCCCCAGATTCAGAAGGTGTGACGGATAGTGCTGCAGTGCTGCAGTGCATACGCAGAATCAATGTGTATTTTTGTTCACTGTACATATAAGTTCACTATACATATAACAGAGGATATAATATATATATATTATATATATTAAGTAAATAGATTATATCCATAGTTGTAGATTTGTGAGATACACATGTTTGTGTAGAAATTGTGCAAAGAATCACAGAATCATCTGCATGTGGATTCAACGACTCAAGCTTAGAAATATGCAGGGTCTGCACAAAGGATTGTTTTTTGCAAAATGGGTGGTAACCAGAATCCCCTAGTCTAAAAATTGGCTGTTCCCCATTTCTTAAGCGTTGTAAGAATCTACAAGACTGGGGGTTCCCCTTTATTGAGACAAACCTCAGCAGGGAAATTACACGGAGTCCTCTGCAGCCATGTGATCCATGGCATCCATGGTGGCGGCAACTCATCTCCCTCTTGTCCCTTCACATGGGACCCCAACATGAATAGATCTGAAAATACATAGAATATACTTATTTTTGAAGGGTGCTGAGCGCTAGTTCGAAGGAATTAGTACCTCTGATCTGATCCAAGTTTGGTCTAGGGCCTAGGGAGGCGCTCAAAAGCGAACATCCCCGCCGGGGTCAAGGACAGGCGCACTGGTACTAGGTTTCAAACAGCCGAAAATGACACCATCCAAAGCAGAAGGGGAGGTCCCCCAATTGGATCGGCAGTGAATGGGACATTTGGAAATACCTCGATCCCATCTCATCATACTGGTTGGTTACGAACGATATCCGGTAATTGTGGAGTGGTTCATAATTACCAATGAACATCAATGAACCAGGTAAGTAGCTTAATCACCCCTTCATAATTTGCCAATCAATCATCAAACAATCATAATTCTCCATCATGTCCCAATATTTCATGGTTGAAGCTCTTATTAATCATATAGTTAAATCACCATTAGATAACCCATCAACAGTTGGGAATAGTTCAGCTGCTCTTGGTTCGGTATCGACGTGGCGCCTGAGCCCTTGTTGTGAAACCTCCAAGAGGCCATTGGCCCACCATGTGACATCCCCCAAAAAGAAGGATAGGATGGAAAGAGGTGTGTTAAAGTGGATACATACATTATGTGGTGATGGGTCCTCAATTTTTGGAGAGTGTATCGTCGTTTCCCAGGTTTTGAACGTTTGAAAATGTCATATGTTTTGGAGTGCATTGTATAATTATATATTTATATTGTATATATATATATGAGCAGGGACCCCCACACCGCCCCCCCCACCCAGCCAGATGGTTCCCCCCCCCCTGTGGCAGGGGAGGGGGGGTTTTCTCAGCAGCCAAGCCATGGTGTATGTAGTCTTTATAGTGCATATAATGCATATGTATCGACAATTAGAATGGATATACTATATGTAATATAGAGTGTATGTGTAGTGTATATATATATATAAACATATATATAATATGTAAGATATAAATAGAATATATGCAATCT
>Ga0126342_10000199_pt1 | contig 51784 bp, 37 predicted proteins | sample Cyp1metagenome_FD_92528 | JGI IMG/M metagenome (GOLD analysis project Ga0126342, IMG submission 92528) | Coral microbial communities from Lord Howe Island, Old Settlement Bay, Australia - Cyphastrea 1 metagenome | ecosystem: Host-associated > Invertebrates > Cnidaria > Coral ...
ATATATATATATATATACACATTTACCATATATATATTCACCATATACTCACCATATAGAATATAGACATATACTATCCATATACTATCCATATACTATCCATATACTCATTATATAAACTCCTCCCATTGAAATCTGTCTATCTCAGCGTGCCGCCACACGTGTCCCGCCCAGTGACCCATAGCTGGGACGTTCGTAGTCCGGAGCTTGCACCAAACCCGTGAGAGGCAGCAGCTGAAGAACACGCGGCACCTGTAACACGACTTCGAGTCTTCGAGATGCCGGTGAGCTGCACTTTATGATTGGGAAACGATGATAGAATTGTTATATGTTTTATACATATTTTTAAATAACATTAATGATAGTAAAAAATAAAATGATCGTAACATGGTTTTAACATCGTTTGACATTGTTATAAAATGGTTCAACAAATGGTTGTCAATGGTTGTAAAAGCCTTTACAACTGGGACATATTGGGAAGTGAGCCACTTACCAACCATCTAGCAATGTCAGGGATCTTCCCAGTATAGTTATAGTTGGACTCACTTTATCGAAATTGACTGAAAACAACCCAAATTCACAGATCATCATGTGCAGCAAGCAGCTTCAAATTGGGATCATGGATGGGTCATTCAACATATGGTGAGATCCTTGGGTCCGCAAGCACTACGCAGTGGAAAGCTAAGACCATGAAAAAATATGACTTCTTGGTGCTTTCCCTGCAATTTCATCATTTCTGAAGCAGTCATCATGGACCATCACCATTCTGCTTTTGGGGTTGTTTAATAAATTAGCTACCATCCATGGATTTCTCCATGGATTTCTCATGGTTTCCGATTAATAAACCATGATTTATGACAATTAGGGGGGGTACTCCTCCAATAGTCATTTCATCTGATACTTTTTTATGGTACCCTCCCAATTAAACAGCCTAGGGGATCTAGGGGTTTATTAATCCAGGGTACACACCATCTTCACTGCGGAAAGACCTTCCGCAAAATCTTCCCAGATTTCCCAGTCCAAGGCGCAGGTATCTCCTTGCTTTTGTCCAAGACTTTGTGCTTGGGATATTGATGCCTGGCGTCTCCCAACAAAACAGCACAACAAGGCCGTGACCACCGTGACCACCGTGACCATGGCCATGCATCCCTCAGCCAAGCTGCAGGTCTGTGTAGGTTCCAAAACCTTGGCCGCCACAGTGCCCTGTCATGTCCATTTCGCTTCAAGGGACATTACCCTCTGGTAAACTAACATAACTATGGAAAATCACCATTTTCAATGAGAAAATCCACTATAAATGGTGATTTTCAATAGCTATGTTAGTCATTACCAGAGGGTACACTTCTGTATTACGACGATGTTGACCAGCATCTGAAAAGGAAAAGGAGAATCACAATGGGAACATTATGACGATGACAATGACGTGATCGGCGATCCAGCAATCCGACTTGAGGGCTAATTAACCCCTTCCCCCTATTGCTAACCCCCCAAACAATAAAAACTAGGGTCCGTCTCTAATTTTGGAAAATTTGAGGTTGGCCAATTTGATTTTAATTGATCCCCTTTAGAAAACAATTTGAAAATGAAGCTACCATTTCAGGGTTTCACCCTCTAATAATAAAAACTAGTCAATCCCGGGGTGTTTTTTATTCGGGTCCGTCCTTTAAGGTCGAAAAAAAAATGTATGCTAGTTATATTAAGGTTTTAAACTTAATATTAGGGGAAAGCTTCGAAATCTAATTTTTGGCAATATTTTAATTATATTTTAAAAGGAAATCTATAATCGATTTCGAAATAGGAAAACATTGTTTTTGTTTATATTATTATTAGGGTTTTCAATTTCGTATTAGGGGGAACCCTAATAATTTTTATACCCCCTAATAATCAAAACTACCAGAGGTGCTTATTATGGACAGGGGGGCCGGGGTACCAGTTTCCACTATGTTCCACTGGTTCAAAATTATCGCTCCAAAAGATTTTTGCGGTTGAGTGGTACCCGAAGCCAGCCATTGCACATTACTGTACCATATTTCTGGCCATATTTTGGGGCTATATCCACTGAAATTTAGGCCTAAAAAATAGGCCTTACATATCCTTACATATGGAATCGGTACCTCCAATCAATCGGTTCCTTTTAGTCATGGCCATTGACAGAATTGGTAGGTTATAATCCCATTAACTATATAGATATAACACCTATAAACCATAGTTATTGGACTTATAAACCAACTTAGCTAACTATGGGGTACCAACTATGCTGCTTTGTTTGTAGAAAATGCCAAGCGACTGAAATGTCCCATGGCATCAGTGGGCTGCAGCGGATTCCGAACGCGACGGAAGCGGAAGATGTGAAGACCTGGAACGGCCACGGCGCCGGAGCACAGCTTGCGGCAAGCGCTGCACGGTTTGCGCGTTTTTTTTGGCGTTTTTCACCGGGAAACATTGGTGGATTTTTGAGATGATTTAGGCATCAAACGTCACGACGATTTCATGGGTGAAGACTCTCCGAAAACCGTGTTTCGCTTGATTTCGCAAGTCTGGGCGGAGATGACCTGATGGAAATGTTCCGCGAAGCACATACATCTTCAGTTCAGGCCTCAGCGAAAAAACATCTACCGAGACCCACCAAATCCCTCCAAAACTGGTAAAACAGTAAAGTACAAAAAAATTAGGGTAAAACGCCTTTTCTTTATGGGTACTGGATGGTACTGGTACTGTTGGAGGGTCTGGGGGCATGGTTTAGATGTTGAAGATATTGGTCTGTACTCTGCACATGTACTGTTTGTAGTTGTGGTTACTTCCGGTAGAACAACTCCGGTAGAACTCTGTGATTCTCCCCTTGTTGGACTGCCATAGCTCCATCTGACTGGAAACACAGCTGAAGAAATTCATCCGGCTCCGGGAACACAAGCCATTAAGATGACGTGATTTGGAAGCAGAAACGACCAAAAACACCACTGTTTAACGCTTGCTTCTTCAGATAACCAGATCATTGTAATTCCCCCCAAAACAAAACACAATAATAACCCCCCTCCGTTATAATCAAAAGTGGCAATGGAACCTCCATCATTCAGCGCAGTGATTTTCCCCTTAAACCCTCCATTTACATGGGATTTTCCAGCCAGCCACATTTGCCTGGCGGAGGATATGAGGATCATCACTAAAGCGACAAAAAGATAAAAACTGCCACATCCCAGTGACAAGCCCGTCACCACATTTTCTCCAACCTGCCAGGTGAGGAAAAGATGAGAAAGTGATGATTGACTATGCCATGAATATCCATGAATCATGATTCACTATGCCATTTTCATAATTCATGATTCTCCAACCTCACATTTTCAGGGCTACCAAGGGCTACCATACCATTCGGGTAGCCTATTTTCTGGCCAACCCATCTGGGTTTGACTTGGATATGGCACCCTTGACCAAAGCAAGTCTTGCGTAGCAAGTCCTAGCGAAGGGTTGCAACCTCTTTATCCCCATGGTATGAACAGCACATGAAGTTTGTCTGAAAATAGGGCAAGCCTAAAACCGAATGGATTCCAATGATCTTAAGTCATTAAAACATACATAACTTTGGCGCGAATTCCCAATTATTTATCTTTCTGAAGGAATATTGTTGGTTAATGTTGGTTATATCCCCATCATATCTCCTCAAATCATATTCATCTCTCCCATATTCTGCCATAAATTCCTCAGTTTCACAATGAATGTCAACCCCGGATTTTGCTAAACCATGGTTCATGACAATTTGGGGGGTACTCCTCCAATAGTCATTTCATCTGATACTTTTTTATGGTATCCCCCCATATAAAAAACAGCCGTGTTCGGCCTAGGGGTTGATTCATCATGGGTCCAGGGGTCCAAAAATGTCCCAAAATGTCCCAAAAAGCCCAGCCTCGCAGTAGCCGTTGTCAGAGTTGAGCTTGGCCTGTCAGATCCCAGCTTGCTGGCGAACTACCCACGGCGAGTTAAAGTAGGTTATAACCCCAGTTATAAATGGGATAAGTAGGGTTAATCCACTTATAACTGGGGTTATAACCTACTTACTAAGTGGGATGGTGGATCCCGGTGGATCCCTGATTTTGGGCCGAATGACCCAGTGATTCCATTGGTGCCCCATCTGGTCAACTCGCGTAGCGGCTAGCGAACCGGAAAATCACAAAATGCGAACTTAAAAGGTAAATCAACTAATTATCAATGTGCCATCTTCAATATAGCCATATGTGAAATTAGACCAGAATTTCTCAAAATCCATCTGGTCATTTAACAGTTCGCCATGGAAAGATCCACCATGCGAACTTAATATAGGTAAACCTCTATTTTCATGGGCGATGGCTTAACCATGGCGAACTGTTAGTCATAACCAGATGGTATTTTACAAAGATCCGACTGATCCGACTGATCCGACGAATCCGACGGACTCCAAGGGCCTCCGTGAGGGTCTCTGGCCAGCAGCGCAGCAGGGTGCCACGTGTTAGTTCCGAGCCCCCGAAGAAGAAGCCAGCATTCACCTGCAGCTCGGCTCATGGCTCATGGCTGTGATGGCTGTGGCAGAGCTGGGAGTGTCCCATAAAATTCAACGGGGGAGTTCCTGTCGCATAAAAGTCAAAGATTTTCAAAGATCAAGGATTGGTGATGTGAATAATCATTGATCATCAATTCATAATCATGGTTATCAAGGATAATCACCACTTTTACTGGTTGGTGGTTTCAACCCCTCTGAAAAATATTGGTCAGCTGGGATTATTATTCCCAATATATGGAGAAAAAAAAATGTTCCAAACCACCAACCAGTATATGTGATTATCATTGTTTATCATTGATTCAAAATCATCAGCATGATCATATCAACACCATCACCATCCACGTTTTGGAGCCGCCTCCAGTGCTGATGCGATGTGCACGTGGAACTCCATGACGTTCTCTGTGAAGCCAGCGAGGTTGCACAATGAATCGATCTGGGCAGGGAGGGGGCATAGTTTTGGGAAAATGTATGGACATACAGATGGAAAATGATGGAAAAGAATGGAAATACCATGAAATACTTTTGGTGGAGACTTTCTGCCTGTTTTTTTTCCGTGTGCTTTCGAAGACTCGCAAATAAAATCTAAGTAAGAGTGTCCATCCGCAGCCTAGCGCTTGGATGGAAACCATAGGAACTGACGAATCTGAAAAATTGGCGCACGGTGAAAAACCTGGCTTCGCATCACAGGTGCCGTGTTGCCTCATTACGGATTCCCCAAATCTTACCATATGACCATTCATATTTGAATGGCATCAGACATGGCTGGAGATCCACAAAAGACATGTTTCATAAGTAGTTCAGTATCCTGGGGAATATGTAGATTTAATGGGGATTATAATGTTTACAATATCGAACCATAAACTCTATATATATATTATAATATATTATATAGATATTATCAGGGTTCCCCTATGTTTTTCATAGTTGAAAGAAGATAAGGCAAAAGAGATCACTCCTATGATTCAACATCAAAAAAACATATACTATAGATATTTTCTTACTGGTGCTAAACGCAGGGAATTTTTGGGAATGATCCATAATCACTAGTAATAATCATCCCAGCAACCCCCAGCAACCCCCAGCAACCCCCAGCAACCCATCAATTCCCTATGTTTAGCACCAGTAAGTTATATTGTATCAAAATATCATGATGGTTAAACCATGGTAAACCATAGGATAAACCATGTCTAAACTTACAAAAACACTATTATATACTTATATGTATCCAATATAGTCTATTAATCCATGGTTGACTACAACCATTAATTATAACATATTATAACCATTAGTTTGGTTAATGGATAGAATATCCCCATATACAAAAATTCTATCTTTCTCGAAAAGGCAACGCCCTCTTTGCATGCCTTGGCTTGAGAGATCACACGTAGAGGTGGTGCCGGAAGACCTACGGCCTGTCGTGCTACACGGGTTCGTAAGTGGAGTAAGTGAAGTGGTGATAATGCGGTCGATAAGTGGATAAGAAGTGGCTAATAAGTGGCTAATACAGGTCAGTGGTTGATAAGTGGTGAATTTGTCATAACAGTTATAACAGTTATAACCAATAGTTAGTAATTAACTGGTTAAGAACCAACAGTAAGTGGTGAGAATAACCCATAGTTCGCTGTTCGCTATTGATGAAACCGGGGATGAAGCTCACCAGGGCTTCCCCGCGGGACAAATTGGATGGATCAAATATCTGAGTAAATTTCATGGGAAAATCCATGGTTTCCGGTGAAGATTTTCCCCAACAAACCAATCCATTAAGTAAATTATAGATATTAATAGATATTATAATATTTCACTAAATATTATATAATATTTCACTAATTAATCTGAATCTTGCGGCCATAAAAGGGGATGATTCCCCATATACAAACCATAAATCATACCCAGAAATATGGATAAAACCAGCATTTTTTGTTACGGGACAATGGGATAGATTCTCCGAGGTATACATCCCATAGAATCTCAGCCACTTAAAATCAAGGCAAAAAGATTGTTTCACAAGGAGTCTGTCTACAAATTTTGGGAACCAACCAATGAACTCCCATGTGTTATCATCAGTTTCCCCTTTAGCCATGCACCAAAAAAGTATCGAACCAGCTTTTTAGATCTAAAGGAAGAAATCCCATCCTATTCGAAGCAACATCCCCATGTTGAACATCATAGAATCATAGGTGTTTTTATCGGCCAGGCCAATGATCCATCACATCCATCTCCATCCATCACCATCCCTGCCTGCATACGATCCAAGTTGAAGATTCCTGGATCAAATCCCATCTCCAAGTAGAAGCTGTTGGTGGAGCGCGTGGGTGGCCGCTCAGGAATTCGCACGCGCACCTGGAGCTAAATTCTCCGACCCTTGCCGTGGCCAATGTTAGTGACCTAAAAAAAAATTCCTAAAATTTAAAGCAAAGGATTAAAGTAGCCATCCAAAGTGCAGGTTGCCATGTATAGACTCCACCAAAATTATTCTATGACCTGGTTTGGGTGACGTGCAAGTTGCCCAGGATGCAATACTAGGGTATTCCGTGCGATACAACTACCCAAATCATCCCAAAATTGCTTGGTGGTTTTAATCTTCCCTGAAAATTATGCCCGTGAATTGGGATCATCAAACATGCTGTACAATACATGGCACCTGACCTGTTTCTGCGTTGAATTCTATTCATCCAAACATCAACTTTTATACCCTCTGGTAAACTAACATAACTATGGAAAATCATCATTTTTAATGGGAAAACTCACTATAAATGGCCATGTTCAATAGCTATGTTAAATTACCAGAGGGTAATGAAACCACACTGGCAAAGCCAGGGATGTGGACCTCCAGAAACCATGGAGGCTCAGCAGCGCGGCTGGAGGATCATCCCATGATCGCTGGCTAATAATTGACTTATGCTATCCTGGTTGGTGGTTTCAACCCCTCTGAAAAATATGAGTTCGCCAGTTGGGATTATGACATTCCCAATATACGGAAAAATAATCCAAATGTTCCAAAGCACCAACCAGTATCTATCTATTGGGTGAACTAATCCTACAAACACTCAAAAAACGGCTCGTGGGGTGAACCACTAAGTACTATATCATTAGTATCCCATAATATCCCATAGCATCCCATGTTTTTCCCCACAGATATACCTTCTGGTAAAACTATAACATATGGAAAATCACAATTTTCAATGTAAATCAACGAACTATACATGGCCATCTGCAGCCAAATGAAGGCAGGACACGCTTACATGAGCTCCAGGATAAGCTGAGCAAGGACATCACAGATCAAGCACAAGCGGCAGTCAAGGCAGCTGCAGCCTCTTCACATGCCACGGCAGGACAACAAGAAAGCAGAATCCAGGCATTGGAAGTTGGTCTGCAAGAATTGAAGGGCCACAATGTCCAGTTCAAACAATGGTTCCAACAAGCAGGAGAACGTCTTCAACAGACTGAGAACACCATGGGCGCGATGCAGCAGACGCTGAACTCACATCAACATGAGCTTCATGCCCTGGGATCCACTTTCCAGTCGACGATGAAGACAGTCAAAGAAGATCTCTCAACAGAGATGAATGAATCCTTCAACAAGCAGCTGAGCAGGTTGGAAGCGCTGCTTGAGAAGAAGCAAAGAAATGCCTGACTAGGGCACCTCGGTTCTGGCTGCGGATCTGGCCAGAGGCCGAAAACACATGGACGATCCGGCTTTTCCTTTGGTAGGCTCATTTGCCTGATATTGATGTTCTTCATGCCCATTGAAGCCCTCCAGCACAGTCATCCCTTTGCCCGGTTCTACCTCCACAGCTCGGCAACGAAAGTTGACCGAGGATTTGGGTCGGGGGATTGTGACTGTCATGTTCCCGCTCATGGGCTTTCAAGTAGTCAGGGCTCATTTCCTCTTGGTGCCTCCTTACAGTTTCATGGACCACTTGGCGGTGGTACAATACGATATGGTGAAGCTCAACACCCTGGGCCTCACGGGGATCAAACACTGACTGTGGGTGTCAGTAACCCCAGTGGTCTGAGACAGAAAGAGGACCTTCTTTTGGGATTGGGCCCCGGTATTTGGGGGCTTGCCGAAACACAGCTTTCGGCAACTACTTTCAAGTCCTGCTCTGGCGTTTTGAGAGCACAAGCCAGAGCGATGAATCGAGAAGTTCGCCTTCTTGGTGGAGCACCTGCCCCATTGCGCAGTGGTTCTACTTGGGCTGGACGCTGGACTGGCGTCGCAGCACTATCAGATGTTCCAGCCTCACGGCTGGATGTTCCATGGCCAGCAGAACATTGGGATAGTGGTAGAGTCATGTTAGCAAGGCATTGGATGAATCAGCTGCCTATCACCATTGGCACATTTTATGGCTTTGCACAAGGACCAACTTGGCCGCGGGCCAGACAACTGAGTGATCAGCTGCTGGAGACTTTTACTACGGAGTTGATTTTGGGCATGGCTGGAGTCAGACTGATGATGGGCGACTTCAACCAAGAGCCAGGCCAATTGACTCAACAAATCATTTGGCAACAACATGGCTGGCGAAATGCACAACAGGTCGCTGCTGAACTTTTTCAACATCAGCCAGTTCCAACATGTAAGGGCAGTACTGAACGTGATCAAATTTGGCTATCACCTGAAGCCATTCAGCTCTTGCGTGGGCTATGGGTGGAGGACATTTTCATGGATCACTCCACAGTGGCCATTCAGTTAGCAATTCCTCCACGAACTGTTGTTGTTCAAAAATGGCCACGTCCGGCCAAGATACCATGGCAGGAGTTTGATGTGCAAAAATGGGATCCAACATGCTCTAGCTGCTTTGAACCCAATGCTGACACCACGGTATTCATGACCCAATGGGCTGGTGATTTTGAGGATGCAGTTTTTGCACGGGCTGAAAGTTCATCTGCTCTTCATCTACCTCCACGATGCAGAGGCAGAGCACAGCGGCTCAAACCACAGAGGCAAGAGCTTTCTACACCAACTTGCAAGCCCAGCCGTGAAGGTGAAGTTCAAGCCCGAAACTCTATGGTGGGCCATGCTACTAGCACTTGGTTCAAACAGCTACGAAGGTTGCAAAGTTTGAAGCATGCAGTGCATGCAGCCAAACAATCACCGGCTGCCATTACCTATCGGGTGGAGCTTTGGGAAGCAATCAAGTCATCCACAGGTTTTGAACCTGACTTCTCTACATGGTGGAGCACGAGAGATCATGAAATTCAAGGAGTGCCACAGACACTTCCCTTGACAGTCCCAGAAGAATCGGTCATTGCCACTGCCATTTACGATTGTTTCCTTCTTCACTTCAGAAAGTTTGAGGCTTGGCACCTCAATGAGCGTTCCAGTAGTTTGAAGATGAAGTATGTGGGTTCATTGGAAGCAGTCTACATGGATATGCGCAAAGACCCCAGACCAGGTGTTAGTCACCTCTGGAAGGAGCAAGTCTACACCATTTTGGATGTAGACTACCAGGGCAACCAAATCCATCTGGATAGAAATGTACAGCTTGAATTTGATTCTGTTTGGTTTCATGAGGATCACTCATTGGCTATCACTGCCGTCACTGGGGACATTTGTACAGTCCTGTCTACAATCAATCTTGCACCCGGTGATGAAATTGTACAACGTTTTTTCATGACTGATACCAACGATATCCTCAAGGCTTTTGCTGACCACTGGAAGCCCAGATGGAGCATGATGGCGACAGTTTCTGATGAAGATTGGCAAAGAATAGTGGGCTTTGCACAGCACTACATGCCCACACATGCCTTCACTTGGGAGCCCTTGGAAATCACGAACTGGCAGAGAGTTGTGAGGAAGTTCAAGCGCAACGCTGCCAGAGGTCCAGATGGATTTTCCAAGGATGATCTTCAACAGATGCCTCCAAGTTTTACATCAGCATTGCTTGAGATGCTGCACGCAGTGGAGACCACAGAGGCTGAGTGGCCTCGCCAACTAGCGTTTGGGACAGTGATCGGCCTTAGCAAAATTGAGCATGCACACGAAGAGGCCCATTTTAGGCCGATTACTCTGTTCTCTACCATTTATCGAACATGGTCAAGGTTGCGCACCAAAGACATGATTCGTCAGTTGGCTCAACTGATGCCACCAGAGGCCTTGGGATTCCTGCCACACAGAGAAACCACGGAAGTATGGCTCATATTGCAAGCTCACATTGAGCTCATGCTTCAATTCCAGCAGGACTATGCAGGATTGTCAACAGACTTGAAGCGTGCCTTTAACCATATTGGACGCTCTCAAGTTTTCATGATTGCAGAGCGCATTGGCATGCCTTCTTCACTGCTTTTGCCCTGGCAAAAATTCCTGCGGACATTCGTACGGCGATTTGACATTCATGGCAGCTTGGGAGAGGAGATTCCATCCTCCTCCGGATTTCCTGAGGGATGTCCGCTTTCCATTGTTGCAATGCTGACAGTCAATTGGTGCTACCATGTCTATATGAGAGCCTTCTGCCCTCGGGTCTGCTCATATTCGTTTGTTGACAACTTGACGCTAGCAGCCAGAGAAGCTGATCAGCTAGCCCAGGCCTTTTTTGCGCTTCAGGCAATATGCAAGCTCTTTGGACTGATGACAGATGATGACAAGACCTATGTTTGGGCATTGACTAGGACGACACGTGCTAGCCTGCAACTTTTGGGTTTTCCTTGTCTCAGTGATGCTAGTGAGCTTGGTGGAGCTATGACTTTTGGGATGTCTAGACGGACCAGAATTTTGCGCCAGCGAGGGAAAAGTCTGGGCCCACGCTGGCAAAAACTGCGACGGTCTTTTGCCCCTGGACCACAGAAAATCTCCATGCTTTCCAAGATTTTTTGGCCTCAGGCATTTCATGGTTCTGCTAGTTGCCTCATTGCAGACTCTTATGCTCAGAGCTTGCGGAGAGAGGCAGTCAAAGCCCTACATTTGAATGGTGCAGGATCTAATCCACTGCTTCGGCTTTCTCTGGCTGATGACATGAAGGCGGATCCAGGTTTCTTTCAGGTGCAACTTTGTTTGGCTACATTTCGACGTATGCTGCACAAAAGTCCTGACCTTTTACAGATGTGGCAAACATGGATGACCAGATATGGCGGCCAGCTGTTGCCTGGACCTTTTTCTAGGCTCATTCACTGCCTTTCACTGCTGGGATGGGCCATTGAAGCACCTCCTTTTTTCATGGATCATGAAGGTCATTACTGGAATCTTGCAACGGTGGATCGGAAGACACTCACATTTCTGCTGGAAGATGCATGGCTTCAGTATGTGGCTTCACAAACCAAGCATCGCACTATGATGGATCTAACTGGTTTAGATGGATATCTGACTAAGCTGGATTGCAAGCACATGTCAGCTTTACATCGCGCGCGGGTCTCTGCACTTCACTCTGGTGCCTTCATGACTTCATATGAGCACTCCAAGTTTGATGTGGAGAAATCGCCTATGTGCATACTCTGTCATTGTGAGGACGACAAGGAGCATTGGCTGCGCTGTCCACGTTTTCAGCACCTGCGCAACAACATTCCTGACTGGTGCGCTGATAATCTGGAGCTTCCGAAGTGCACTTTGAATCACTTGCTGGTGCCGAAACAGCAATGCCTGGTCCATTGGAGAAAGCACCTTTGTGGACTTAGTAGCCCGGCAAACGTTTTTCTTGTTTCTCCCCCCCAACAGGGTTATCACCACTTGTTTTTGGATGGATCTTGTACTAATGATGAATACCCAATGCTGAATCTAGCTGCTTGGGGAGTGGTGAACGCAACACTTGGGGAACCTTTGGCAGCAGCGCATCTATGTGGCATTACTCAGACCATCGACCGCGCTGAGCTTTCTGCATTACTGGCTAGCTTGCAGTGGGCGGATGGCACAGAGCTTGGCTTATGCTTGTGGTCTGATTCTCTCTCCACGGTTCACACCATGGAATATGTGCTTAAGCATGGGGCAGTACCAGATGGGATCGAGAATGCCGACCTTTGGACAGAAGTGCACCAACTTCTACAAGATTGTGCTGGACTGGCTACTGATGTGCGCTGGATTCCGTCACATCTGTCACATGATGCTGGTGAAGATCCTTTTGAGGATTGGGTCATTCGATGGAACGATGCAGCTGACAGGCTGGCTGTCTATACGAACGGTGCCAGACCACTGGACCTTCGGCGCTGCTACAGCGCGGCCAAAGGAACTCTGGATGGATGGGTGCAACGATTGCGGCAATTGCGGCAGTTCTACTTTCAAGTTGCTGATCTGGAAGTTCAGAGCACGGAAGATGCAGCAGTACCAGTGGATGTGCATTCGTCTGATGAAGAGAATGACATACTTTGGTTACCATGGACGGATCACCTTCCGATCTCATGGAAAATGCAGTGCCTTCACGGAGATCACAAAGTCCCTGGTTCTTTTTTGGTTTCCATCATTGACTGGATATGTGTGGCTGAGCACATGGATGGCCGAGTGAGAGTGGTTAGCGATTTTGAATTAGTTTTTGCATTGCTCCTTGATAAGGAGTTTTTGTTTCCTTTTTCAGTGGATGGCACGCGGACATTGCAATTGCGCACGCCTGAATTTATGTTTCAGCGGCCAACACTGGCGATGATGCTTAGACCTGTACAAATTGCCATGAAATGCATTCATCGCATGTTTCCTTTTGTGATCAGAACTCCTCCGCTACCAAACCCAACACTGGGTGTATACACAAAGTTTGCTGGCACGCACATGACATTGCCAGATCAGCTGTGGAGCCTCATGAGATCACATGTGCAGTCTTTCACTGCTAAGAGAGCAGTGCGAAACGCGCAAGACTTGGCGCGACCCGCGCCATGAACCCAGGACCGTTGCTGCCGCACTGCTTGGCCGTGTGCAGCAACTGAAGACAGTCCGAGCTATACATGGCCATCTAATGCCATCATAGCTACATAGCTACTGTGGATGGGCCAGCGAAATCCTGCAGCAGTTGGTCGATGGGTTTCTCATCCGGCGATATTGCCATTAGTTGCAGTGTTTTATAGTTACCCTCTGGTAAACGTTTACAGTTTGCAAACTTGAAGCCATGGCCATAGAAAGTTCGTTGATTTACCAATAGCGTGGTGATTTTCCATCGTTTTTTGTGAACGTTTGAGGCTACCAATAGTTATGAACTGCTGCAGGAGGGGATTTCAATGGGATAATGGCTCGAAAATCCCATCAAATCAATGATGTACCGGGGTACCCCAATGGCTGGATGGTAAAAAATGCCTGGAAAATCTGATCTAATATCCTATACAAAAATCTATTTCAATGGATGACTAGGGCTACCCCCATGACTTGGGAAACCACCATGAAAAACTTCAATCCAGGGGCCTGGAAGCCATAGCGTTCGCCCATGCGCATCACCTGGCTGCTGGTACTGCTGGAATCCGGTGACTGGCTTGGTTCGGCAACAGCAAAAGTCACCTTGGGACATTTATCCCAAATGACATATTTATGTTAGATCATATGTGGAACTAACAAAATCTACAATCCTTGTATCTTTGATTATGTTTGTTGGTTGATAAAACTAACATTATACAGTTTATGATAGTAAAAACTGCAGCTAACTAGATATCCCGTGACTTTATGGATCTGCACTGCCAACTTGAAAAAATCGTGTCCTGCTTCCAGTTCGCCCATGGAAACTGGGCACATCGAAAAGTTGGAATCCTGGAAAATATATGGGGAACACATATAGATCCCATGACGGATCCATGGTGCTGGTATATTAATGCTAACATTCATAGGGGGTTTTTGTTGATGGGATCCGTCATGGGATCTATACTATACCATCTTGGAAACACTTTTCTATCTTTGTTGGGGGGTTGAGCACTACAGTAGTCCAGTTTCAAGCAGTCGGGACGCGCGCAAGCAGCTTGGTGATGTTCATTGGGGTGGATTTCCAGATGATCATCATTGTGGAATAATGCATATCTGGTTGGTGGTATACCTACCCCTCTGAAAATTATTAGTCAGTTGGGATTATTAGTCCCAATATATGGAACAATAAAGATGTTCCAAACCACCAACGAGATATATGATTATATGATCACATAATGATTATTGCCAAAAGTCATCATGAAATGATCATCAATCTAGATCCTCTGTTTATTCTCCATGTCGCGCACTGTCCCAACGCACAGACCCAACGCACAGACCCAACGCACGAGTCACCAAGTTCGGTAGGATCAACTCATTTTGCTGCTGCACCTTGCGGAGCTGCTGTTCTGCGTTCGCTACAAAGTCTCTGGGTGATTGAACGTCAATGAACAAAAACACCTGTTTCATCTACGGTCATCAAACATGGCAATTGAAATATACATGGTATGTCTAGCTAGGAAACAAACTATATATTAATATACATATATACATATATACTAATGAATAAATTTTCAGCATGCCATGTCTGATTACCAGTGTATATACAGTACTTTGTAAATGAAAGCTGGTGGAAACATTGCTTTCATTCATGGATGATTTTCCTACAGCTTTTCCCATTGACATCGCTTATTGCCAGGGGGTAGGTTGCTATGAATGACGACGACGTTTGATAGAAGGAAGATGCTATAACGAGGATTCCTAAACATGGGTCATTAAATGTCCCCATTGAACATCACCCAACCATTAGGTATATGGTCTATAATGGCTACTATAAGGTGATGTCCAATATTCCCAAAATGGGACAGTTACCAACCCCTGCTAAATCAGTGTTGAAATTCTCTCCGGAAATCATTTCTGTGCTGGAAAAGCCCAGCCATTTGCTTCGATGGTGTTTCCCAAAAAATTTTGTGGGAGCTCCCAGCCAGTTCCCAGCCAGCCGCCTTGAAAATATGATCTGGGACCATGATGGACCATGCACAACAAATACCAATAGCCATCATTAATACTTTGTCACTGTAATGATGTGCTCCGAATTGATATTTGACGGAGAAACATATTAAAAGCGGATGTTTTTTCTGTTGAATCAATCTATTCGGACATGCATTGCACATCCAGGACCTATCAATACCTACTTGCCAGTTGATTGTCCAACAACCAGAAATTCAGAAGCAAACAACTTACCACTGCTGCCAAATATTCCTTTGGAAAATTTTAGATAATGACCATGTTGGTTTAGCTGCTCAACTAGCGCATACTCCCCATTTACAAAAGTCATACTAGGTACCAATGTCTTGTGACTTGAGGATAAAAAATTGGCAGCACATACGAACAGAAGGCAATATATTGACTACCCTCTGGTTATTTAACATAGCCATGGAAAATATGGCCCTTGGAATAGATGGTTTACCTATTAAAAAATAAAAATGGTGATTGCCCAACTAGCTACGTTAAATCCCAGAGGGTAATTATCATCATATTATAGAAAACATGTAAGTTATACCCACGGTTATAATTCACTTATCATATTTCTAATATAAGTTGGTACTATTATATCTACTAATCACATATCATAATCACTATTATAATGTTTATACATTTCTATTATATCTGGTTGGTGGTTTCAACCCCTCTGAACAATATTAGTCAATGGGAAGGATTATCCCATATATTCTGGAAAATAAAAAATGTTTGGAACCACCAACCAGATATGGCAGTGTGTCAAAACCAATAGTACCCCTTCTGTTCACCCCAAAATAGCTGGGATTTATGGATGTGAATAACCCACTAAAAATTGTATTTTCATAGGTATTGATCCATAGCCATATCTATTTTACGTTCATAAGTTGTACTAGCCACCACTTCGTCCACAGTTCATCTCAACATCCCTTGAAAGAACGCCTCCGGGACGACGATCAGTTGGCAAAACTCGCAGCTTTGGCCCGGGACCTCCAAACAATTTCAACGCTTTGCATCCGGATTGCTGTCCACATGATTATCTATGATATATCTATGATTAATAGGATAATTAATATTCATTATTTGATATATTTTGATATATTTTGATATCATCTACGTAATTTTTGAATACCGTCCACTAATAGGATAATTTTAAACTTGAGGCCAGGACCACCAGGGTCGGGGTACCAAAGCTAGCAGGGCTGTTGTAGGGTTTCAATATCCATTGGGTCCAGCAAGCGAGAACCCCCCAATGCAGCAATCGTCTCTCGCCAATTTTTTTGAGCAAAAGAAAGACAAGATCAAAAAAAACGCCCCCCAAATGGAAGCCCGAATCTGCATTAGGCGTACGCAAGATGTTCAAGGAAATGCAACATAGCTATGATGATGATGATGATGATGATGATGAGGAGGAGGAGGATGACGAGGAGGAGGAGGAAGAGGAAGATAATGATGATCATTTGGTGCTTTTAGAGTTGATGGTTGATGTACTGAACATGACGTCCTGAAGATGAAATACTGAAGAGGACGACCCTATACCTGCAGGAAACCAATGGCCCAGGGGGGACCAGGGGAGATTGAAACCGGGCCTGCCAGGGGGGAATCTAACTGGAAAGTTTCCGGGTTTCCAACGGTCCTGGTGCCTGCCAATTCCTTGCTAAAGCAAGAGCAACTTCAGCTAGCACAAGCTAGCTTTCGTAATACACGGTTAAGTCAACTGGGGTTGAAACCCATCTATGTATGGCAACAAGTAGGATTATTATGAGATATTTTTTCTATGATAGAATCTATGGTTTTTTTACATTCGAACTAATTACTTGGAGGATCATCTCAGTTCGTCATTGGTTAGTCATTGGGGATATATCTGGGTAAATTATAATAATTCACTAACCTGAATTAAGGCCATTTGGGGATGATTTCCCTTACTAACCATGATTCCAGTGGGGTCGTAGTGAGGTCGTTATAATTTACCCAGAATGATATATAACCCATGTATAGATGGGATAATCCACGAAGAAAGGCGACGAATCCGATCACCAGGCTGAAAAATCCACTTACGATTCTTGGGAGGATCCACAAAACGCTTGGGCCATATGGAGACACAATGCTCATGTATATGCCGCTCGGTGGATATTGGTGGAATATGGGGGATTAAGTTAATTAATGGATATATTAATGGGGGATTCCCACACAATTGTTAATGGGATATTGCTGGAATACGAGTTTATGCCAGTTATGCCGCTCGGCGAATCAAACATAATCAAACATGGCCGGGAAATCCAGAACTGAGGGGACTTCCAATGGAAGAGCCGCCGGACAAATGGTGGATTGTCCACTGCCATGTGACTGATTGCTGCACGGTAATATGAAATTAACCCAGAAAATCATGAGCCTCAGATGCTTGGCACATTGAAGAATCCACCAGTTTCACGTGTTCCAAACTCAGAAGCTTCCATCTTTTCAAGTGGAAAACGCTTGAAGGCATCCGTCCAAAAGTGGGGCATCACAAAAAAAACATATCATTGCTATTGAAATGGTGAACATATGGTGAACATCCATTTCAAATCGCTTGGAATTTGCTCATTACCCTCTGGCAAACTGGCAAACTAACATTACTATGGAAAATCACAATTTTTAATGGGTAAATCAACTATAAATGGCCATTTTCAATAGCTATGTTAGTCATTACCAGAGGGTACCCCATGAAAAACAACTCCTCCAAGCCATAGCCGTGCCTCCCCCAGCCATCCACCAGCTTCATGTGGAACCCAAACATATCCCACGGGCGCCAAAACCTGTGTTCTGGAAACGGTGGATGTTGGTGACTCCTATGATGCGATCAACAATAAAAACATGGAGTTTTCAGAAATCTGGTTTTTTATGTCCATTCTAAGGCAATCTTCGGAATCAGTGTTGTTTCTCTCCGCTATATCAGATCAATATAGATCAATATCAAATATCCAATTGAAATCGTTTGTATATTATACTCATATTATCCATCTATTACCTACACTTCTATATTGGTTACATTCCCCATGTTTCAAGACGTTGATTCTCAATCGATGGTTCATGTTTGCAAATACATTTACATACCCATTTTGTAGAGTGGATATTCCCACCAAAAGGATACATCTGTGTTTCCATCGTTTCACTGTTAAACGTTCACGTCTTTAAAGCCAGTTAGTCAAATCATGTCAAATCCCCAACTTTTCCCAATACTTTCATCTTACTGGTGCTAAACGCAGGTAATTTTCGGGAATGATCCACTGGCTAACTACCAATATATAATCATCCCAGCAACCCCCAGCAACCCATCCATTCCCTACGTTTAGCACCAGTGAGTTCTGCCCAGCAACTCTCATGTTGATCAAAGATCCGTCGGCGCTGGGCGTGAGCGGGAAAATCGTCAGGACCTTAGGGCTGTCTGTGTCGCTCGGGCCGATGGTGAATAGGAAAACCATATCAAAACGTGCTTGGTTATCATTAATGTGGTTAAAACAATAGTAAACCCTGGAAACTTTTTGGATGGTTTCCAAACCACCCATAAAAATGGTGATTTTGGGGATGGTTTATGATTGTTTTAACCACATTATTTTGGAAGTTCTGGTTGGTTTAGTCACGGACTGCGACACTCACATGTTTTTTGCATACTCTGCGTGTGTGGATTTACACAGGAGAACAATGTGCTCACGTAGGTGCAGTCGAAGTTGCCGTGCTCATGTCGAAGACGGAACTTGGCAGTAGGGATGCCTCGCAAAGATGCCACAGGGGCATGGGCGGCTTGTCCGAAAATGTAGGAACCCCCACGGAAATCCAAGATTTTATAGTCAATCTTTGCTAGTCCACAAAAAAATCATCGTTTGCTGGTTATGGCTATTCTTCATTTACAGCAAAAAAAACAGGATTAAACTATAGCATCCAGTCATCCAGTTGGTGGATGTCAGTTCCGAAGGTCTGCCCAGCTGATCCTCGGTCCCATCAAGGTGGTCACGGCCTCTCCAAAGTTCAAGGTCAATGGCAATCGCAGCCAATCCTTTCCGGCCGTTCGAGTTGGACAGATCAAAATCTTGGCGAAAACAGTGGACCCAGCTGGGCAGCAGTACCCTCTGGTAAACGTTAACAAAAATCTATGGAAAATCACGATGTTTATCCATTTTTGAATGGGTAAATCCACTATAAATGGTCCATTTTCCAAAGCTATGTTACCAGAAGGGGAAATGATTTCGACCACTCTTCCATCTCGGAGTGAAAGACTTCATCGACCATGACAACTTTTAATGGACATCTGCCAGACTTCATCTCTGTTCAAATAAGCCCTGTATATTTTGCTTGGTACATCTATGATTAAAAAACAACGCTTTGCCACCACAGACTTCGTCGACTTCTCCTGGTAGATTCCCCAACTTCTGTCCTGGCAGCGGAGGTTCTCCCAATGGATTGGTGTCTTACGTGTTTTTAAAAAAATAATGTTTGACACCATGGTTTTTGTCCCAGAATGAAAAATATACTGGCAAACTTTATGTAGATTTTCTTAAGTACTAATTCTGGTACATGATCAAACATCTGCAAGAATCTGCGAGAATGGAACCATCAAAGGTATTTTTCACGCTGTCCCAAATCCGTGAATCAGGAAACAACAGGGCAATTTAGTAACATCACCTGGACCCATATGACATATGATCTCGGATGTCAAAATGACAGCTGAAGGTGGACACTTTTCCCTTCTCGGGATGTGAATCACAAGGTTTCCACACAGAATGCTGACTTGCCAGAGCCCAACTGCGTGGTAGAACAAGCAGACCCCATGGTGTACATCGAAGGCGGGCCGTCCCAATATGCCCCGCACGTGAAGTGACTTTGGCTGACGCCAGTCTTGACCCTTTGCAAATGACTTGAATGCCCATGTCAGCTTTTGATTAGCTGAAAGGGTTTCATAAAGCAATAATGAGCCGATCTGGGAAGTGTGACATCATGCATCATCACAATATGGGTCACAAAAGCTTCAGAAAATACCAGGCGCACTTCCTCTGACATCATTTCGGGGCCAAAAAATTGTCCATCAGGATAGATCATTTTGAATGATTGCCGTTGCTGTACCCCTGATTCAATTGTGTCAGGTGGTCGCAACATCATCTATAAAAACATATTATATATATTTATAAATCATATAATATCATATAATCAATAATCATCCCAGTTTCTCTCCATCTTTTGGCCTTTACTTGGCATTTTTGTTGTGGGCCAGGACAGTTCTCCCCAGGGTCGTTCTCCCAAGGCTCCCAGTAGTTCACCGGCAAGGTATCGATGCGCCGAGCGTTGAATTGGATGGTGTACTTCGAGCCATCAACCTAAGAAATTTCCCATCCAATATGGATCCAATAGTTGGTTGATGGCTATCCTTGGGGGTATATTGATGGTAAATGTTAGAAATTACCTAAGGATCCTAAGATGGATATTGATAGTAAATGGTATATTGATGGTACATTGATGGTAAATTGATGGTAAATGTTACCATATATAGCATACATGGATCCTAAGAAACGTCCGGACATCTATGGGACATGTTTTATGATGTTTCATGTAAATGCTGAGAAATGGTGGTAAATCTATCCCATGACGGATCCATGGTGCTGCTATATATGGATATATATGGTGTGCCATGGATCCCATCAATATACCCCCTTTTTGTTAGCACTAATATACCAGCACCATGGATCCGTCATGGGTATGGGACATTTTTTTCTATCTAAATGCTGAGAAATGGTGCTACAAGGCTAAAAGATGATAAAGATGCCTGCCTTGTAAGACTCTAAGAATTGGGCCATTGATGATTATGGATGATTCTATTTTAACCAGCTATAACTAGGCTATAACTAGGCTTAAGCATCATTTCTGGCGACCTCATGGCATGGAAAAGTGGCGAGCCGGCGAGCCGAGCAGCGGTATATCCTTCAGGGCTTTGGACCCAAAGTCGCCAATCATCGTGGTGAGCAGCGTCCCATGTTAAGGCCTCAGCTCGGTTCAAGGAATTTTTCTGGTTCCTGCCCAAGGTGGTAGGGCTTATATACCTAGGGGGTGGCAATATATACCTGGTATATACCCCTCAGTATAGGTTTTTCCATGTTAAAGAAATAAAATGCATCCGGATGGTCCTGAAAATGGTCCCTGAATATTCAATTCTTTGGAAACATCGTTCATCATCTGGTTGGTGGTTGAGCCCTACCCCTCTAAAAAATGATGGAGTTTGTCAGTTGGGATATGTTGGGATGATGACATTCCCAACTGAATGGAAAGTCATAAAATTCCATGGTTCCAAACCACCAACCAGATTATATACAGTACTATTATCCCATATAACGATGGAACATCACAATTTTTTATGGGAAAATCACCATTTTTAATGGTTTCGATTTTCATCCGTTTTCACATCACCTGTTTGCGCCACTGTGGCGAGCAGCATTTCGGATGCGGATTCGAAAGGCATAGTACCTGAGGTGCCCCGATGGAAGTCTATGCAAAACAACTGATGTTCCATAGCAAACTGTTCATTTGCCAGCAGGTAGAAACCGTAGAAAGCCATTAAATCCCACTAAATCCTCATTTTGTTGATGGGTGAACACATTTTTTCCAAGGTAAATGGTTTGCTCTGGCTGCGCAAGAGCGCATCTTGCGCTGCATCCAGAGTGCTTATTGGCCAGCATGGCGCGGCCAACCCTTACCTCACAGCGCTGATCCATTGGGCAGCAAATTTTCTTCTGCAGGGCATGCCCTTGAATACCAAGGAACCAAAGATTTTGAAATTTTGACGGAAAAAAAAACTCATTTTGACTCAAAGCTTAGGACATGTCTTTTACAAAATCTGGAAGCGAAAAATGCTTGGTCCGAGCACGGTGAGAATACCCTCTGGTAAACTAACAGTTTGCTATTGAAAATGGCCATAGAAATAGTGAATTTACCCATTAAAAAGGGTGATTTTCCATAGATTTTTGTTAACGTTTACCAAGCTGGGTACGTGCTCTGAATCAACCTGTCGGCCGCTCGGCAGTGCCTTCGCTCGGGTGAAGTCTTGAGTTGGCGGAGGTGACAAAACGCTCCGTTTCCTGCCGATCGGCCGCAAGACGACTGGAATAAATATGGCCATATCTGGAATAACCATACCCCAATGCTCCATGTATCGTATATTTACCTACATGACTGGGTGATTTATGGGGTAAATGTTGGTAAATATTCCATACATGGAGCATATGGGATATTATAGTCAGTTGGGATTATGACATTCCCAACTGAACGGAAAAATAGTCATTATGGGAAAAAGCCGTAATGATCATTGTTTATCTTAAGACTACTGGTACGAAGAAATATCGTCCGAGTGGAAGGATTGCAAGTTATTATTATGACCTAATTATTTTTGTGTCTATAGCCATGATCAAAATGCTACGAGTGATAGTTCTGAAAGTAACCATGAGACAACAGGGGCAGCACCCCAATTCTACATAGATCCTCCCATGGACAATACGACTTCGGAGAGAAACCTGGATCGTTTTTCGGTTTGGGAATATGCGTGATGCAATTGCTCATATATTATATATGTTGCCTGCCAAAAAGATCAGCGAAAAGCAACAAAAAGGTGATGGTCCTAACAATGTCAGCAAAGTTGAACAAATCTAAATAAGACAAGGGTTGACAGAATGGCGTTGCAAGCTCCAAGCTTGCCTCGCGTGCTTAGGGCCGGGAGATAAGTGCAGCTACGAAACTGCATGTTGCATTGTGTGCCGGAGCCAGAAAACCACATTGTCAAAACCAGTCGTTTGGAAAATGACATCTTGTGGAACTTGATTTCTAAGAATGAGTGTATAAGATTGTATAAGGCCTAGTCTGGCAGAAGTGTATCTTGCAATCCTTAAATCATCATGTCGATCACGATAAATCCCTCTCGCTGCCAAGTGTCCAGTTGTCAGTGGTGCAATTCCTTGCAACGTTTCATCTGGGCATCCAAACAGTCAACGTATCACCTAGTGACTTGGTGGTTCATCCCAGTCATGGCCAATCAGCCAGATACCCTGCAAAAAATTAATGAAAAAATCTTAGATGGTGAACGTAGATAATTCCATTGATACCAAAAGACGAGTTTGGATTAGTTTGTACCCATGTACCATCTGGTTATTTAACATAGCCATGGAAAATCACCATGCTATTAATAGGTAAACCATCTATTTCTATGGGCCATCTATACCATGGCTATGTTTAAAATACCGATCCAAGATTGACCTCACAGTAAGGAGGTCATTTCAACCCACTCAATCCAGTAGGGCGGGTAGGAGGACTCTGCAGTTGTAGCTGGAACACCAAATGTCGGACTGGTTTAATTTCGAAACCCCATTGGTTTGTACAGATATATCTACCACAAACCCTTGTTTACCTGGTTATAAACCAACTCAGCTGAGCTAAAAAAAAATCCAGTGAAGTCCTATTAAATGTCCCATTAAATCACAAAAGTCCCATTAATTCACTGGCCATCTCAGAAACCTAAATTGGAGGTACCTACCATATATAATTAAGGCCTATGTAAGGGCTATGTAAGGGAATATCCCCACAAAATATGGCCTTATATGGTACAGTACCTCCATTTTAGGATCCTGAATTTCCCATTGATTCATATCCCAGCAAATCCTTTTAATTAAACCCATTCAAATCCCAATTTCCATTGCCATTTCGTGGGTCAAATCTATTCCAATTTCCTTCACAACGGGGCACCACCAAGCAGTCCGAGTCCGATTGCACCAAGACACACATCGTTCCCCAGCGAGCTGGTCAGTGCCCTCGGGCCGCTCACCGTCTCACCCCATGGAAGTCCTGAAGGCGAAGGCAAAGGCTCCATGTTTTCAGTGGCAGGATTTGTTGGGTAGAAGTTACCAGCAAAATTCTGATTGAATGGGATTTCTATACAATGTTCATGGGACTTTAATGGGATTTTAATGGCATGTTCATGTGACTTCAAAGGGACTTGAATGGGATGTTCATGGGATTTTCATGGGACTTGAATGAGATTATAGACTTGAGCATCATTTGTGAGTTGAAAAGTGAAAATGATGAGAATGATGAGAATGATGAATTATGATTACCCTCTGGTAAATTAACATAGCTATTGAAAATGGCCATAGAAATAGTGGATTTTCCCATTAAAAATGGTGATTTTCCATAGCTATGTTAAATTACCAGAGGGTAATTGTGAGATGATGATTCTACACCATCGTGTAATTTTCCAAGTGAAGATGATGAAACACATGTGTAACATCACTTGTGAGTTACGATAAATCAAATGATAACGGCTGATTTTCATTACTTATTTTTTTTCCAAGTGATTAGTTAAATATCTGGTTGGTGGTTTGAACCCCTCTGAAAAATATGAACGTCAGTTGGGATGATTTTTCCCAAGATTTTTCCCAACTGAATGTTCTAAACCACCAACCAGTTAAATATGTCCTGGTTGGTATACAATAGTTGCACTATCTATTAGTCTCCGTCAGTCATGGATTTGATCAATTGGTGATGAATGACGAGCTGGTCATTGATTGATGATGGTTCACCTGATCCAAACAGTGAATTTTGCTTGAAATGAACTCTTTCGGAAATGATCAAACTTGATCAAACCATCATGAAAACCACGATTCATTGAGTGGTAGCATGAATATTCATGTCACGTGGATGACATTTTGGCTAGTTGATGGTATCACCATTCAAATGTCAAGTCGAAGAGACGATGATAAGAATCAGCCAAGAATCGGTCAACAGAAGTCTATATCATTCTATATCATTCTAGATCTATTAATCAAGCAGCTAAACCAACATATAGACATAGACATATCATACATATATCATACATATATCATACATATATCATACATGAACTACCATTTGGTGATTCAACAGTTCGCCATGGAAAGATCCACCATGCTATTCAGTTCGGTTTTTACCATCTAAATTTCTATGGGCCATGGCTTAACCATGGCAAACTGTTAGTCATAACCAGAGGGTAAATAACCCTTCCAACTCTTGGGACGGACCACAGACGCTGCCTTCCCAGTCGTGGTAGTAGAAGTCCTCCAACGCCCCAACCTGACTGGACTGATGATCTCAGCAATCTTTGGATGATATGTAGGTTATATGTAGGTTATATGCAGGTTGTTTTTGTAGGTTATATGTAGGTCTCATGATTTCATAAATTGGAGGACCCAAGACCATTGCCAAAACCATTGCTTCACCCTTTTTCGATCCTTTTGATAGAAATGAACAGGTTGGATGATTCTTGGGTCTCCCATTGCCCATCATATGGCATCCTAGGTGCGAGCAAAAGGACACTTGGTTGCCAGTGTTTCATGCCAAGCTGTTGGTCATTGGGGGTCATCATTAAAAAACATGTCCAATAAAAAAAAAATGTCCAAACATCTCCAGATATGGGTCAAAATAAGGCCACAGGCGCCACTCTTCTTACTGTACAAAATCTATGCCATTCTCCATTTGTTGGGATGGCATGCACAATGTTCTAGACTAATTCCTGGGGTTGATCTACTGAATTAGTTTTACACTTATAAACTATCCACCACCTACCTGGACCCTCCAAGTAGAAAAATGTGGTACCGTACCCATTCTTTTACGACTTTTACCAATTTTCTATGGATCAATACTTATTAATACCATTTTCAGGGGGTTATTCACATCCATAAATCCCAGCTATTTTGAGGTGAACTACAGGGGTACTATTGGTTTTGACACACTGCCAAGTGGATTAGATTGGATTGACATTATATGATCGACAGACATTATATCTGTTGATCATTATTGACAGATATATGCACAATTTTCTATGGCTATTTGGAGGGTCCAGATGCCCATGTTCGTTTTCCCAAGGAGCGCTGCAGTTGTCCGTGAAGTCGAAACCATCCGGGGAATCCAGCAAGATGTAGGAGAACTCCGGCATCGCGTGGATGACCTTTTTTTTGGAGGGGGGAAACGATAAACGATGGGAAACCATAGAGAAACCATAGGAAAATGGTGATTCAAGAAAGAAAAATGGTGGTTTAATATGGTTTAATGGGATTGATGATAACGTTCAGTTGGTGCAAATATGTGCCTCCAATTTCACTATGGTTTATGATACGCAAATAACGAGCTAGTATTCATGGGGTTTATAAACCAACTAACATAACTGGGGGGCCCCACATTGTAGGGACATCTGGTGGAAACCGTCTCACCCTTTGGCTTGGAGAAGGTGGCTTGATTTGAGGGACACTTATACGATAATCACCCAGGCAGATGTGTTTTTTTTCCTGGGAGAAGACTGGCCTCAGTAGTCTCATGGGAGACCAGGTTTCTTTCGTCGGGTTCACAATGATAACCTGACATAAACTGGTGTTGATAGTATCCAATTATCATCCCAATAGTCAATTGATAGAATCCAGTTTTTGCTCAATATCAGATAAATATCATCGTTATAGTTTGTTATCATCCCCAATGTTTTATCGTTTATTTCCCAATTGACATATATATATATATGATCTGATATTATCTCAATAAACCATATTACTGGTTGGTGGTTGACCTACCCCTCCGAAAAATATGAGTTCGTCAGTTGGGATTATTACTAATTATTACTCCCAATACATGGAAAATTATCCATGATGTTCCAAAAAAAGAGATGTTCCAAAAAAAGAGATGATCCAGATGTTCCCAAAAGTACGTTCCCCAATTATTACTCCCACCAAGCAGTACTATGAATGTGTTGAGATTATCCAAAGAGATGATCAATCTGGGACCATGGGATGATCAGATCGCGGATTCGCTGGGGATTCGCTACAATTCGCTGGGAGCACCTTTTTTGCCATTGCCACCCTGCAATGTATGAGATTTATGGTATGCAATTTATGGGATTTAGATTCAGATGGTTTATTTATGACATTGATGACATTGGAAAAAGAGATTCTGGGGATGATTTACCCTCCAGTAAACTAACATAACCATGGAAAATCATGGAAAATCACCATTGTTCATGGCTAAATCCACTATAAAAATCACCATTTTCAATAGCAAACAGGTAGTCATTACCAGAGGGTACTCTACAACAGCCACAACAGGGACCTGTATGGCCTGTTGCCGAGCCTGGAAGAAGACGTTGAGATAATTCGTGGCTCCCGCGGAGAGGTTGGACGGTTGCAGCGATTCGCCCTCCAATGGCGTCAACACAGCCAGATTTCCTGAGCTTGGCGGAGCTTGGCGGAGCTTGGAGACTTCCTGGTGGCTTTTACCATGGGTTTTACTAGGAAAGAATCCAGTTGTAAACATATCTTCAGGTCTATGGCTTGTATATGGCTTATAAATGTTCGAAACTACTTGTAGTTCACGCACACATGGACTACCCGCTAATTGGGATGCACCCAGATAGGTAGCCCGTAGGTCACATCAAAATAGCTGGTATACCCGGATGCTCATCGGTTCATACGGTAAACTTGTTCAACCCATCCCCGCATCATGCGGACCCAAACTTGATGTCCGGTATACTTACCATCATTTAGCATGACTCAATATGTTTCAATAGTGTTTAGCCATGATCTAGTAGAACCCAAGAAGATAGAAAAAACATATTGAGAACTATTTGCGATTTTACTTCCATTCACACCTTTTTAAACTGGTTGCTTTGCAGAATCCCAAACTTACCTCAGAAAATTCACCAAACTTCATGCAGCTTCGGTGCCAGCCCATCCCGGCAAATTGGGCTCCTGCAGCGATTTAGCTCGCCCCAGGTCATGGTCACATGGTCATGTTTGCGAAAAAACATGGTTGGAGTTTTCCCCTTGTGCAAAACATCATCTGGTTGGTGGCTTCAACCCCTCTGAAAAATATGAAAGTCAGTTGGGATGATTATCCCATATATCATGAAAAATCATGGAAAATAAAAAATTATAAAATTCATGTTTGAAACCACCAACCATTCATTTTCAGTAAATTCATTTAAAAAAAACACACCAGTTGGGCGCCCAATTCTGGCCGCTTCGAATCTTCTCCACTTCTTGGACCCTGCAGCAGCGCTTGAAAGCCTGTTGAATCTCACGGTCTACCAATGTCTGAATCTCCGTTGGCCCAAGGGGATGAATTCTCGACGTTTGAGGACGAACAGTGTTCTCTAAAACTAGAACTAATATAATATACATCTATATTATTTATAATATATACTTATAGCTATTTTCCATGCTATTTCTTGGTCTAACAGCATCCCCAAAAATTTATTTCAGATCCACGGCGCAGAAAGTGTTTTTCTCGCCTCTTCCAAGGAGATGAAGTTCACCAACTCTCCAAGCTCCGTGCCTCGATATCGAACCCGAGCCAGTTTTTACATGACAACCCTGGCAGAGGCTTGGAAGATGGGTTGATAAATATGGTCTATCTAGTTTCTAAATGGCAACTGGTGAACATCAAAATAGCTGGTAAATGGATGTTCATTCCCCTAAAAATGGTATTAATAGGTATTGATCCATACCCAAATGATGATTTACATGACAACCCACTTTTGACATGACAACCACTAGAAATGGGGTGAGACATAGAGGGTCTATCTTCATTTACCAGGTAATTTTTAGGATATTTACATTGTTTTTTTCCGGGACAATTTACAGGAAACCCTATATTTGACAGGGCAAAACCCATTCCCTAATGAGACATACAACTCAAACATATCCTGATAGATGTTGAAGATATAATAGATAATTCTAGATCTATATATTATATATGTAATTATGTACGTTGATATATGTATTATATATGTATTATATATATAATATATATATATATATATGATATATGATTATAGAATATTATACATGTATCTTGCAACATCGAAAGAAAACCATAACCAACAACCATTCAAACGACAAACCATCCCCAGCGACCGCCCAGGCGCTGTTCACACCTGCCACTCGGATGCGCCAAACGTTGCTTGGATCCGTACGCAGCAACGCCTGGGTTACGCTGGGTTCAATGAGTGGAAACTGTGTCAGATGAAGCAGGTTTTTTCCAAGCGAATTGAGCAAATGCTGAAATCATTTAGGATCGAGAATTGAGGAGAATTGGGGGTACATGGAGGTACCTTTTCTGAAAAGTCAACAAGCTCCGAGTGTGTCCTGTTCTCGCCATGCACATATGAACTAGGATGCTGCAGATGCCTTAATCTTCGCGACATTACATGATCAATGCATTTCCACGTCCAACTGGAGGAGACTGCTTACGATCTCCACTGTAAGTCAGTATGATTACCGTCTGGTTATTTAACATAGCCATGGAAAATGGCCCATTTATAGATGGTTTACCTATTAAATTACCAGATGGTACCACAAATAAGCACAAGCGTTGCCACTGTCCAAAAGTGAATCTGAGAGCCACAAGATTTGAAGAAGCCACTGGCCGCAGGCTGAAAACCCTCTGATGAACGACGTTGACACTTTTTTTTGTTTTTTTACCATGGTCTATAAGTGTGTCTTCCTCCAATCCCCTATTGGTCAGCGTATTCCATTAGCCCCAAGATATAAATTCCCCAATCAAAAACCTGGAATTCTGATTTGTTTATTGGACCTATTCCTTTTGTGGGCCTCATGACAAGTGGGACTTTCAACGGGGGATGGGATTGCATATGCAATCATATGCACACATAATGTCTGTTGATCATATCTGTAAAATATTGTGCATATATCATATATCTGTCAATAATGATCAACAGATATAATTAAATAATTAGTTGATCATATAATGTCAATCGAATCTAATCCAATCCACTTGTATTAGTTGATCATATTAGTTGATCCAATCTAATCCACTTGTAATTGGTGTAAGGTTTGGGACCATTCGACCACAGGTCATGTAGCCTGACGTGGATTGTTCACCGAAAGCCGGACGTAGAAGATCTGCTGGGCAAAGACCTGAGAAAAGACCGTGGTCTTGAAACGTTTGAACGATCGACTGTCAGGGTGACCCTGTCCCATTAAAAATGGGATGTATATATGATTATATAATATGATTATATGTGATTATATATGATTATATATGATTATGTATGATTATATATGATTATATATGATTATATATGATTATATATGATTATATATGATTATATATGATTATATATGATTATATATGATTATATATGATTATATATGATTATATATTATATTATAGTATATTATATTATATTATAGTATATTATATTATATTATATCATATTATAACATATTGTATTATATCATATTATAACATATTGTATTATACTATATTATTATGTTATGTTATATGATATTATGTTTTATATAAATTATATTTTACAGTGAGCCCTGAATTGCCATTTTCTGGGGCTAAATTTTCAGACACGCACCTTAGAGGTCCTTGAAACCCACGAGATTGACTTCTATTTCACTGGTCGATTTTGTTGAAAACAAAAGACATCAAGTGGGTACACCCAGAAATGCCTCTAAATATGTGGTCAAGAATACTTTGCACGAACACCAATGATCAGAATAAAGATCAGTTTCAGTCTTGGCCCTGGTTGATACACAGGCATTCTTTGATTACTGCTTGGTGGCTCATCCCACTTAGTAAATGGGTTATAACCCCAGTTATAAATGGGATAAGTAGGGTTAATCCACTTATAATTGGGGTTATAACCCATTTACTAAGTGGGATGAGCCACCAAGTGGACTCCTCATTGCAATGCTGTGTTTCGATGTTTACCTTTTCCGATAAATTCCGAAAATCCAAAGGCAGCAAAGCACTGAATTTCGGTCAGAAGACGCTGGCTGAGGTCTGCAAGGTGTATGTGCAAATGGGCCCATCATGAGACCAAAGTCCTGGACTGCAGCCAACCTCCCTAAGTGAAAGATTGATAGAAGGTATCCTGGTAGCAAAGCCTCGAAGTTCTGCTACCCAAATTTGACCCGGCACTTGGTGAGACCACTGGAACTCCGCCAAACTCCGCCATGTCGCCCACCCTGCGGTCCTGAAAGAACAGTGCCCATAGGATTATCCACATATCCATCACCATTCAAGTCTCTGACCTGATGCCGCGGGACAGGAGGGGGCCTTTGGGCCCGCAGAACATCGGTGAAACCGATTAGACAAAAGGTAGGACCTGGTCCATATGGTTATTTTCGTCAAAACCCTGGTACCCTGCTGAACCCCAAATAGCTGATTAATAGCTGATAAACGGATGTTCATCCATCTCCAAAACCATGACATCTTGGAACCATGGTGTCTTGGGACTGAATTGTTGCTGGTGGTCCACTGGTGGTACCTGTAGTTCTCGGCCGCCATCGCCACCTTTAAACGTACTTGTTCAAGGTTCCCCCATATCTAACGGTTAAGCCGTGAAACCATGTTGCTGGTTAAATCCTTCGTCAAGGTTCACCCCATTTAACCAATCAAACCTCGCTAAAATCCTTCAAACTCAAGTAAATCTTCACCATAACACCATTGTAGCATCGTTTTCACATCCCATCAACACACCATAAACAAAACAAAAATCGCCTTACAGTAACAATACACCACACTTCCAACCAGTCAGAAATCGGATCCAACGCACTTTTTTCGACAGGACACGAAGAGGTCCGACTCATTACCGGGATCTGCCGTGCCGTTGCCCAGGACGCTGCAGGAGTAGTCGGGCGGCAGAAAGATCTGCACCATGGGACGAAGCAACGTCCTCGGCGGTTTGTGAAACATGGCGACAGGGTCATGGTACCGTGGGAATGTGAGAAAATTGCCAGGGAACATGGGCATTTCATGGCATTTCACTGGGGAAAATAGGGCATGTAACATGATTTAACTAGGGAAAATGGTGATTTCACGAGGGAAACTTGGGAGATTTTTTCTGAAATTTCCATGGGATGTCGGCCATTCACCAAGCATGACGAGATTTTTGTTTAAAGATCATCCCCTTGCGAGCTCATCCATTCAGTCCCATGCCATGGGAATCCAAAGATCATATTTAATATATTTTATATATACCCGGCCTGGTAAACGTTTACATAGCGAACTGGAAAATCACAATCTTTAATAGGTAAATCAACTATTTCTATGGGTCATTTTCAATAGCTATGTTACAAATTACCAGATGCTATATATAATATATATGAATATAAATTCCTACAGGGTGGTGCCAAAAACCGTTCGCAAAAAAAAAAGTGGTGTCATAACTCCAATAACTAGGGTGTATTGTAGATAGATTATGATATATCTACAGTTACTAGATCATGTAAGCTAACTAAGATCACTGGGGGCCCTGTATGAAAATGGCTTGATTCTTCTGCCCCAAGGAGTCCATCGTCACAAGTTGCGATATGATTAGTAGCTATATGACTATAAGTTATAAGCTACTTAGATGATATACTATGATATACGTATATAGTTACTGACTAGTTACTTGGGATGATTGTTCATATATACAACTTAACACATCCTGTAACTTGTAACTATGATTATAAGTTATTTAAGTAAATTATATGATACTATCAACATTTATATAGCTGTAAATATAACAAACTAGTACCATTGGTCACTTATCTGGGAAAATTATAATATTTCACTAACTTGAATAGTTCGACCATAAAAGGGGATGATTTCCTATATATAAACCATGATTCCAGTGGGAGAGAAAAATAATTTACCCAGAATAATCCCAGAATATATGGTTGGCTTAATCCCTAAAAATCTCTCTATGAAAATATATGAAAATCCTTATTGCTCCCTATGAAGATCACCTAAGATTAGTATTGGTAATAGCACCAATATACCAATATAGTACTAGTTGGTGGTTTCAACCCCTCTGAAAAATGATGGAGTTCGTCAGTTGGGATGATGACATTCCCAACTGAATGGAAAGTCATAAAATTCATGTTCCAAACCACCAACCAGACATTATTAACCATTATTAACCATCATTAACCATCATTAACCAGAGTACTATTGGTCACTTATAACTTACATAGCCACCAGAGTAACTCACGCCTGGATAGCCACGGTCCCAGGAACTTCATAGCCTCTGCGCCCTCTGTCTCATTGTCCTGCACCTCGACACATGAAACTTCCCCAGTGGCTGAAATACCCATCAAACCAGGCTAAAAAAGGGGATAGAATAGGGATATGTACACCTAACATGGGCTTGGATGATTCAATATGATGTTATATGATGTTTTATGACCATGTTAAAGATTCTTGGTGATTGTTCAATCATGATTGATACTTTGGTTGGGGGTTGAGACACCCGAACAGCAAGTTTTGTCACGCTTCTCGACCGGGGTTCTTCCCCGAATTGGCAAAGCAAACAGATTTGAAACGAGCCCACTTGTAGTTCACTGGCAGCATGAGCCACCGGAAGCCGTGACCATGGAGTGAGTCAAGATATCTAGTTTTTGAAAGCCCAACATCGCTGGGGAGTACTGGGAAAATATCCCCAGCAAAGACCAGTGATGAGACTGTTTCAACCTCCACGTCATCCTCAAATTTCAATGTCAGCAGCCGGCAGGCAGAGCCTTGTCCTATACACGCTTACAGGGATCTAGATGTGAACTCTATTTCATCAATGTGGCCCCTGAACATGTCTCGAAATCAGAATACTAACTATAGTCAAAACTTCCCTGACGTAGTGAAACCCATTCTGGTGATGCTGTAGGAAACAAGGGTGCCAGAACAGAAAATGCCTACAGTGGCCTACAGTAGTTCAAGGTGTTTTCCCCCTGGCAAGTGATTTTTTCATATTTTTCCCCCAAAGTTCTTTCGAAAACACGCTAGTTTCCAGCTTCTCATCGTCGTTGCCTCGTGGAACAACCGGGAGAAGGTCACACCTTTATTCATGGTGGCCATCCCGATCTACCCAAATGTTGGCCATCTTTATCCCATAAAATATCCAGGTAAAATGATTTCCCATGGAATCATGTAGAAAATCTAGACCTAAAACATGGTCAAATCATTTTTGTCCCCCTATGTGAATTTAAACTCATTATTTGGTAGAACATTTAATAGTTAGAATTAACATAATAGGTTTAAATCCTTCACATGATGTTTTTTGCCATGAAAATCCAGCCACCCCAGCGAGCCATGGCACCTCTGTCTCAATCTCGGGACTCCGCAAGGTTACGCCAATGCGGATGCGAATGATCAGCACATTCTCGCGCTCAAAGATGAAGGGCCTTGTGGACGAATGGATGTCTCGCAATGGATTAGAGAACACAAGATTGACTTTGTTTGTGGTGAGATTTGGGGAAACCCGATTTTCAGTCGCAATTTTCCAGGGCCCTAGCCTGGAAAGTTCTTTTCCGGCGAGTATGGAGAATTGAAGCAGGCCAACATCGTTGTTTCATGATTTTCATGTGTCCCAAACATCCCTAGACTGGGTAATTCATCTATATGGATTGAAACAAACAAACGCGAGGATCTTCGGACTCAAACAGCCCAGAACCGGAATTGATCCGACAGAGATAGCGGATTTGAATTCGGTAGTGCCATATCTGACACATTCGGCGGTCCCTCTGGCAATTTTAAGCAACTCTACAGTCCTCATTTGCCAATGGGGCTGCTCAAACAAAGTTGCCTCATTTTCAGCCCACAGTTTTGTGGCAAATGCATGGCTTTGGCAAGGATCATATGCAATCATGCAAGTCAGAATCAAATTTGCGTAATACTGAAGAACATCTTTCCTACCAGCCAATAGGACACTACATCTAGATCATATTTGTCCGATGAAGCATGGCATATGGGTCATCCCACCATTCTTCAGAATCCCACCAGTCACTGGCCATTCGAATTTCCGTTTTCAATGGTGGTATGATCGTCCCCCAATGGGCCAATTGTGTAAACAATCCAGCTCTTGATCATATGATTCATGGCATACATACTCCCACAAACAACTCCCAATACATCCTGAAAACAAAACTTATCGCATGATATCCCCATTCTACAACAATAATACCCCAATAAGTCGCCAGTTTTCATGGTGAAACTCATCTTTTTCAATCGGGCGTTTCATAAAATAGGCTATCCCCAGTCGTCACCATGGTTCCTTTTTTCTAAGTCATGGTCTGGAAGTAACTCGACCATATTCCAAGGGTGATAACTTAGGGACCTCGACTTAGTCGGAGGATTTTCCCAACTACGGCCAGTGGGCCCCCCCAGTTATGAATTGGTTTATAAACCCCATTAACCATAGTCATAAATAATCATAAACATTCATAAACCATAGAAAAATTGGAGTTCTCTAGGCACCAACTCAAAATCCCATTCAACCCCCATCTTTCATATACAGTATTTTTCATGGTTCACCAGTTTCCTGTAGAAACCCATCATTCTCCCATTGATAAGTATCACAAACCATAGAAAAATATCGAAACATTGTTTATTTAGGCCCCAACTTAGCTACCCTCTGGTAAATTAACATAGCTATGGAAATCACAATTTTTAATGAACAAATCAAGTATTGCTATGGCCATTTTCAAGTTCGCAAAATGTAAACGTTTACCAGAGGGTAACATAGTCTTGTTGGTGATATATTACATTCCATGATGTTCCCATTATATTACCAAACTTATACCCATGAAATCCCATGCAAAACCCAATGAAAATGGCCATTTTCAACAGCTATCGTTTGGCCATTTTCAATAGCTATCTACTGTAGATATATGAATATTATCCCACCATTATATATACCCTCTGGTAATTTAACAATATTTACCTTCCGGTAAACTAACATAACCATGGAAAATCACCATGCTATTTATGGGAAAATCCACTATTTCGACTGGGCCGGCCATTTTCAAGTTCGCAAACTGTAAACGTTTACCAGAGGGTAAGTTCCATAAATCCCTATTGATCACCATAAAATCCCATGAAAATCCCAGAGGGTATCGTTTGGGAATCGTTAAAATCCCAGCGTCGAAACACGTCGAACCCCAGGATTCTCCCAGCGCACCTGGGCCCGTTGCCCGTCTGTCCATCCATCACGATGCGTCCCGTGGTGGTCCCAGGCAACGGAATGCGCCGCATGGGAGGAGACACCGATGTCACCGTGGGATTCTGCCCCTGGCTGTCCTGGGACGGGAGAAAACCTGGGAAAACATAGGAAAAAATATGGGAAAATATGAAAATATGGGAAAAACCATGGGAAAATATGGGACATGTTCTTGATGTCTTATGGAAATTGGAAAATCTGCCAAGCATCTTACCCTTGGAAAATCAAAACATTGCTGGGACATCCCCAAACTACATGGGCATTTAAATCGCAATGTCCTCCATAAATGCAGTAAGTTCCTAGAAAAGGGCCCAAAAATAGATATCTATTTATTTTTCACCCCCAAAAAAAGTGGGTATAAGGTTCAGTAGGTATATATATTATGTATATTATATACATACATATATACTGTAAGTAAAGATCCAATATGATCCAATGCCAAAGCAGCCGAACATATTTCTGTCACGGGATGAACCATGGGGAAACTGTCGTCGCTGATACCTGGCAAAAAATGAAAAAATCTTTGGTGAACGTAGATAATCCCATTAATAGCAAAAGACTAGTTAGGATATGTTAGGATTAGTTTGTATCCATGTAAGATTGACCTAGTTCTGGTTTCAAGATGTTTCAAGTTCGGCAACCCAATGGAGGAATCATCCACCGGCTAGCCAACAGACTTGTTTTGCAAATGGAAAAATGATGATTTTATGCTGATTTATGTTGATTTATGATTGATTTCCACACACATCTCAGCTCAAGTTTTTTTCGTGGCGGTTTCTCTAACTTGATTCGCGCAACTTGAAGGCCCTTGTTCCCGCGTCCGAAGCCTCCATCCTCCCAGTTGTCATAACGGAAGATACTATATGGAGGTGTCCAAAAATCCATTTTGGGGATCCCCCATTCATGGAAATACCCATATGAATACCTATATGAATACTTCACTCATCATCCACTAAGTCTCTAAGTCTCTAAGTGCAATTTATTGCTATAGTTCATGGGGACCAGCAAATCAACTAGATATAAGGGATTCGATGCATTTTTGTACTGCAAAAAACACATGGAATGCGGGAAATTCCACATGGTTTTCCAGCAAGGACCAGGTCTCCAGGTATTGTGCCATCATCCTGAGGGTGAAGAAGCCCTCCTGCCAGGGTCGCCACGCCGTGAAGCCAAAAACGTATTCTGAAAGCAGCACCGAAATAAAACCAACTAGACAGATGATATAGCCATGATATACCCATGATGCCTCCTTGCCGCAGACTTGTACAATGTGGGGCCCCCCAGTTGTAAGTTGGTTTATAAACCCCATTAACTATAGTTATAAGTACCATAAACCATAGTTACTCGAGTTATAAACCAACTTAGCTATCTTGGGGGCCCCACATTGTAGGGAAAGCCCTATGTTTTCTTGCGGTTGAACTCATAACGTATATCACGCCACCAGGATCAGGTTTCAGATTCTCCTGCGGCAGCTTCAGCTCTGACACCTCCAACAGATGGGCTTCACCTCAGGGAAGAGGACGATGGATTGACCAAAGGATGGTCTGTAGCCACAACAAAAGCTTCAGTGAATTCAGATAGCTTCAGTGAATTGCTGCCAATTGTTGTTCTTGAAGCAAAATATTGGAGTTGCAGGGTCAAAACAGGTTTGAAGATGCCTCCGATCATTCGCTGGACATGGCTGGACTAACCGGCACATGTTTTGGCCTCCCTAAGGGCAACACCCTTAAGTGTTTTGTGAACAACATCCCATCATATCCCATCATATCCCATCTCCATGTCTGGCTGATCCTGGCTTCAAAGCACCCGTTCTATCCAACGAATGTCCAGTGGTTTATCATCACTTTCCCTCTCCAAATGGCCATTTCTTAAAAGGGTGGTCTACTCTGTATCCACCATTTCTCCACACCAATAAAAACCATAGGGGGGTGTTCTAAAATGCTAGCCCAGTCGTCACCATGCTTGTTTCAATAGTAAGTAAAGTATAGTAAAGTCATGGTCATCCAGAGTCATCTCTTGGCAGGTCACCAAAACGTTCCACTGGGATCTCGTCCATGCGTGCCGGATAGGTCAACTGTAAGGTGTTCCTGGCCGAGCCCATCGGGCTTAGGCCATAACTGGATATAACGGGTGTATAGGCCATATATATATATATATTGTATATATATATATAACCCATGTATAAGGAGATATTCCATATACAACTGGGGTATAACCCACTGTAACAAAACAAATCAAAATGAGCATGTGGAGTAGTTGTAATCAATTTAGAGCGCAGAAACCATTAAACAAAAAGAAACTTGCAATATGTATACATGATGCATCTGCCTGTGTGCTGTATACGCAGCAAGTTGTGTCATTCAGAACATGAAGATCACTCAAGTTTCCCGCAGAAATATGCAGAATAAGGTCCTTTGCATGGGCATCACGTTGCCAAAGGGCGTTCGGACGAAGGGATTGACAGCACAGTCCGCAAACTCACCTGACAAACAGGGCGGCGTAGTTTGTCTCAAAATCAGAAGCCCCAAACACATCCAAATCCCGGATCATTTTCCCGTTCACATAAAACGACCATTTTGGGGTATCCCCCGCTTTGAGGCAAAGCTAGGTCCAAAACAACACAATCAGTGGATGGTCCCCAGGGTGTTTGCTGTCTGCAATTGTCTGGGGCGCATCGAAATCAATCCTGGGACCAAATGAGCAATGGGGGATTTCACATTCATGGATTGTGATATTCCCCATTACCCTAACGTAAACTAACATAGATGTGGAAAATCAACCATTTGTAGACAAATTTTCTGGGGAAACCCATCTTTTTGTCTGTTTACCCTAGGGTAAAGGTTAGGTTTTAATCTCCGAACTCATCATCAATTTTCACCTTCGCCCAGAAATTTCATCATTAAACGCCCTGGATTTACCCGATGAATGAAAGCGAACCACCAATGATGGCTCTTCGATCTCCGAAGAATATATGGTTTATACCTACAATGTAGGGCCCCCAAACGATAGCTAAGTTGGTGCAGAGAACTCCAATAACTATCGTTTATGATACTTATAATAGTTAATTAATGGAGTTTATAAGCCACTTTATAACTGGGGGGGCCATGGGGGGCCCACATTGTACAATAATATATCGTAAAACACTACTTGACTGGGGAGAAAATTCGCCAGTAGCTGAAACTTATTACGCTGCAGTTCACCTCCCCGTCCGTCATTGCAGGAAAGTCCATTGGGAGCCACGCAAATCGCAAGGCCTCGTGAATTGCAAGGCCGGTGATTTGCAGCAGTTGGAATCCAGCACATTGTCTGAAAATTGGACAATGTGGGTAAAAAAATAAACAATCCCCCAGTAATCAGCATTTTTATAGGTGGTTTGGAACCATTGCCAGGCATGGGTGGTTTATTTTTTAAAAGAAACACACATTTTGCTAGACCCCACATTTTTTGCCATTGAAAATGGGATAATAATGATTGACCATTGGATCTGGGGGTACCCTATTTCCAGACAAACCCAAATCATGAAGCACCTGCATTGCGTGTCTAATGTGGGAAACCCAATACCCAATGCCATAAACAACCAACAACTACCATGATTGGGGATGGTTGGAACCCCACCCATAAAAATGGTGGTTTTGGATGGTTTATGATATTGGCTTCACCTCATTATCTAATTCTGGTAGTCTATTAGCTGTTGAATGATGAAACTCTGAGACGTGAAAGCTCCCAACAAAACCTCTACCTCATGTTGAAATCTCAGCAGCAGTAGTTGTTGTCTGACAAGCTCCAAAGGGTGAACGGCTGGAAGTAGATGCTAAGTTGACCTTGGCCGATGGTGGCCCGGTTTTTCCGCCTACCCCTGGATTCCTGGATTGCTGAAGGGGACCGCTTGATTTTGGTCGAATTGAGTAAGTTTAGTATCAATCAATATCAATCATCCAATGTCCATGTCATAAATCATAAATCATAAATACATAGATATATATATATATATATATTCAATGGATTGGTTCAAGGGAAAATTTACAGGAAAGCCCCATAGTTAGTGGGAAAATCTATGGTTTCCTGTAGATTTTCCCTTAAACCAATCCATTGATATATGTATTATAAATACTGCATATCACCGACTTGTCACCAGGTACTGCCCCCAAGTTGGTTTGCTTCACCCTGCAGATCTGCTTCGCCATCGAGAAACCAGACCGCTCTACGGGCCAATACCTGAGCATGTGCCAAGTTTCGAAAACATCTTTAGATCTTACGGATCTTAGGTCCCAAAGATTCCCAAAATATGAAGATCATTGGCCCATTTTAACACCAACAATATGAAGATATAGTGGTAATACACCATGGGAATACAATATGTTTTTGATGTGTTCTCGGTCTATGATCAAGGGGGTTTAATGAACTTTTGGGGAATGGCCGACCAAATGGGAGTGCGACCTATAACCTGCCATTGAGTCAAATACCTTTCCACATGAAGTTTGGTAATTTTCAGTACAGCCAATGCCATCGGCACCATCCTATGAACCTGCGGAACGGGGTATACCCTCTGGTAAACTAACATAACTATGGAAAATCACCATTTTTAATGGGAAAATCCACTATAAATGGTCATTCTCCATAGCTATCTTAGTCATAACCAGATGGTATAACCAATTTCATAAACTTGGGTTTACCACATGATTTTCTTAATGCATAGGATTGCCAAGTGTGTCTGTTATTTTTTGTATAACCCCATATAGTCATCAACCAACTGTTGTTGTTTTTTTTTTTTTTAAGACAGTATAATCATGCATAATCCCGATCATCAACTAAAATAATCATCCCATCAACCTGGTAACCTATGTTTTGCCCAATAGATTGGAGAATATAATCCCTATACCCTCCAGTAAAATAAAGTAGCTATGGAAAATACAATGTTTAATAGGTAATTCATCTGCAAATGTTCCATGTTCAATAGCGATGTTAAATTACCGGAGGGTAATCAGTGTATACAGTAATGTTTGTTGGTTTACACCCATTTACAATAGATATATCCTCCTAATCAACCATAGCTTTAGTTAGAAACCAACTTGGCATAACTTGGCTATCATAAACAGGGGACTCACCTCTGAAGTCAGGAAAGCCTGAAGTCTAAGCCTTAAACGAGGTGACTTTGAAGTATATACATTGTATCCATTGAAGTATGAACAAATTTCTGGCACCTCACCATTCATTTCATCATATTTCATCAGTGAAAAAACATGGCTGGTATAAAGATATCTTCGTCAAATCATTGTCATCCAATCATGTTCCCCATCTCATCTTCATGAGGCGCCTCACCTTCATCTCATCAATGAAAAAATAATATGGCTGGCAATCATGTACTTTTGGTAAAAATAGAGGGGCCGGTTTGGTATACCATCTATCATCATTTACCTGTTGTTAAAGGGCATTCCTCAAACCTCTATTCATCAACCAACCAATGGGAATTTGGGACATCTGTAGTATAAAGATGGGTAAATGGCATTAGATTTCACTCACCTGAGCCATTAAAAATACCCCTATCCCATCTCATTGTACTAGTTGGTTGATAGCTTTCCCTACCATGGGTTATCATAATCCCCAGGAAACCAGGTAGTATAATCTCCTATAGCAATCAATTAACCAGGGTATTTTTAATTTCACTCACCTGAATCTGAAGAGTTGGGCCATTCAGAAGGGGATGACTAAACCCCAGGCCAGGCGGCGGATCCTTGGGCCAGGCTCGGAGACCAAACTGGATGAACTCCTCAGCAAACCCCGGCTGGATCCGGCTTTTCTGAGATTTTTCTTCGCAAAAAAAGAGGAAATGACTCAGACATGTGGATGGTTGGAAAATGACCCACAGATCCACAGAAGATCCACAGAAAAAAAACGGAAAATGATAGGGATTTCACCTATTTCAGCCATTTTCTATGGATCTTCATAGTCTGAAAATGGGGCCTATCGGGGCCTCATTGAATCAAGCCAGACACTCACCGAACTGGGGGAATTCGTGGAATCCTGACATGTGATCCACATGGATTCGCAAGAATTTTCTGGTGAAATTGGGTATCGTTGGATATGAAGTACCATCTGGTTATGTCAAAATAGCTATTGAAAATGGCCATAGAAACAGTGGATTTTCCCATTAAAAATGGTGGATCTTTCCATAGCTATGTAACAAATTACCAGAGGGTAATCACATGTTTTTATTTTTGTAAATGTTTGTAAATATGTTCTTTGTATGCCACACTGAAACTGGGGTAATCCTGTAATGTAGCAATCTGGTTGGTGGTTGACCTACCCCTCTGAAAAATATGAAAGTCAGTTGGGATGATGACATTCCCAATATATGCAAAAATAAAAAATGTTCCAAACCACCAACCAGTAATTGGTCATGTTGGTCAAACACATAATTCATGGATTACAATGAACATTTAACCACAATATGAATATATATATATATGGCTAGTGATTAATGCGGTAAACCCAACACATTTTTTACACAATTTTTACCATCCACGATTTCACCATGGTATAAATTCTCCAAAAATAAAGATTGATTACTTGACGATTATTGAACTAATTTACTACATTACTAGATAACCCCCAATAAAAATGACAAGACTTCAAACTCCTAAACTGCCCGGTCCCTTCGGTCATCCTGGATTTCAGGTCACCCATGAAGTCCCAAATTTATTCTCAGCTTATTTCACAGTTTGCTATGGAAGCCATGGCTCATTTCGTGAGCGCTGATAAAACATGATGATTTACCGTGATTTACCTAGCTATAACAGTGTAAGTTTCCAGTTTGCTACGTTAGTCATAGAGGCTATTCCCGTCCCATTTTTGTAGGAATGAAGTCCCATTTTTTTCCCCATGTCTTCCCATTTGTTTCGAAAAAAGGTACCCTCTGGCCCTCTGGTAAACGTTAACAAAAATCTATGGAAAATCACCATGCTATCAATGGGTAAATCCACTATTTCTATGGGCAATTTTCAATAGCTAACTGTAACAGTCATTACCAGAGGGTAACGTTGGTGAACTCCCAATGGATTTCCCCAACGAAAAATCACCCCACCGCTCGACCGCTCGCCGCCTCTCCAGGTAACGCCCCTTCATTGACCGTGTTGGGGACGAGCTCCAACGCCTGCCGGAGGGGGGGGAACCAAACTGGGAAACCCCGCAACAAACGGCGCTTAATGGTGCAAAATGACATATGATGATTCAGATATTCAAATGTGACTTAACAAATAAACTCGAATCAAGTAATGGTGATAGCATTGGTTCCCAAAATGTTCACACAACTGGAAAATACATGAAAATACCAAGCATACGAGGGGGGCACACTGACAAGTGCATCATTTAAGGGTATACGTTCAAATAAACAACTCCAAACATATCCAAACATTTGATGGTTCTATCGAATTGTATTCTTCAACAATGCACAAAAAACCTTCAAAAAACTTCCGTCCGCGAGTCCGCGCCTTGTCACTCCGAAGGCCCTGGGGAGTCAGAGATCCTCGAAATTCGTATCGTGCACTTTTTGACAGCAAAGCATTGTCAAAGCGGGAGTTCCTTGTGCAAAATCATCCAACTCTTTCCAAGAATCCCCAAATTTCTACCAATTCCCACATAATCTCCCATTTCTTTCGTGAGAAACATCCCCTTTCTGCTGAAAAATACTGATTTCAGATCTGCGAAATCGATCGAAATCATTCGAAATCTCCGAGAACTTCGACCTGAGGCCCCTTGCGCGCCACATCTAAAGGCAGCAGTTCGATCCTCTCAAATTCAGTGAGGTTCACCTCCAGAGGCGCAGGCTGGCGCAGGCTGCGCCTGCCTGGTAGATCTTGTGATGAAAAACTCATGCGATTACTGCTGATTAAGAGAAACACGTGTACAACATGCTATGATATAATAATAATTATATGTATATATATATGTATATATATATATGTATATATATATGTATATATATATATGTATGATTGTGTATGATGAATATACACACAATATCCAATCAATATACTACAGTCATCTACAGTCATCTGCAATCCTGCACCTCATTCTCCACAGCCCATGCCTCTGGTACCAGGGTGGAATCCACAGCGTAGGCAGGACCATACTCCAGGACGCTGTAGCGTGGACCACAGACCTGCTGGATGAGTGCAAAACCTGTGAGATATGGGTTTTTGATGGTTTTTGGAGCTTTTCTTTTGATTGGTTTTGAGGGGTGTTTTCCTGAGTTTTCATGGGTTTTAAATGTGGTTTCATTGGGTTTCAACTGGGTCTTAACTGGCTTTGAATGGGTATTATTTTATTGATGATCTATATGATTAGATAAGATTAGATAAGATTATAAGTTATGACACTTCCATATGAACCCAATAAAGCTCAGAGGCAAACCATGTGTGGCAACTTGAGCACTTCACATTCCGCCAGAGTTCTGATGGCTGATGGCTGTGGAAGGAACCAGCTCCCGGAAGTTGCAGCCCAGAGGCCGTGGCATAGCCAGACTTCCCAGCGCACTGGGTGTAGATGCCAACGACTTTGCGTGGGTTCACCATGTTAATTTCCCCAACCCGAACGTTGAGAGCCAACCTGGCCGCGGCTTGACTCTGAAGTGCTGAAGTGATCTTAGTACTTCGGGGTGCGGGACCTAATCAGATCAATCAGTATGTTGTGAAGATCCCCGAGGTCAATGACTGGGGCGACTGGGGCATGTCCCACATACAACTCAACTGATTGATATCGTATGGTTATTGCCCACTTACTAAGGGGGGTGATCTAAGTAGAGTCCCATAGCCAGTTTGAACACTCACCCAACCACGTCCCATAGTGTGATTCCACATTGGGGGTCCAAACATCATGGCTCCAAAAAAATCGTATCATCCACTGAATGTCCACTACTCAAAGTGTTTGGAAACAACTAAGATAAGAATGGAATAAACCCATGCACCCCCCAGTATGAAACCTTTTCGTTTCAGGTTTAGAGGAGAAAATAGGGGAAGGTCTTGCAACCTCCAACTGCACTCAGGACAGGGTCCTTGTCGTCATGGGATGTTGGGGGGATGCGATATATCCTTATATATCCCATGATATCCACATCATACATCATTATACTGAATTATACATCATATATCCCAATAATTCATCATCATTCCCCAGTTTTCATCCCAGTCTTTCCAGTCTTTATCCCATTCATATCCAGCAAAATAGCAGGAATCTATAGGAATCTCGACGATTTTCAGAGGATCTTCCCTTGAAAAACATGGTGAACCCTCCAGTTGCGACCGCGAAGCTGGTAGACACAGGGACCGTCCCGCGTGGTGCCACCGACATCCGTCAAGCGACAGGTGTCCTTCAACCCCGCCTGGCGCTCCAGGTGGGCCGAGCCGAGCCAGTCATGGATGAACAATCCCCAGGCAATACCCGGGATTTCAATGGGATTTCAATGGGATTTTAATGGAATTTTAATGGGATGTTAATGGGATGTTACAGTAATGGGATTTTATGGTGATCAATAGGGATTAATGGAACTTACCCTCTAGTAAACGTTCACAGTTTGCGAACTTGAAAATGGCCCAGTCGAAATCTTGGATGACTACCCAATAAAAATGCTGGATCTTTCCAGTTCGTTTTTTGTAAACGTTTACCAGGCCGTTTTTTTTTTGAACCGGGGAGATTTCATCAGGATCAATCTATGAAATCAGTCATTGTTCGTTTATTATGGATCAATCAGAAAACCATTTTATGAGAGATCATTTGGAACTAGTGGTGAATATATATATATATATATTATATATATGGAATATATATATATATGGAATATATATATATATATATATATATGGAATATATATATATGGAATCACCACATATTACAAGCAATAATTGTGACAGGGTGTGTGTGTGTGTGAAAATAGCTTGTAAAACTCCCTTAGAGCCAGTCCAATAAGGACAATAGGTCGATGAAGAAAAACTGCAGAAAACTTGACATGTCACCGACCCCAAACATAACCAGTTTGGACATGCTTGGGCCTATCTTCCACCTGCGGCTTGATAAAACCTGAATTCCACCGGGATGACTTTTTTTGTTCACCCAGGCCACGAGCGGGGCCCTAGCGGGGCCCCTAGTCTCCCATCTTATGGAGGTGAACTTACCATAATTATAGCCATGAAACTAACCCCAACTGAACCTAATATCGTGAGTTATAATATCCATATATAATCATATGTATAAATATATATATATATACCCTAAGCTTCCAAAGCCGATTCAAAGTATAGTCGTTACTATAAAGCCTATTTCGTGAATGTTGGAATTTCATGGTTTTCAACATTTTGAGAGTCGCTCGCAATCTCCCATTTTTCCACTCAGCGATTTTGTGCCAAACGTTCAGCGACATAGCAGTTGAACCTGGGATGACCACCATCAGCCCATAAACAGTGAATAGAATTGCATAGCAGTAATGAACAGCCAGCATGTCCAAATTTCGATAAAAGAAAGTGAAACCCATTTCAATTGATCAAGCTAAGTAGCTGCTTGATTCGGATCCTTGTTGACCATATCCTGCGAGTATGGCGAGCATTCAAAAGCGATGAAATCTAGAGAGTCATACCTGCAAATTGTCGTTCTCTCTCTCTCTCTATCTCTCTCTCTCTATCTCACCACCACATGTCTAAAAACTCAACCAGTTGGCCATATTAGCCTTGAATCATACCAATTACATAGTGTGTGTGTGCATGATATTCCATCAATAAAAGTATGATGCATGATGTGCATGTCTCTCCAGTCTCCACATTGTTTTTCAGGTAGAGCTTCACAAAGGCTACATGATCACTGGTACCATATTGCATTAAAAAACTATCATATTCTGACATTGTTCCTGCTACATTGGCACCATTATGTTTGCTTCACTTACTGTATGCCTTTTCACCTGCGCATGGCATTTTTTTTCTGGTTTTCTTTGTTTGATTTACTTGATAAAAAATGCCTTGCCTAACCTGTCAATATTGCATGATGTGATTGCGTTCGTGATTTTAAAATCAAGCATTGCATTCACACCAGTATGTACTTGATACATGTTAAATGTGCCTGCATGCATGCATGCATGTGCATATGATTTTTATATAAAATATGTCCAATCATCCTGTTGTAAATTCATGGTGTTCTGGGCAAATAGGTTTTTGAGTTGGCTCAGTTTTGTCTCGTAATTTTGATTGGTATGGTCTACATTCTAGAATTCTAGAACATTTATTACTTTCTGTTCAACAAAACTCCGTAATTTTGTGATGTTCAGGTCTCTTCACACCCAAGAGAGAATGCAAGCACATGCGATGCATACTAAAAAAACATTTAAAAAACATAAGGAGCAGGAGGGACGAAGAAAGGGGCCATCACACATTAAACAAAAAAACATCTAGAGATCCTCACCTCACAACATCTCAAGAAAACACCAAAAACAAAGAGGCAATTGTCCAAATTCCACAGGAAAGGCTCCTCAGCTTTGAGCACCGCATGATAAATTTGAAGGCAAATCGCGGGTGGCCTTTGAGATACACACCTAAGCACGCACAGACATTTTTCATGTAACTTGGCAATATGTCATGCATGATGATGTGTTCTCAAACTATGCAGTAAATAAATCTATGATGAAAAAATAAGAAATTGTGCTCATCCATGATGTATGCATTTATCACATGCATTTGCACCATAATTTGGTTGACACCTAGCTGCACTTCAGCCATTGCATTCCATCCTCGTCCACAAAGCCATGAAAATGGCGACAGTTGCTGCCTTGGATGACGGATGGTTGGAAACCCCAGCTCACTGATGTCGTTCCAACTGACTAAATGACAAGACACGCGTATCCCGTAGTGAGCATATAATATGCCAAAAGGCCTGAGATATGTTCTCAACTCAATTCCATGCTGGTTGATTGAAAGCTTCACAACCATCAATCTTTGTTTGTGCAGGGTCCATGGCAACAACCAAGGGTATTGGTAAATCATTGCGACATATGATCAACTTATTACTATTAATTATACTGGCGGTACAAGCTGAGTAAGCTGTCATAAATATATTATCCAATCCTGCAAACATAATGATCATATGATATAATTCCGAGAAACGTGCAGCTTGGGTCTCAAGAACCACTCCTGGTGGCCCAGCCTCACAGGACAATGGTCAGAAGTGAAGTGATTTATCACTTTAAAAATATTTGATCTTCAGATTATTGTTGATATAAGTTTGGTACCATGTAGGTTACCAATAAGTGTTGTATTTTATCTACACAAAAGGGAGGATAATTGGAGATCAAATCAAATATGTTTACAGTGATAATTATTAAAAACAAACAAACTTTTATTTTTTTGGCTATACCAGGCTAAGTCAAACATCTGAGCCTGATAGACATCCCAGTCAATCGGATGTAGGTGTCCAAGAACATCTTGCCATCACCGAAGATGGTTTCAGCTTCATCTGCACTCCTTACAGCAATTGAGTTCGATGAGTATCGATCGATTATATGTCCCAGTGATTTTGTACGCATCTAATATAATATCTAGCCGGTATGCATTGCAATATTAGGGATACATTTTTTAAATACCAAATAAAATGTTGGAAAGTTGATTGTAATTGCACTATTTGGGGTTACTGAAACCCTGCCCCTTTCCCAGTTAACCAGAGGATCAAATACCGACCAGCTGTTTCCAATCTTCCCAGGAAATTCGCCATGCATTTCCTTGGCTGTGCTGGGCTGCTCAGAGACACAGGACCAGGATCCTAGATATCCAAGATATTTCATAACATTGGTCTATTCCAACATTTGATGAAATATAATTAGATAAATAAATATATGATATCAACTATAATTTATAGAACCGGAACCTGGTATAAAAATACAAAACATCGAATATATATAATTGCGCAATAGGTTCGCAGCTGTTGCGATGTGGTAAACTCGAGGGTCAAAATTGTCGCACCCATCGACTTGGCAGAACTGAATCATCTCATCACACAGCCACTCCAAAACGACACGGCCATTGAAAGCCTTCAATGTGAACAAGATGTCGCTGTTCTTCTTGAAAATCTTAGTTGACATCGCTGTGCGTGCGTTGAATCACAAAAAAACTGAAAATTGATACCCTGGACCCTGGCCATTGTTTAAAAAAACACCCCATCTAAAAACAAATCCCAGGAACCATTTTCTCTGTAAACTTCGGTTGGGAACAGCGAATGCCTCTAGATGATTGCCAGGACTTGAACTTTTCGTAGGCCCGAGCCAGTTTCACTGCCATGCTCAAATGGGCCTCATTCCCAAAGACACCTGCACGAAGCAATACGTTCCTTAGGTAAAAAAAAATGATGACCACTGGTCCCTTCCGCCAAAAAAAATAATAGCCAGCAACCATGTTGAAACATCATGCAGTACACACTGCATAGAAACCAGTAAAAAAATAAAATGCAAATTCAATGATACACTTCAGGATCAGGATTTGCCCAACACCAAAACATAATGTCCATTGACAGGTTTCATGGAGCCGTTGATCACATACAACAATCCCAGGTTAACCACATGCATCAGACACCATCTGATCTGACTTGGATGGAAATCGCGAACTCCCACCAAAGGACCTCAGGCAGTAGCCACTAGGAAAATCAAAATGCTTGCAAAACATGGCCAGATATATCAGAATAGTTCGGCCATTGAAATTGTAGTACAGTACATGATATGCATACATAAATCGGGATCGCAATGAAAGCAAATCACAGTACAACAAAAGAAATAAATGAACCGATCGAGAAACACATGTCATGTGCTGGCATTCGCTCATTTATGAATTCCTCAAAAGTGAAAGGTTTGTCATCCCAATTGTTGCTGTGAAAATTCCAATACAAGGCAGAACTGTCCTGTGACTGGCTAACTGCTCGGCAATGATGACACACCTGGATTCCAGTCCAGCTTGTCCGTTCAAAGCGAAATATCTTTTTATGCCAGCTCCAATCCCCTCTGATCTCTGTCAACTTACACCTTGGAAGTGGTTTTCCAGCAAGCCGTGCAAGGTGGTCAGGAAGTGGTTGATCATATTGGTCGAGATGTGGGTGCAACCCATCATGCAAAGAGTTCAGGCTCCATGTAATACGACGAAAAACAGTATTTATTGTTTTGTGATTCCAGAGTTGGTGCTCAGGTATGCAGAAAAGCAAGAAGCGACTCATCCTCACTGACTGCGGTTTCCATAAGACCAGGTTGAAGAATATACCAACGATATTTACACTACTGAACTTGGTGAATACTCGTGCTGAATCTCCATATATTCCAACAGGCTGAGTGTCCACACTGACACCCCGAGCCCACTCCTGTCCAAATGCAGCTGCATGGTTCCAATACTGGGCAAGCTCTCCTTTGGAGATGTGTAGTCCAGCCTTTTCCACCAGGAAAGTCACAACTGAATTTGGATCAACTATGGGCCACGTTTCGACACGACACTTTTCAGTTCCAGTTTCCAAGTCGTCGTACTTCACAGGGATCTTGATATTCTCCAAAACCTTCTTCAAAAGAAGTTGTCAAAATTCTGAAAGTCAGTTGTTTAGAGAAAACGATCACATTAAAAGAAAAACACCGTGCACAAAAAAAAAAATCATATAATACGATTTAAGGTTCGGGTCCATCTTTAAACGACCGCCACCAGTCACGCGATGCATTCTTCCCACCGGAAGTTTTGCCCAGTCTCGATGTGTGCCGATGAGATATGATATTTCCAGCGTCCTGCATACAAGAAAGAAATACCATACTCAAGCGATGGGTTCCGGATTATATTTTATTGCATAATATATAATAGTTATAATTAATACCAGCATAGATACTCTTTAAACGGTACACTTTGATCACGATAGAGTTGTTGACGGCAGCAAACATTTTTTTTGAATATCATATGTCCTAGCTGAGCGGTGTGGTATAATTTTATTATCAAAACCACCAGTTGTGATGCATATATGTTGTTTTGCACTGCTAGTAATATATAACTAGTATAGCTATAGCTTAATAATTATATTATATAATAAATATATTATATATATAATATATTAATAATTATATAATATATTTATAAATATATATTATATAATAATATAATAATTATATTATATTATTATATTTATATATTATAATGATATGATATATATATTTTATAATATTTAAAATATATAATATACTATATAATATAATTAATATAGCATAGTATATATATATTATAAAATAATATATATATAATATTTTATTAAATAATAATAACATATTATTTTATGTAATTATATATTATAGTGTATATTATAATATTATATAAATTATAATACTATATAATATAATAATATATATCATAATATTATTATATTGAT
>Ga0126342_10000200_pt1 | contig 51781 bp, 43 predicted proteins | sample Cyp1metagenome_FD_92528 | JGI IMG/M metagenome (GOLD analysis project Ga0126342, IMG submission 92528) | Coral microbial communities from Lord Howe Island, Old Settlement Bay, Australia - Cyphastrea 1 metagenome | ecosystem: Host-associated > Invertebrates > Cnidaria > Coral ...
ACACCAGTAATTGATGGATGATGATGGATGATGATGGATGATGATGGATGATGATGGATGATGATGGATGATGATGGATGATGATGGATGATGATGGATGATGATGGATGATGATGGATGATGGATGGGAAACATATCTGGAAAGATGCTGAAAGATGGGGATACGTGGATTTTGTTCAATGCATATTCCAAATATAGATGTGCTGCAGTGGTTCCTTTTGTCGCAGCCGCAGCTGTTTTTTCGCCCTTCAGCGGTGGCTCGTTGCAGGTGGTGAAAGTCATTGAAGAGCTCTTCAACATCTTTGATGACCTCACAGATAAATATGGTGTCTACAAGGCGACATGCCTAAGTTAGTGGGTCTATGTGGTGGAGTTTCCATGGTTAATGATGGTTAATGATGCTTAATGATGGTTAGTTAGTAGTTGTTAATAGTGGTTAACCATCATTTCCATCATTAACCATCATTAACCATCATTAACCATGGTTTTTTCCAGTTTCAATCCCCGTTTTTTTCACCTCCCCGTTTTGTTTGGGATCGGCCCCGGTCCATGGCCGCAGATCGAAACGGTGGGCGACGCCTACATCGCGGGCATGGCGGAGCAGCCGCTGACGCCACGGCATTCCGTGGTGTACCTCGGACGGATTCGAAGTGGGGATTGGAACATATGGAGGTTCCCTAAAATGATATAGCTATGTTCTATAATATATATATCAACTATAATATAACATTGATTTATATATATATATATATATCAACTATAGTATAGTTGATTAATATAACTATAGTATATGAACATATATGGAGGTTCCTAGAATATAACATGGAACATATGTTAAATTGAACTATAGTTGATTAACAATGTGGTATACTGACTATAGTATATCAGAATGTTTAACAATATCAAGGTTTCCTAAGTCAAGGTGGTAGCCCTAAATCATCCTAAATCATTATATAATTTTAGATTGGGATTTTCCATTATAAACCATCCATTTTTGGGGTACCTGTGGAAACTCCCATATGGATTTCACGTGGGATATAATGTGAAAAATGATTTGACAATGGGATTATGTTTTTGATGGTATCATCATAAATCGGGATATGATATCATTCAAGATGACATCTATTATGAATCATGGGACTAACATGATTTAAGATGCGGGAAAATGATGATATCATGGGATATAACCACGGGATTTCAATCCATGTGTCTTACATGAAACTAGACCAACTAGACCGTGTTGACCGGGTTTTGATTCAGAACCGGTTCACATCTACAGACAAGAAAGTAAAACCATACTTTGTATCATAGTTTCATAGATTTTCATTAATATGTGTGCCCCATTTTTTGGGGGAACATGGCAATTTTTCATCCACAAGTGGAGCCACCATGGAGGCTTTTGATAGATCAAAATGGAATTGACTAACCAAGAATCCCAGATCTCATGAGGAAAACTCCAACCCTTATGGTATTGCTGCGTCTATGGTGGAGGCAATGTCCCCTTTACAATAACCCATGACGGGTCCGGCTGGTGCTGGTAGAAAAATGCTAACATTTTTGGGGTATATTGATGGGATCCATGGCACACCATATATAGCATACATGGATCCTATGGGTAATGAAATATATTTTTAAGAGTCTATGGATTCTCTAGATCCCAACCAAACACTATATGAACCAAGCGATATGCACAAAGTTCTTGGCTCCAAACTTCTCCTGCCTGTGGATCATGTCGTTATAGAAGCCACCACGGGCCATGTAGTCAAAATCACCATTGAAACCAGATGGTTTCTTGTAATTCACCAAGAACATGATAATTTTGACTTGATTCCACTAGAGTTAATCAACCAACAGTATTCGTTCATAAGAAATGCAACACATATTGATTGAACATGATATGCGTATCACATATTGACTGACATTAATTTACATGGTATCCAGACATCAATCCATCACCATCAGTCACCAACAGTCACCAACCATCAGCCTCTCAGGACGGTGCTTCGTTTTGCCCTGGCGATGGTCGAAAAGACCGAAGCCTGGTCCTTCGGCCGCGTTTTTTGGCGCTGCTAAGCAAGTCATCATTGATGGATTTGGGCCGGAACCCAACATTTGAAGCAAACATAGTCGGATTTCACTCAACATTTGAAGTAAAGTAAACATAAATCATACACGACATACTGTATAATCACAGATTTATCCCATAATATTCCATCAAGCCCCTGTAGAGTGGATATGATATCCCATCAAGGCCTCATACAAAATTACTATATTTATTCTAACCGGATAACACCATGATTCATTACTGTAAAGATTATATAATTTGCTAAATCCGCAGTCGTGCATAAACCCATCATACAACCATTATGTAACCATTATACAAGCATTATAAAACCATTATAAGATCATCAAAAAAATACTATAACAGCATTAATTAGTGGGATATCCATCACTATAATCCACTATAGATATGATATATCATTATCTATCAACCCATTACACCATTATAACTACAATTAGATGTCATATTCACCATTATTTATAAACCCATTACACCAGTATGATTATAGTTATATGATGTTATATGGTATATTCACAATTATCTATAAACCCATTACACCATTATAATTAATATAATTAGATGGTATATTCACCAGTATCTATAAACCCATTGCACCATTATAACTATTGTCATTATAAACAACATTATTAATAAATACCATTATTAAACACCAATAAACACCATGATAAAACCATATCTGGTGGTTTGGAACATTTTTTATTTTTCCATAATATATGGGATAATCCTTCCCATTGACTTTCATATTTTTCAGAGGAGTAGGTCAACCACCAACCAGTAATAATCTGGGTAAATTAGACTATTTCACTATCGAAAATGGTCATTTATAGTTGATTTCCCATTAAAAATTGTCATTAAAACCATATAATGGGATAAAACCGTTATTAATAAATACCATTATTAAACACCAATAAACAACATGATAAAACCATATTCCATGGGATAAAACCCTTTATTATCAAACACCATTCCTGGTGGTTTGGGACCGTTTCCAAGGTCCCGACGACAGGGCGAAGATGTGCGACTCCGCGTGGGTGTTCACTGCCAGGGACGCCCAGATCTGACTTTCCGAAAGGTCGCTGTGTTGTGCAGATGCTTTTTTAGCGATGCTGGGATGTGGTGGGATATGAACGCACTGAACGCTGTTTCTTGAGAATTACAATGAATTACATGTCTTCATAATTCTTGATATGCATATATGAGTGTTTATTGTTTGTACAAGTATAGAGATCATCAGAGATCCATTCACAGCAGAGGAAAGCCAGTTCCAACGCTTGCGACACCCCTGCCAGGGATTATAGATAATTTATTGTGGTAATCATATCTTTTCTTATCTATCCATATCTCATATAATCCCCAAGGATATTGATATATCAAAAACAAAACACCATGTTCGTCGGCACAATCCTTTCACCGGGTCCCCAGGCGGAGAGTGCGTGGGTGGCGTCGTTGGCAAAGACATGCAGCCGCTGGGCAGAACCGACTTTGGGGCCGGCTTCTGGGGAGTAACTAGAGGTGAGTTGATAGTTGAGGAATATCCCAGTGGGATTTACTATTTGATAATTGATCACTATTATAGTTACTAATAAATAATAGTTATTTAATCATTGATCATTACTATATGATCACTAGTTGCTATAATAGTTGATATTCTTAAGTTTCCGGATTTAAAGTGTGATTCACAGCGCGATGAACGTCCGCCCAGGAGATATCATCTCTTTGGAAGCATTTGTTCCGTGCTGGACATTCTGGAAGGAACATCTTCGCCGGGAAGACACTTGGCACTTTCCAAGGGAAATTCGGAAAGATATTGTGTTTTCTCTTCTGAATGAATGGTCAATTCAAGAAGTGTATTCAGGTATTCCGATATTCCACATTGGACGAATCGTATGGAATCATGGATACCCAAGACATGCCCTTTGCCTCGTGCATGTCTGTAGTGTGCTTGTTGTCTTTAATTTGTGGCTTTGCTCTTGTCATGAATGCTTCCGGTCCAGTGGTGGCAAGCAAAACCCAACTACTTGACCCCGGCTATGTGGTGAAAAAAGAATTGCCAGGAGCATCACCGCTTGCGATTGAGGTGTGCAAATCAGCACTGCATGTTTTGAGGTCTCTTGGCACCCCTGTTTTTTCTTCGGTTTGGGCTTGATCCAATCGGTTTCCCGGTTTTGGTTGAAGGGATGTTGTTGAATAAGAACGCCTTGCTTCTCATAATATTTTGTGTGGATCATGGATGATCATGGTGGATCAACACCCAACTAATGGTCTACTTGGAAGAAAAACAGAAAGTCTCTTGGACTCCAGTCTTGACAAATTTCATGAAGTGGTGAAATTTCAGGAGAAGAAAGCAGATCTATCGTTTGGACCCCCAAACAAAATAATTCCGGTTGATTGTTCTGAGTCTATTCAAATCATATTAAACCTCATCACCTCTAAAATATGTGGTTTTGGGTCTAAACTTGATACCGAAAACGGGATGGGCTGCAGCACTAGTCAGCAAATCTCTCCAAAATTTGACCAATACCCAAAATTGTTGTTGGTGATTGGTCATATGATACCATTTGTTTGTGTTGTGTCCCTATTTGTTTGAGTTCAAGCATATCTAATCCCAATTTCATGTACATGCAAAGATATTACAAGGGAAAAAGATATGGGTACGCTTAAAAAGCCATGCTGACCACATCATCTTCCACAATTGAGATATATTCAATTATGAAGATCGAGCTAAATCATATCCCATTGTAAAATAGCGTAATTTCTTCCATAGTTGGTCAAAGATCTGTGGTCAATGTCCCATGTCAAACAACGCCAGCACCCCATTCCTCCATTGGGCTAGGGTCATGGAGGATCATCATCCAAGCGCCAGCTAAGGCGATGCAGCAAGAGCTGGGTGCCATGTGGGGTGTTCCTCGGAAGTTCATGAAATTCATCGCCATCTGCTCTTTGTTGTTCCCATTCTAATTCATGTTTTATAGCATTTATAGCCATGAAATTATCAGATGAATGGCTAGATGAAATACCCATTTTATAGCATTCTATAGTATGTTTTATAGCATTTATAGCCATCTAGTATCATCTAGCCATTCATCTGCTATGTTTTTTGATGGTAGCATTGTAGCCCCAAATCATCCCAAACCGATTCAATTGTTAGGGATTTATCAACAGGACAGAGGTATACCATGATGAAAGTGCAAGGCTTCAGTAAGGGAACCTGTTTTAATCATTGGTATGTGAGCGCATCCTTTGTCATGGTCGTTTTTGGGGCAACGGCTATGTTTCATTTTGAAGATGTATATTATCACATGTTTATCATGGCTGAATTTTTGCCATCATGATCATCACATGATGATAAACATATTTGCGGGATCCTTTTGAATATATGTTTATCATCACATGTTTAACATGCTTGGGAATGCTGGTGTAGAGCCCATCAGAAATCCATTGACTCAGCTGCCATGTTGTGGATGAGTTGTTGACACTGACATGTTTTGTTCACCAAGAAGACTTCAAGAACTGCAGACACTGACTACATCCCAAAAAATTGCCATGAATTTTTTGATGACTTAAGATGGAAACGAAGTTTGGATGGCCAAGTCATTTCCATCAAATTCTCCATGATTTCCATGGTTTCCATGGGGGGTTCGATGGTTTTCTACGGGTTTTCTCCGGGTTTTCGGATCGGTTTTTCGGATCGACATCAGATCCATGGCGATCCTCCTGGCTTGAGCCGCCAAGGAGAAGGTCCTGGAGATGTTGAACTGTCGCGTGGTCGGTCGAACTGAGGAGAACCTACGCACCTCGAAGGCCCTCGGGTTCTTTCTGGATCTGAGGATTTCCAGATGGGGATGGTGAGTAAACCTGAGAAAAACTCAGATTATATAATAATATTAATAATGATAGTAATAATAATGATAGTAATAACGATAACTATATAATATGTATATTAATAATGATAGTAGTAGTAATAGCAATAGTAATAGTAATAATGATAATAACAATAATAATGATATATATGCTACAATATACATATAATAATAATAGTAATGATAATAATAGTAATAAAAATAATAGTAATAATAACAATAAAATACAATAATAACAATAATAATAATAGTAATAATAATAATAAAAATAGCAATAATGATAATAGTAATAATAATAATAGTAGTAATATATATGTATATATAATTTATATTGATATAATATATATAATATAATAATATATATATATATATATAATGATAGAATATATATATAATATTTATAATATAACCTATAATATAGTGTGTATATATATAAACTACAATAAAACACTATATATATGTGTTAATGGACAATATCCCATATGCTCCGTGGTGCTGTAATATGTACCAACATTTGCCCAAAAAAACACCCAAATCTAGGCACATATACCATACATGGAGCATATTAGGGTATATTAATGGATCTTGATGATATTTATATCATCTAAAAACCTATAAATTTATAGGATCTTGTTATGATCTATGAATATTTCTAAGCAATTATAGATGAGGATTAAGGATGGAAAAGCACCAATTCCGCTACCCCTTCCTTGTCGCGAAGTCGCAGAGTTGATAGGTGGCTTTAGATTGTGTTAATATTTTAATAGGTATAGATTGTTCTAGATGGTTGTGATGGGTTTTCATCACCAGGTCTTAACCATCCATGGTCAGGGCGAGATCCACTTCTACAGCGAAGTCTGTGGTTTGACCTACTTCCTGCTGCCGCTCCTGAGACATCGGACCCACTGAATTTTTCGGACCCACGCGTGAAACGGAGTTGGAGTTTCAGTTTGCGGCCACCGGGGTTGACCGAAAACTTCTATGAAAAAGTATCTATTTGATGTTCCAGAATGTTCCAGAACAAGTTCAGACCACGTCGAAGATGCTAACGTAAATCCGTAAGTTTCGCGTTTGGCATTTCGGTGGACCGTGACCGGTGGTCCGCGTTTAGGTGTTGCGCCCACCGTGACCGGTGACGAGTGCACATTTGACGATGCCAATTAACTGCACAGCGATAGTGTGGTATGGCCGACGGCAACGAAGACTGATGTCGATGACATGGTGGGAAATGGTGGCAACATATCTGACGACCTCATATTTTTCAGAGGGGTAGGTATATCACCAACCAGATATTATTTTACGATTGTTTTCGGCTAACCTGAGAAAACATGAACAAGGAATATGCACGATGCAAAAATGATAATGGAAGTTGCTGTGATCATGTTTTTCTCAACGTCGTTAAGTTTATCGATATAGGTAGTTATCACTACCAAACTATGCGGATCGTGATTCAAAATGTGATGATCCCAGTGGAGATAGGCAACAAAAACCAGCAATCGGGCCATAGTCAGTTGAAGTACCATAGAAGACCATAGTTGAATACCCACTTAAGTATATGTTTGTTGAAATAAATGATTCCAAGTGCCTAGCTATAAGTGACTCCAATCTGACAATGTTGATCCTAGGTCCACCGAGGTGTTTTAGCATTTTGGACCAGATTCGTCAGCGCCGTTGCTGGGGCCCAACGGACCTCTGCTTCTTTGACCAAAACGGTCACATGCGAACAAAACGTGTGAGCAGTGTGCAGGTTTGGAGGAAACTTTTGGCTCCCTGTTTCGTAGATTTGACATGGCACCATGGATTCAGGGAGGTTTCCTAAAAGGGTTTGTCTGAAAATGGGATAGACTGTATAGCAGAAAAAATGAATCAAGATAGCATTTTAATGTGAAACAAAAGAGAATAAACTGCCTGATTTTGGGGGTACCCATTTTTCAAGCACAGGTCATCCGAACTGATTGGTCACTTTGGATAGGGAAAAGACATAGAGAAGAATTCTTTGGGGTACCCCAACGACATCCATGTGACATGTCTGGGGATGTGGCAACATTAAAAATCAATCATCATTATGGGGACTGCTTGAAACATGGCTATGGATGGTAACTTACAGAGGGTGTGTCTGAAAATAGGTTACAATAGGTTACCCCAATTCCAGGGGATTATTATCATTTTCCCAATCAGCATGGTATATCATGGTATAAGATACCCTCTGGTTATTTAACATAGCCATGGAAAATGACCCATTTATAGATGGTTTACCTGGGTTTACCTATTAAAAATGGTGATTTTCCATGGCTATGTTAGTCATAACCAGAGGGTATGGTATAAGTCATGGTTATTGGTGGGTATCCCCTACGTTCGATTTTTTTTTCAGGTGACAACTCCCATGAATCTCTCACGCCAGAGCTGCTCAGCAGGAACTACAACCGTTTGAATCTCAGCCCAGGTACTGGACGGTGCTGCTATGGAAACCGCCACATTGGGGTCATTGCTAGTGTCGGTCAATCCAATGATATCCTATGTCTCATAAATCCTATGTCTTTTTAGTTGGTATCTCAGATAGTAAATCCTATATATCATAATATATCCATCTATTTCCTATCTTGGAATATCTTGGAATATCTTATAGAATCTTGTATATACCCATAGGATCCATGGTGCTGGTAGAAAAATGCTAACATTTTTTGGATATATTGATGGGATCCATGGCACACCATATATACCATACATGGATCCTATGCGACACTGCGACGGCCGTCACGGATCGTCCCCCCGAGGCCTCCCAAAGCGCCGCCACGGAGCCTGGTGCGCACGGCGCTGTTGCCAAAGCTGGTGCCAGCCCGGGGGCCTGCCAGAAGGTGTTTGGGCCCGGGCCGGAGGTGGATTTTGATGGTGGTTTAATATGTTTAATGGTGGATTCATGGTGTTTGCTGGAGGTGAATGGTGTTGAATGGTGTTTAATGGTGTTCAATGGCACTGGATATGGTTATTATGAATGGTGTTGAATGGACTTTTAAGCAGCAAGAATCAAGGGATGTTTCTATTGGGCATGTTGATTTACATTTCTGGTAACTAGAGTTTGACCCTGAGAATAATCTATGTTTAAAGGAAACTAGTTTTCTTCCTTTTTTTTGGGGGGTGGATGGTAATATGTTTTTTGCTGACGAGATGGAACATCAATAGGAACCCAATGATGTGCAAGAGGAAAATCACGGTCTGGAAGCGATAATTTTCGAGAGGATATTGAACAATGTTTGCAAGATGTGGAATCCAAGCAACCATGGAAATATACATCGTCAATAAATGACATGTGGAAATGAGAGTGAACATTGAACATTTCCCATTCTCAGGAGTATTCTATACGGTAACGACACTTAAATATGTGGAGGGCAGGCGAGACCGCGACGCCCCGGAGGTAGTAGGAAACACCAGTTCCATCCGTATATTTCAATGCTGGTTGGTGCTTTGGAACATTTTTTATTTTTCCATATGTTGGGAATAATAATCCCAACTGACTAATATTTTTCAGAGGGGTTGAAACCATCAACCAGATTGGATTCCGTATGTTTAAAATGGCCGGGCCGGGTAAGGAGAGCCTTCCCGGTAGTCTAAATACCTGTAGATTTAGACATCCGTGAATTTAAATGTAGTTACCGTCATTGAAACGTTAAAGTATTACTGCAGGAATCCTAGGGAAAAACAAATTTGTGATTGCAAAGTCGTCTCCCAGACTGGTCAAGACTTTTGCAGAGGATTGGTTCAGGTACGGTAGTGTAACAATAGTTGATTAGAAATGGTTTCAATGAGACTATACTATGTATATATTATATAACCAACATGCATAAGTAACATTTATAAATATATACAACTAACATATACAACTCAACTAACATATCTGCAAGCGAATATACCTATCGTATATTTACCACGTGAGAAACATGGAATGATCCTAATATCGTCTGAGGTTCAGGCCTCGGAAAATGAGATCAAAGGCATCTTTACCGAGTGCGCCGCTTTGCGCGCGGCTTGCGCGGCTGCATTTTTGCTGCCAGGTCAGTGGATGATCCTTTTTGAGCAGCCTATAAGTACTATAAGTTGCAGCATGGCAATATGTTATATGATGTTATATGGCAGTGTGTCAAAACCTTGTACCCCTTTTGTTCACATCAACATAGCTGTTAAATGGATGTTCATCCCACTCAAAATGGTATTAATAGGTATTAATAGGTATTGATCCATACCCATATGATGTTATATATCTTGCAATTCCAAAGCAAATAGACGACTCATGGGCCCGTTGGGAGGTACTTGAGTGAGGTCTCTGAGGATTTGCAAAAGACTTTAGAAGCCTGGCGATGTGTCTCCCTTTGGCCTGGTCTATATATAAACCAACTTAAAACTCGGGGCAGCACGTTGGATAACAGAATTTTATGGGGAGATTTTACGGGACCTGGAACATATTGCAGCAACTTCATATGATTTATATGTGTTTGTTTTTGTTTCTTTGTGTGTGTGTCTAAAACTGGTGTATAACGACACAAGAATAAACGATGTCCATGGGGAACATGTTGATAAACCACTGGCTTTAGAGGTGCCCTGTTTGGCCCAGTATATCGTTGATTGAGATTCATAGATCAGGTTTTGGCATGTTTGCGGAAGTTTTCGATGACACTTTGGGTACATGTTAGACTGCAGCTGGACAAAAACTGGAAGTTCAGAGCCTCTCCATTAAGAACATTCCCATGTTTGGTTCGAAAGAAGAGTCTCCTTGTTGGTTGGCTACCATCTCTGAAGTGTGGAGTATAACAACCCGATCCTAGCTGGTATCACAACTGTCCCTTGGCTACCATGCCTGATATGATCCACATATCCACATGTATGTGGTATAGTAACCCAAACCTCTCAACAAAAACCAGCATTCATGGGATTTTTCATAGGATCAATAGGTACATCTGAGATCATCCCATGTCAAAAATGTTGAATCTTGTTGATTTACTGGATTCATCCCAGATATGTATTATACACATATATATATATATATTGTATCAACCTATATCTGGTTGGTGGTTTCAAACATGTGTTTTCCATAATATGAATGGGATGGATAATCCTTCCCATTGACGAACTCCATCATTTTTCAAGCTGGGCACATTGCACCACCAACCAGATATATATATATATATATATATATAATATGTTATAATCCCATCATATAACCATCATATAACCACTATTATTGGTATCATAACCACTATTATAACCATATAACCATCATTAACCACTATGATGTTATTATTAACCATCATTAACCATATATTAACCATATATTAACCATATATTAACCAGATATTAACCAGATATTAACTAACCATGTATAACCCACTGATGTGGGACCCACATCCATCCATCCGCATGGCCTTCGCACCCGGGGAGACCCAGGACTGTTCCTGGCAGCACCTGGTGGACGATGCCAAAAAGGCCCGTTGAAAAATGCTTCCGATCCATGTCTCTCTGTAGATCTTAGATGGTATAAATATTATATACTACAGATGTAGATATGATAATCATATATGATAGATTTTTTGTTCAAAGCATATAGATCTAGATTCTGTAGATTAGACATGACTATAGACGATTTTTTTGTTTGACATCGGTTAAACCGGTAAAAACCAACGGTTCGACGCCGTTAGACAGGACCGTGCCGTGGCTGAGTCACCGTGGTCACTGGACGGCAAGGCATGGGAGGGCAGCGGTCAGCCCCTGCAGTGGTTTTGGCTGATGCATCCAGAGGCGCCTGTCGGAAACCGCGAAGAAAGGGGGAGCTTTGAATCACGGTTGTGAATCACTTAAGATACTTAAGTGAATCGGAAAATGGTCACCTGAACAAAGCTGGAAAATATATGGTGAATTATGGTGATTTCAACCATGACATCCCCAAAGATCAAATATATCAAATATAGTCATTCATGACATACCAATTTAAATCCATCTTGAATATTTTTTGTTGAATGATCATCCATAACTCCAACTCCCTTTCCAGAGATTTCCAGATGATTTCAGGCCGAGTTGCCGCACGACTCTTTTGGACTCCTGGTGCTATGGCTCCAACGGGGCTTGATGGCCAGTTGCGGGCGCCCAGATGGCGAAGGAACTCTGGTGAGGAACTCTGGTGACTCATAAAATGGTGGTTGATTGATGATCATAGTTGGCTTAATTGATCTTAATTGTAGGTCATTGAGTCACCAAAAGGGTCATTGGATCTGGTTTATTGAAGGAAATGTATGACTTTTATGACTACTCTGAATGAACTCCATACCCCGTTCCCGCCCTCAGAACCACGGGTGGCGCCTGAGTTGGAAAGGTCATTGTATCATCAGCCACCTGAGTTTCAAAGAGGCGCTTGGTTTCTCATGAGATCTCCACGTTGGGAAAGGGTTGGGAAAAGGTTGAGAAAAGGTTGAAGGATGTTGATTTCCCAACCATTTCCCAACCATTTCCCAAGGTTTTTGGGGGGGAATCGCACCGTTCTCCAACGTCTATAGACATCTGTGAGCTTGGACTGACTCTGACTCCAGTTGATGAAGTCTGGAGGTGTGAGGGTCAAGATATGGCTTTTGGGTTTTTCCAATTCACACCATTTTCAAACATCAGTGGTTTATAGATGGTTAGTTAATATCTGGTTAATATATGGTTAATGATGGTTAATGATAATTTAATTTGGCAAAAGGAGCAACACATGTTTTAATATGTTTTAATACCATTTATTAGATTGACAATGAATAAACATGAATAAAACATGTGTTGTTTTTCTCCTTCATTTAGAAAAATGATCCATGGTGGAAATAGATTCACATGGCCATAGCTGGTGTCCACCCGTCGCTCTCGTGACAGATTCACCGACCTTGGCACTGTTTGATCCCAGGTGCGGGGAGGAGATGACGGAGATGAAACCCATAGCACTTGGTTCAGAGACCTTTGGTTTCCAACGTGTTGCTGTGATTTTCCATACCTGCGATGATGACGATATATGATGACAATCCCACTGATATCTCTCAGGAGGGAGAAACCCGTTATTCTGTTGTTGAATGGTTTTAATCTGATGATTTTGTTGTAGACAACAAACAACTATGGAAGTACTGAATTCCAAATAAAATAAATAAACAAAGAAGGATAGGACCACGTATTTGGATTCAACGCATTTATCAGAATGACAATAGTAGTGGACATGGAACCTACCGCAGTATGTCTAAACATGGTCACATCCAGTTTGCTGATGTCGACCGCAGCCCAAAGGGGGAGAGCTGAGAGCAAGAGCAGGGCTAATGGATGGTAATGGTGATATACTCTCCAGTAAACTAATAGTTTGCTATGGAAATCCATCATTTCCATCCATTTTCGATAGCTAGCTAACTGATTAATTTATTTTGGGCCAGCAAGATCATGTTACTCCAGCCGCCGGCTCGAGCCAGTAAACCAATGTTGAAGAATGGATTTGTCCAAAAGATTCCAATGTGGTTGCTGATCATCACGTTCACCATTAAATGATATTAAATGGTCCGAAAAAAATTGAGAATACCGTTCGCTACTCCTCATTCCTATCATTCCTGGTCAATCCCAATGTCCTTTTGGTTCAGGTCCTTTTAGAAATCAGCTACCACAGCCACCAAAAAACAGCCACCGCATCGTGTCATCGAAACCGCCACCGGGTCATGGCAATTGAAAGGAGCCATGTGGATGCTCGGCTTCGGGCTGGTTGCAGCAGGCTTTGATCCTTTGGTAAACTAACATATCTGGGTAAATTATAACGACCTCACTGTTCTCCCTCACTGGAATCATGGTGAATGTATAGGGGAATCATCCCCAACTAGCCTTAATTCAGGTTAGTGACATATTATAGTTTACCCAGAACATATGGAATATCGCCATGTTTACTATGTAGAGAAAAACCGTAAATGACCATGTTTTTTTATAGCTATGTTAAATTACCAGAGGGTATAGCAGATTAAGATTATTACTAAGCAATGGCATTCTTGAAGTATATGTTTTTTTTCTCATTTCAACCACCCCTGACCCATGGTTTTTTTTTCATTCCCCAAGGGTCAGACAGAAGTTCTTGGAGCAGAGCGTGGTCGGAATCCCAGTGGGAGGGTTGGTGGTTCCCGGACGTGGACATTGACATCTACCCTCTGGTAATTTAACATCAATTTTATAGTGGAAAATCATCATTTTTAATGGGAAAATCACCATTTATAGTGGAAAATCACCATTCTTAATGGGAAAATCAACTATAAACTGACCATAGAAATAGTGGATTTACCCATTGATAGCATGGTGATTTTCCATAGTTATGTAAACGTTTACCAGAGGGTAAAATAAGTTGAGTCCTAACAATTGACAAACACTTTAGCACCACTATGCACCACTTTAGCCCCACTTCCCCACCAGTTTGGAGATTGATGAGGTGTCATAATTGTGGTTTTCTGGAATTTGATGCGGAAATGTATTCCGCAATCCGAAACGATCAGCTGATTGGGAGTATGGGGCAATTTAATTTTGTTTATTTTGCTGGTTGAGGATGCTGGGTACCATGAATATCCATGACTCATGAATCTTCACAATGGGTATACTCCATAAATGGAGGTTTAGTGGGAAAGTCATCTATGGATTTTCCAGCAAGCAGTGTAGCATGACTCAAGCCGTGCATGACCTCATCAGGTCGAAATCTGCAGCCTGCTGGCTGCCAGTCATCCAAAGTCTACATCGCCGTGGGCTGCGCTACCGCGCGCCATTTTCAGGTGCCCAGTGGTGCCGCTTGTGGCATCAGGGCGAACTGTGCTGGGGCTGAGATCCAAGAATTCGATAGAAAGGTTGGGGGTACTGGAAAGCTGAATCTTGCCAGAAAATTGCCAGAAATACATTCTGTCTTTGCACAGAAATAAAAAACCCTCGCCTTCAAACATCATAAAACATCCATCATTCACAAATAAGATGTCTTTCTAGCTTCCCATTTTGTGGTTATATTATGTTATATTTAAATTTACTAAATCCCCGACATGACGCCGCACCAAGACGTGGTCCCCTGTGACAGGTAGGCTGGAAAAACTACGGTTTGATGGGTTTATAAACCAACTGACCTACAATGTGGTGCCCCCCCAGTTGTAGGTTGATCTACAAATCTAACTAAAGATATATCCATGAAATCAACCCAACACTCAACCTACTCATTTGCAGCAACTTAGTTAAACATTCCTGGCACCACCCTGTATGTATATATAGGTGGCTGACAAACCCCATCATCTTGCACAGGCTCATTGGCGACTTCATTCTCGACCCGTTGCCCTGCGTCTTTTCGGACTGGCACGCCATGTCGGTGGTGCGCAACCAGCAGCGGAGCCTGCACTTCGGGCTGCGGCTGCACTCGCAGTCGGTGTTTTTGTACAATAGCGGAGCCATGGCGAACGGTGGAGGATGTGAAAGATGGGTAGCCAAAACATATGACTATAATATCCCCAAGAGTTCTTGCTATGTGTTCGGATGTTAAATACATATCAATCTCTGGTTGGTGGTTTGGAACATGTTTTTTTTTCCCAAAAAAAATGGAAATAGTAACCCCAACTGACTTTCGCATATTTTTCAGAGGGGTGGGTATACCACCAACCAGATCTACATCAAATATCAGGAGGTTTACCCTTTGGTAAACGTTTACATAACTATGGAAAATCACCATGTTCAATGGGTAAATGCACTATAAATGGCCATTTTCAATAGCTATGTTAAATTACCAGAGGATATATCCCATTAAATCCCATTAAATCCCATTAAACCACAATTTTCCTATGGTTTTCCTATATTTTGGCATATTTTGGCACCATGGACCGCCCATCATCGCCAATTCCAAGAGCTGCGCCATGCTGTGGCGCCCCAGAGGAGATGCCGGCATTGCCACCTGCGGCCCCAGCATCCACGCAGACACAGGAGCCATGGGATGCTAGGGACGCCATGGTATAGATGGCCCATAGAAATAGATGGTTTACCGTTCTTAAAAATGGTGGACCTTTCCATGGCTATGTTAAATTCCCAGAGGGTATTAATGTTCGCATTGAATGGGAAAAAATGGGGAACATGTAGGCAAAAATGGGAAAATATGCTGAAAGATGCTGACATCATGGGATGATTTGGATTGATTTGGGAGATTTCTGGGATCTAAAACTATGAACTGCATACTGCAACAGTCCAACATGATCGAAAGCCGCCAGGAGTTTGGACTGTGGAAGTGTTCTTTGGCTGGGAAGCACCAGGAGGATGTGGAATTGAGACATGGGGAACCCCAGATTTTCGACAAGTGGAGAACCCCTTGATTTTTCATGCACAAGAATCATCGTGGTTCAGTCCGATGTGTTTTGTTTGGTATAAACTTCCAGTGCAAACACTCCTGACTTCATGTTAGATGTCACTCCTAGAACTTCCATCATTGGTCTTGCCATCATGCGTGCGTACTAAGACTTGTGGCCTTGACCATGGTGGGCGCTAACGTGGGTAAAAATGGCAAGGAATGCAACTAATTGGTAGAGGTCCCAGCTACCCAAAAAACCTGCTTGTTTTCCTGTTTGTCTTCCCACCATCTCATGATTCTTTTATATTCTTTTTGTTTCTATGTTCATGATTCTGTTGTCTAATGATTCAGACTACATTCTTAGTCACCACCTCCCGGTTTTGGTCATCCCACTCAATTTCTTCACATCTAATCATCCATTACATCCAGTTAATTCCCCAGATCCCCCACTGGAAATCGTGAGTTTTCCCTCCCGTGGTACTGCCAGGTTTCCACCCGGCCCTGGTGCTCCACTGGTGGTCCCCAGGTCCGTCCCCAGTGCACCCAGGTCCTTATCTGCCCCGGTGCAGTTGGACGGCTTCTGCCGGGCGGATCTGGGCTTGGTGCTGGACAAGAGCGATCTGCCGCTTGCTGTGGAAGAACTAATCCATTGGTTGGCAGATGCTAGAAGAAACAGTTTACTGTATATCTGAAGAAACAAAACTGTATTGATCTGGTTGGTGGTTTGGAAACATGACTTCTATGACTTTCCATATATTGGGAATAATCATCCCAACTGACGAGCATATTTTTCAGAGGGGTTGAAACCAGAAACCAGATATAAATGTGGTGCCTTTCTGACAAAATCCTTTTCAGCTGAATCTTCCTAGAAAAAGTCGGACGATGAGATTGTTTGGCTTCAGTTGGTCACACAGGTTTGCATCCCCCTGTAGCCCTTCCTATCCCCACAGGGGTTAAAGTGGTCTGCCCATCCCAACCTAACAAGTTGGTGCCCCAGTTCAGTACCTAATCTGGTTGAAGCAACTAACTAGCTGCTAGTTCAACTATGGGTTGTGTCTATGGTAGATATATCCATTACTTTCATGGGGTAATATAAATCAAGAAACACAAGTAAAGGTTATAACCCCACCTAACCATAATTTTATACTTCATCACCATCAACCCAACAATTTTCCCAGTGATAAAACCAACAAACACATCCTTTGGGGGCACCACTTTGCCGGTCGCCATAGCAAGCCCCAGGTCTGAACGCTGTGCCTCAGGGATTTGGTGGGAAGCCGGCGACGGTGATGTCTTCATCGGAAAAGATGCAGGCGCCGGCGACGTTGGACTGGTTGGCGAATGGATCTTGCTCCAGAAATTGAGATTCTACTCCAGCATCACCAGAAATTGATGTTTTGATTACTCTGACTTTACAACTTTCCTCATGCATTCTTTCTATGTTCTGTTGGTTAAAGTTCATAATAGCTAAATATTGTATATAGAGCCCAATTTTAACCCAATGAATTAACTCATCTAGTTTAAGGTACAAAGACATTTTTGACAGGTCAATCCAATCTATATAATTATATAAACTATGTAGTAAATTGTAGTAATACTATTATATTCTATTATCATCTATTAGCCCAATAGTTTGAAGATGATCGGTAGACATGTCAGGTGGGAGCGCGGAGGGTTGGCTGGGCGGAGCCGCGGCCGTGGAGAATGGCATCCTACCCAGCTGGCACGAGGAGAATTGACAGTTTTTTTCTATTCCAATGGTGATCTAGTATAGGTATAGTGTGGGTGGTGATAGTATAGTATACATTAGTATACCTTATACTGAACTATACTGAATTGGTATACCAATGGGTATAGTATTGGTATTACCGGTGATTTTTCACTGACCAATTGGTGATGGGTGATTGACATTAGCAACGTGGCCAACATGGCCGAAGAAGCTGAGGTTTCTCACTTGAAGTTCTTGCTTTTGATGGGGATATGTGCTGCTGACCTATATAACCTAATCAGCAAGAAGAATGAGCATGGTTTTTGAGAACATGGGCACTGATATAGGGTGAACATGGGTGAACTAAAGTCATTCCAAACAAAATCGGGATGAATATAAGCATCAGAAATATGTGGATTAACTGCTGAATAGTGGAGATCTAGATGATTTGTCCATAAATAGATGATTTAGCCATGGTGGAAATGAGATAGTTTTAACGCCACAGATAAGGCAAGAGATCCTATGGCTGACAGATTTGGAAGTTTCGAGAGACCATTTTTGTTGCGGTGATTCATTGTTAGGGATGATCATCTTGTAAATGTATTAATAATCATCATTATCTTGATGGGTGCACAATCAATAATTCATACAAAGTGTATTGAACCCATTCTGTGGAGACTCTGATGTTGTATTTATCTCGTCTGTTTTCGCGAACAAGAGCTTTGCTTCATCTTCAAGCAGACCATCTGTAGATTTTAGCTGTGTCTCCCTTACTTTTAAGCACTATTACATACTATTACACCATATTACACACAATAATAGTATGTAATATGGTGTAATTTTAAGCACTATTACATACTATTTACCACCATATTATTGGGAGTGCTTGGTAAATATTCCCTATTTTCTGTGGTAAATCCCCAGCATCGCCTCTGTCGGATGGAGTCTCGTCTCGGCCGTTTTTCCAGGAGGGAAGTCGCGTGGGCCTCGTTTTGGACACCGACTTGAAGATCTTGGGCTTCACAAAGGTGGGATCGTTTTGAACGACCAGAAGCAACAATAGCGTTTGATGCCGCTTGTAAAATGGAGCCCCCTGTCCAAATGAATTTAATGAATATGTGATGTAAAGTGTTGCTTCTAAAATGTTGTAAAGCCATGGTGTCATTGCATGGAGTAGAAATTAAACCAATTGCCAATGACATCATTTTGGTGTAGGATTTGGTGATGTAGAAACTTGAAAGTGATGTATATAACCCAAAAAAAAAATGACTTGTACTGGGATTTATAATATATGATAGTATATGATGTATCTAAAGTATACAGTATATGAGTACCACTATATCAATGATTAGTATACAAACAATCATACATATAAGGTCATATAACATAGCAGAAGAATGTGTATGCTATTTTGCTGTCTTCTATGTTTGTATGATATTTTGCTAATTCATTATATGATCATTTCATATCATTTCCATAAAATAGCGGATTTTGCTGTCGGCCACTGCCTCCCTGGCGGCCAGGCTGGAGCATTGCAACATTTCGAATGGACGCTCGCAAGAATTGGTGTATTGAAAGACGTGTGCAATGTGTATAATTACCGGATATGACTATTGCAAGATATTGCAAGTCATTTCCATTTACCATTTTTCCATAATAAGTTAATAAATGATGTATCAAATTGACCCGAGTCTTGAGTTGAAGCTACAGTAGCTACAGCTAGATGAGGGACGGACTCAAGTCAATACTAGCCTGAGCCGCCGCTTGGCATTTTTGGCCTCACATTGCCCCTTGTTCCCAGCCCTGGAACAAGGGGCAAGGTTTAACAAAAAGTGTCTTTCCCCTGTCGATTTGATTAGTATTGATTAGTGATGTATGCAGCATGTTCATGCATTTTCTGTATGTTTGTTTGTCAAATACAGTATATTTGTCCAAATTTGTTGGTGACATAAATTCCAATGTCGTGCTGTACGTTCCCACCTTTGGATACCTTTGGCACAATTGTGGTTCGCCATCAGCCACGTGTGCTTCCAGTAGCCAATATATGAGCAACCCGACACTCGCATAGATTTAGTTGGGTTAGATATGGTTAGATTATGTTAGATTGATATCCCGTGATATTTCCCGTAGACTGATTTAGTCCCCATAATTTCCCCAATATATCTCGATAAAATGATATTATATTGTAGCCCATAATTTTTGTTGTTCAAAATTATCATGATATCCATTATTCATGGGTTAAATCTCTATGTTTTGATGGTAAAATCAGTTCAACCGACCATTTCCGATGCTTATTTAATGCTAAAACCAGCAAAAATCCTCTTTTTTGGTAGTTAAACCATCTTAAATCCAACCATTTTATCATATTTTATCCCAGTTTCATTGGATACATCACGATCAAATCCCCAATCATCCCCAATCAACATACCTAGATCTACACACATTTAAGTAAAAAACAAGTTTGCCATCAAAATCCCCAGTTGTTCAGTGAAATCTCAGGTTGTTGCTGTATCATCCATGATGCTGTATAAATCATCCATGATATTGTGGATAGTTATTTCGATTCTTTTTCTTCTATAAATCCATTTGGTGGAAATAACTATCTCTATACATCCATTGTGAAACCCCATGAAATCCCTTCCATTTTGAGACTGAAAACCAACCTGCTCGCCGTTGGGTTTTCGCAACTCCCGGAAACTCCGTTGCTTTTCGAGGAAAGTCCCCGACTACGCCTGGCCCGTGCACTTCGGCGTGGGTTGGAGCGCCGACATCGGGGGGCAGTTCCACCTTTTGTCGCGCGGCGATGACGGGATCCTGGAGATCTTGGTTGGTAGTCACCAGGCCACAAAAGGTGGGATTTACCTGGCACTCAAACATGGCAGTCATAAATCCCCTATAAATGGAGGTCTTTGGGTGAACTTTGCCACCCAAAAAGTGGGATTTAACCAACCAAGAGGGGGATTCTAGCATGAACTTAGGATGGTTTAAGGATGATTTAAATTAGCACGAAATGGAGATCTTAGGATGATTCAACTTAGCCCCCAAAAGTGGAATTTTGCCAACAAACATGTTTTTTAAAAACATGGCTTCAACTTGGCTTAATCGCCCAAATGGAGATTTTAGGATTATGTAACACTACCAATTTTAAGGTGTTTTTCACCAGCCATTTGTTTAAAACGACATGAAACATGTTTAAAAACAACTTGACTTAACCATGAAATTTTCATAATGTGTCGACAATTTTTATAACATTTTACAACAATCTTCAAAAGGATTCAGAGGTGTCCACTTTGGACACTCTTCACCTGGTGTCCATGGTTTTGATTACGAAAAATGCGGAATTGATCCAGAGACGTGGATAGGAATCGGTAGAAAACTCATGCAAGTGGAGTACAAACTCTCCATATCCTTGTTCTCACTGGCTCAATAGCGAGATTCTTCAGATGATCCATGGGGCCAGATGATGTTCCGACGTCTACCCTGAAGCCCAGTCGAACATCTAAAACCAACAGCAACATGGTCTGAGAAAGATTGGTTGTAAGACTGCTTCTATATTGTTAAGTATCAGATTTGTTGCCCCTTCCAATATCATAAGAGATCTGTACATACTGAAATATCCCCGGGCAAATGTAAGCAACCTCACTGGCCCCTGACCAATTACTGTACCCCAATTGTCATACGGAATATGTAGCATACTGCAGCATCCTCAATGAAATTTAGGGATAATAATCCATTTATACTTAGATAATAGGAGATAACACACACGTCAATGGTAACAATACGGGATAGTGAAAATGATGCTGAAAATAGCAACAATATTAACCACAATGACATCTAATAACTAAAACTAGTACCATTGTGCTAACAAAATTACCATGAGAATGACAACAAGATTGGCAAAATTCACAGGATACATCAGGATACTATGTTTTGTTTTTTACAAACATTGCAGCACACTTGTCCAACGAGATGCTTGCCTTTCAGGTCTCTGCAACATTTCCGCCGTGCCTGGCCCATCTCGAGGCAGGGCAGAACCCAGTGGACTATCACGTTGCTTTCATGGAAAATCAATACTTATTAAATCCTGGGATGTACAAAATCACCCATCATTTTTGAAGTGAATGGATTCATGATGATTTGTTCAATGCCTAATTCTTCGATATTTCGGACTGTATGTAGCTTGTACAGACCCAAATTCAACTATTTTGCTGGTTTTTGGTTGAGGGTGATCGTCACTGACCCACTTTTGGTGATGCAATCCTTCATGGTAAATGATTTGCAGAGATTGTCACTAATCCACTTCTCATGCAAGCCAAAATCTATTGATACTTGATTGCTTTTGAGGTGGTTTGGATTTACCCATTTACCTTTGCTTGCCGGAAGATGTTGAATCTTTTTGGGCTTAAAAAAACCATCAAATTTCTGTTGATATATCCGATAATATCCATATCTAACCAACAACCAGCCGGTTCCATTTTTCGGACGGGACGGGTTGAACACACCGCACAGTTTCAGGACATCGGAACGGAGGGACTTCGTTTGAAGCTCAGACTGACCGAAGCCAAGGGCACTGATCAAGTCGGATCACAGCAAGGTATAGCAAGGTATAGCAAGGTCACAGGCTTCTGGATAACCATGGTTAATGAAAATTGTGGGGGTACCCTCCAAATAGTCACAATATGATACTTAAACATACTTAAATGGTATCTCCCCAATTAAACAACCTAGGGCTTTATTAATCCAGGGTTGACATTCATCACGTCACTAGACATGTTGGTTGTAACTCGCCACGATCCCCATCCGGCCAACTTAGGCGTCCATAACGCCGCTGCCCGAGGAGGTGGCCAAAGTGAGCGACCTCGACGACCTCGCGCTGCGGCAGGACCGATGTTGACCCAAGATGTTCACCCAAAAAATGGTGGTTTAACCCTGTGATTTGCTGGTACTTTTAGCCCAAACAAATGGTGTTTGAATACCCCAAAAACACATAAAAACACGATGTTTTAACACGATGATTGTTTTATAGTACTTTTATCATTTGTTTGGGGTATTTGGAGAGTCTAGGAACGTAGTTTTGATAGGGTTTTATCATCCACCAAAGATTGGGATTTAACGAAGGTTCTGAGGATGTTTATGGATTTAGCCAACGAACATTGGGATTTGACATGTTTTAACCATCTGAAATTGTGAGATGATGGGTATATCATGGGTAATTCGATCAACTGTTTCATAATCTCAAAGAAATGTATATTTTTGTTTAACACTGCAACAATAATATGTCCTATTGTCATCATATGTTGTTTTGAAATGTTTTAAACACATGTCTAAATAGGACCTGGGAAGCATGATTTAAGGTCTCAAAAGGACATGGGATAAAATGGGAATTCAATGGGCCATGGGATATCATGGGCGTTCTTGGACAGTTTTTCGGGTCTGCCAAACTGCGCTGCCGAGTCAGGAGATTTTGGGGACATGGGCAAGGTATACGCCACTGGGCGCCAGTTTGAGCGTTACAGGGTTTCCTGTAAATCCAACCAGAAACTTGCAATTTGGGGATGGTTCATACATGTTCACACAGCCCATTTCTGGTAGACTTGAGGATGGTTCATGGTTTAGTTTACCACAGAGGTGTTAATCTTCAATCTTTGTTGGATTCAGGGGCTAGCGGTTTCAGATACTAATGCGGGATGAGGCTCCCTGAGGGTTTTGTTGCTGTGACAACCAGCCAGTCATTGGCAGTCATTGATTTTGCTGTGTGGTTTTCAGATCTTGGGTTCTGTTTCCGTGCCTTATTGATCTTTATAATCTTCATACCCATATGCTCCATGGTGCTGGTATATTTACCAACAACTGCCCGAACAAAATCACCCAGGTATGTAGGTAAATATACCAGCACCATGGTTCGCATTAATGGGATATGGAGTCTCTTTGTCCAGAACAAGGTGTAACCCCAACATCTCCTGGTTGATCATAACCCAAACACCAAGGATTGCACCATGTTTCATGATTGACTGGGTTTGTATGAAGATGTCACCACGTCTGGTGGATTCTGTCAAAGTTTGTTTCCATTGAAACATTTGAAACTGCAAATCGATGGTACATACACCAAATCCAATCACATTCCTGGTCATAATTTGACGAATAAATCCTAATTGTTGATGTATAATTCTTGCTGGTAACCTTCCATATGATGTTTGACGTATAAAATCATCTATTGTTTGGTACAAATTCCACGTTGATGGACTGATATCATGGATTGTCAAATCACCAGTTATGACTAAATCACCATTCGATGGAGTTAAACCACATTAAAGCACATTAAACCATCTTATATAAATTGTAGCATCTCAAAATGATTGATGCTTCACCATTCTGTTCCACATTCAAGCAGCATTTTACCATCCCTTGCTGGTCATTCAGGTCCTTGCCACTGGAGGCGCTTCAAGTCCCAATGCTGCGCAGTTCGCGGCAGCGCCTGGGACGTCGCAGCATTTGTCGTGTGAAAAAAAGAAGGTGATTTCATGCGGAAAGCACCTGAAAAAGTATCGAACAAACATGGGGGAGTTATATTCTGGAGTTAGGAGGATACATCACCATGATTTCCCACCAGTTTCTCTCAGTGGTTTTGTATGATTTCTCTGGGTTTCCCTCCAGATTTTCCCAGCAAAACTAGGACCAAAACTTCCGAGGCGTTTAGCCCTGGACATGGCGCCTCTGGTGCCGGAGCTGCGAAGTTTGGCACCTCGGTGCTGCATAAAAAATCGGAAAATATGGTGGAAATCTATGGCAAAATCTATGGAAATCTATTGGAAATCTATTGGAAATCTATGGCAAAATCTATGGAAATCTATGGCAAAAAAGGGAAACCATGGAAATTTGCAAAGAAACATGTTCACAAACTGGATTTCATTGGGTTCACCGATGGTTCACCATGACACTGGGATGGAATCTGGATTTCACCTGGCAGCTCTTGTTGCTGCTAAAATGCAGGGTGTGAATACTTGAATATCACTTCACTCACCATAATGGGCATTAATTCATTCACAATTTCTGTATATCATACAACCAGCAGAGATGAAGTTCTAACTGATTCTAACTGAACAAACTAATGAAAAACTGGTTCCATAACACAAAAACATATATATCAAAGCAACAAAACAAATAAATGTAACTTGATGCCTTGACAACAATGAAACTAGTGCCACAGTTTCTTTTGATGAATGTTCTTGGGTAGTGTTCTTTGACATGAAATCTCAACATGTTTTGGGGTGTCAAATGACGATATCGGTCGTGTTTTCGCTGTTGGGAATGGAATAACAAGGCGTTTTTCATTCACATGGAGAAGCCTAATAGGAGTGCTATCTTTTCCAGCATTCAAATCGTCATGTCTTCTTGCGAAACGAAGCAGATGGCACTAGAAGTCAACTCTTTGAAGTCTGGTCGACCATCCATACTCCCATTGGCAAACTGGATTTGATTCTCAATGTAAGTCATCATCATCAATCTTCCTTGGAGTGATGGCCTTAATCGCGGCGACATCCCCACCTTAGTGCTACCCTTTTCACAAGACCTTAGCGGCCATGGTTGTGGTGCATGAACCGCGCACTAGAACAAGCCAGTTCAGCAAATCCCAAGCAACATGAAGCACCGTCGGTACGGCGCCGGAGTCGCAGAAAGGACACACTGGCATATCAGTCTCAAGCATACGACTGAAACAAGCAGTACTGACAGATCTGACAGTTGCACCGGCCAAGATATGAAAGCGTTGACGGGTGGTACACAACTTGCGGGCTTTTGCACAAACTCTTTCGTAAGTTATACCCTGTTCAGCACAAAACTCGGCTTCACGCCTCCGAAAATTAAGAAATTTGGTGAAGTGAAATCGCCTGAAAGATTCGCGGAGCTGCACACGATCTGCAGCCTGGTCACGGGCACATTTCGCAAAGTGATTTGGCCCAGCTCCTCATTTCCCAGGTCGGCTGGACCAAGGACCAGTCATACTGTCCAACCCTTATTAGACGACAAACAAGGTTGGTTGCCCCGTCGGGCCAACCGCGAAGCGGCACGGAAATTGTGAGTTCCCCTCTAGCTCTGTTCAAGGCATTTTGGATAATCTGCAGCATATGAGCCGGTCGACGAAACATCCAACCCCATGTTACCTTACCCATGATAGCACCAGTGATAACCTTTGTCTTCACATTCCACTCTACTGGCAAATAAGTGCTTTTCCGAATGAGTTGCAAGGAAGTCTGAAGCCTTTTGTCCTCTGCAGCTGTGTTACTCCGCCGGCGAGCACCCTGCAGTTCCACTCCTAAGATTTTTGGGCTGATTGCAGGTTCAATTCCCAAGGCTGAGTTGACGTTGACCGGCGGTCGCATGGAACTTCGCCCATTGACGTTTTCGACCCAGCTCAATACTCCACTGCTAGCATCGACCTGTGCGACCTCAGCTATAGCCGGAGCCAGTGTGATAACCATGGCTAAAACTGACTAAAACGTGTCCCCTTGTGGTACGGATGTGGTGATCCATGGTGATCCTTTGCACTTCAGGATGAACCTCCCCCAATTTTAGAAACTGAGATTGATGTTCCCACAGCCCCAATAGCATGCGGCCGATGTTGGCAATCCGGCGTGCTGAAGCAGAGTGATAGCAAAAGATGGGACAACCGAATCGAAAGCCAAAGAAAAATCTATTTTTGTTCCAATAAACCGGTTTTCAACATGCGATGCCACAACTTGCAAGGATTCTCAATGTAGGGGCTCAAGGAAATGTGAGAAACCACGGTCCAGAATTTTTATGCCGGTTTTGGGCTGTGGCATGGATCCATTGACCAAGGAAGCTGCCATTCTTCAACACGTGCCAAGCAGTTTGGAGCTGCCCGAGGCATGTTTTGAATGTTCTTTTTGGGGGAGTTTTGAGGGGTGAAGATCGAAACTTCCAAATCTACAAGATTCTACAAGACAAGATCTTCAAATCTTGTAGATCAGCACTTTCTCAGATTTTTTCAGCTCCGCACTTGGGACTGCCCTGACCAGGACATGTCCCAATTCATGGAGAAGATCCGCGAGCGGTGGCGACGCCGCAATCGTCGCTGGCAAGCGTTGGCGTGGTGTTGTGGCTGAAAAAAGGTCGCGCGGCTCGCGGCGAGGAACAAGTTGTTTTGCCTGATTTCTTCAGCCCCAAATGGCACTTTCAATAGGGAATATATGGAAAAATGATCATCAAATGGTAGTAACCATCGGTTTTTTTGTTTGGTATCTCTACCGTATTAATCCGTATGATCAATTTTTGAACAAGCCCATGTGGGAATGGATGAGTGTGGGGATTCCCTGTGGAGGTGTTTTGGAAGCGCTCCGACTCCAACTCTTTCAGATGATGCCCATCAGTGGGTGGACCAAAAATGGATCCTTTCGGAGTCAAAGGAGTCAAAGGAGTGATGGAAAACACCGAAGTCTGGGGGGTTCCCAACAGCATCCGAAAAACGATTTTTGAAGGCTGCACTCTGATGGCAGATTGATGAGGTAGAAATGATAAAAAGACTATCGTTTATAAACAATATTCCACAATATTGGAACCATCACTAAGATCTCAAGATATTTCACTACATGTCTCGGAGAGCGAGAAAAAGACAGATTGTTTATGATGGATCACATCTCGACCACTAGCCAGTTGTAGCACCATGTAGCACCATGATCTCATTCATCATGTCGAGAAAGACCTTCTCTTTGCGGCGGAAGTTCGAAGGGCAATCGGTTTGGTTTATCGGTTCTTCCGAGCCTTTTCTGGGATTGACATTGGATGGGCTATATAGGCTATATACTTTTAACATCCCTTAACCCCGCAAACACTTCCCCACGTCGAGACATTAAGATTACATTAAGAGCATGATCCTGAATAAGAGCAATGGGTGGACATTTCAGCACTATGGCACTATTCGTTCTTAGGATGTTCACAAGGACCGGGTCTTGAATCAGAAGCATATGGACCATATCCAGAACAATCACTAATCACAACTTGTATAGCATTTGTTTGCTTGATTTTGCTGGGATTCAATATGTTCTAAAGTGAACCAAGTGGTTGATTTCCAACGTCGACATAGCTCCAACCGGTGTCCCCCAACCTGAGGCTCCATCCGAATTACCCTTTGGTACACACCACAGGAGCGACATGAGCGACATGGAAAGGGATATGGTAAAATAAATTGCAAACTATGAAAAAACCAATGCTGTAGAAAATTGTTGGAAATTCTGGTGATGGAAAAGGTTAATGATGTGGATACCCTCCGGTGTCCTCAAACGTGGCTTGCTGGAAAATCCCACATTTGTAGACGATTTTCACAGCTATAAACCTCCACTTACAGGGAGTTTCCATTGCCATGTTTGATTAGCCAGGGTAGTATGATACGGAGAGCCAGGTTGCTGGGCCATGGAAGCGATGTTGTTGGATAGTTATCACATGTTATCACTGACACTATCGATTCTATATATCCTTCGTTGTTACTGCTACAAACACTTGTCATCCCGTGGTAGTGGGTTACATGGATATGTAAAAACCGCCAGATGACACCAGCCCATCCTCATCATCGTCCCACATCTTGCTACTGTTGGCTCTTCCAGGATGGCAAGATGCTGTTGGACAAAGAAGCTGAAAAGCCTTTCAAAGAGGCAGTCGCTCAATTCATGGCTGCCGCACGTTATCAATCCATTACCCTATCAACATCTATAAACTCAACTAGATGCGGAAGACGAAGCACTTTCGTAGATCGCTTTCGTAGCCATGGGTTTCCCACAATTGATGTTTGTCTACCCCAGGGCAGGGTATATTAGATACACTTAGTGTACAGTGTAAAGAACATTTTAGGCCGTTGGTGAGAAATTGCTACGTGGAACTTCAGGAACATCCTGCAACCCCACCTGAGGCCCCAAAAGCGATGTGGCTATGGACCAAGCCCTTTGAAACCCCAAAGTAAATTGTCAGTCTAAAGAGTACATCCTATGACCTGCAAAATGACAAAAAGATAAACACAATATCCTTTCAAATCCCAGACTCATCATGATAATGTCCTTTGGTTTTGGATGGTTTTCCGCAGTTGTGGTTGAAGAGGAAAAATGCAGAACACTTTCACATTTCAGGGGAAACCTTGATTTCCTGTGGAATAAATCCAGTAAACCAACCATTGACAATGACGAAAAGAGGGCTTTGAACCAGCAATTGTTGTAGATTCCCTATTTGCTGCACAGACATGGGTACAGTTTTCACCCTATGGCGAGTGCCAGAACTACCGTGTCAACCAATCCATTCCTGTCAACAGACAAATTGGCTTTGAATTGGTTTGAAGCATCAAAAATTAGGCAACCTTGATTTGTCTCATTTTTCATCAATTTGCTTCATCATTCCCATTATGCTTGGTGAAGCTCGATACTATTTCCATTATATGGATTGGATTTTCTTCCATACATTGAGAAATGGTAATTGAGAACTACTATTTTAGTACCAATTTCTCAATGTATTTCTCAATACCCATGTCATTCCCATTACCAATGGTTTTTTGGTCATGAGACAATACTTAAAAAGTTCATTCCCAGTATCCAGGTATTTTCAAAATTCCCCATGTTTTTCCATAGTTTTCCTTGTGAAATCCCTTGGATCTCCTGGCTTCAACCCATTTTTTCAGGCGGGCTATCGTTGGTTCCAGTTGGCCAACCGCGCGGATTCGCGGCGGGGACAGGTCATGAGCCAGAAACGGGCGCAGGAGCGCCCGTTTCTGGTGACAAAGAGATGATATGGGAAATGTATGGGAAATGTATGGTAAATGTCTGGTAAATGTTGGAACAGTTGGCAAATGTTGGAAAAGTTGGGCAAATGTTGGAAAAGTTGGGAAATGTATGGTAAAATTTATGGTCAACATCTGGAAAAAACGATGGGACAAGACAAAAATTAAGGACGGACACCAGTTGACACAATCGAAGAGACACATCGACACCAGGAGCGCGATGGCAAGTTGCCACTGGAGACACCGGATCTCTGCATAAGTAGCTGCTTGTTGGTGCCAGGACGACGGAAGGCGGGTCTGGGTCGGCGGGTCGTGTTGGGGTCAGAAAAAGCCCATGGTATTTCACCAAAGGTCAGGGGAGACCGGGGAGACTTCAGAAGATGGGATGCAAGACCTGATATGTGGCTATTTGGGTGAAAAACTAACGGGCATCCAAGTTATGGCAATGTTTGATAGGCAAAATGATGGTATTTCCTGGTCAACTATGGGATTATTGGCTTCCTTTAAAACTGAACATGGCCAATTGATGCCAATTCTGTGGGTCCAGAACAGTACACCATTTTTGACCCAGGCCTCTACCTATATGTTGCCAGTAATTGAGGAATGACATTTGAGGATGTCATGATATCGTGACGAAGCAACATGTCATTGTCAACACTTGATTACCTTTGGGTATGAGGCATTACTAATTGATACTAAATGAAAATGACTGAAATCTGTGGCTCGCGGCGCATTGGTGCAATATGAGGTAGCATGTAACATGACTGCAAATTCTTGGGATGTATGACGACAACATGTGTATGATGAAAATACCCAAAGTCTATTTCAAGGGCATTTATCACAATGGACAAGTGAATCGACAAATATTGGGAAACTTGTCACTGTAGATATTAATTCAAAACAGCATCAATCAACTGAAAAAGTTATAGCAAATCATGATTTTCTAAACACTGCAAAAAAAACGCATGTGTAGTCATTGAAACATATATAACTTTAATTAACTTTATATAACTGGTATCTGTTGATCGATTTCTCACCTGATTGGGCCCCGATTTCTCGCCTTCAATGAATCCAGCAGCCCTTCGGCCCTCGGCCAGCAGGTGCCGGTGGTGGATGAAGTCTACCGAGAGGCCGACTGACAGCGGAGGAGATGCACCAGAGTTTTTGGGGTTTTTCATGTGGGTTTTTAACAATGTCAGACATGCACCATCCCCCAGGAGAATCAGCATTTTTATAGGTTGATTATAACCCCCCAGTCATCACTATATATTTTTATAGGTGGTATGGGTTGTAATTACGTTTACCATCCGCCAGTCATGGGTGGTTTATGACATTGTTTTACCCACATGAAAAACCCCAAAAATGAGATTGGTGAGATTCGACTGGAACTGATTTGACTGAGGAAAATTCGACCCCTTTTTGAGAAATTTGGATGTGTTGAATTTGGAAATGGAGCAAATTGAAGAATCAATCCAGAACCCAAAAGTCTTCAGAATGAACAATGACCAATGACAATGACCAATGACAAAATGAGACTATATGTTCATTTCACCCTGAATAGACATATGCAAATGTAGACATCCACATCATCGACCAAACATGGAAACACAAAAAAAAATCAGCTGAATATGCTTGGTGTTTACTCACATCAATGTGAAACATAGCATCACCAATTTGAGAAACACCCGAGGAATTTTTGTGTCAGAAGAGTATCACACTGGGACGTAATCATCAATCGTCATTTGGATTCATTTGGTGTTTCCTATCCCATCTTTTGAGTCTTTTTCGGTTTTCACCATGTTTTCACCATGTTTTCACCATGATGGAAGCAACAGCAATATACAGCAATTACGATAAAATTCAATCCCATTAGTTGGTTATGGAACATATAGGTTGCTGCTGGTTATGGAAAACTAATAAGTGGTTATACATCCCAATATCAATCCCATTAGTTTATGATATATAATCCCTCATTTTTTTATGGATGTTTTCACCAGAAAAAATTAGCGGAACTGCACCCCAAGATCTAACATCCATTGGCCGGGAATAGGAACAGAAGATCCAACTGCCGATTTTCTTTCAGCAACAGAACCAGAGATGGGTTAGTCGGTTAGTGGAAAACTTGTAAAACGCTGTCTGTATGAAAATCATTGAAGTTTGTGGGTGGCATTTATGAAGCCAAATGTAGTCAGAATCAGGCAAAATCAACATATAGTGTTGACCTGGAGCATGATCAATTTCCCCTGTCAATTCTTCGATATTCTTCGACTGTTTCAAAATCTTTGAACAAGTTGGTTCATCAGCCGAACCTGGATTGAAAAGCTGAACAAGGTTGTCCCGGTTGGAATAGTCTGGGTTTGTCTAAACATCGGGGATACCTCATTTTATGCCCTTAACGCCCAGATTTTCTCAGCCATTAGGTCTCGGGTGGTCCCCGATGTTGAGATAAAAATGTCGGATAAACAACATTCACCAGTCATATTCCGTAGTTGTAGTGATATTTTAGGGCAATTCTTGGCGCCAAAAATCACGATATGATAAGGATTTTTTTTCGGGATATATTGGGATATCCCACTAATGAGCCTCCAAGGATTTTTCCATAAAAACCATCTCCAGAAAGATCGATGGAAACTTGCTATCCATGGATGTTCTATGGAATTAGATATGATAGTAAGGAAAGTCATAAGATAACCATTAGGATGTATGTTCCATATGAAACATGAAAGATATCCATATGTTATCCATTGTTATCCTATATTCATACGCCAGATAATATGTTACAGTCAGTTAAGATATCCATAAGATAACCATATTGTATATAGGATAACCATGGTTATAACATGTTATAACCATATATAAGATAACCTTATAAGATACACTCTGGTAAACTAACATAACTATGGGAAATCACCATTTTTAGTGAGGAAATCCACTATAAATGGCAATTTTCAATAGCAAACTGTTAGTCATTACCAGAGGATAACGAAACGAAATTTTCACCAAATCTGGCCCATCTCCAGGCTCCAGGGAACATCCTGGCCCTGACACTCAGCCGCGGCGGCGTGAAAAGGGCTGGGTTGTGGCCGGCGTCAAAGGGCAGATTCGGCTGCACAGTTAGATTAATGATGGGAAAACATGCTATGGTATGCTATAGTATCATCCATTATATAGAAATATTTAGAAATAATATATGTATATAAACCATTTAAGAGCTCAATAATTGTTTCATGGTTGATGTCATTCCCACTATAGGAAAATAACGCGAAATTCTATTCTATATTCTGATTGCCTGGGTCAGCTCCGACTCCTAGTCCTCGACAGAATCTCATGAAAGCCTGGAAGATGCGCAGATTTTGGCTGCAAGCGGGTGTAAACCCTTCCATCCTTGCCTCCCAGTTTTGTATTATGATTATCTTAGCATATTTATGGACTCTTTGAATACATGTTCCATCATTTTGCCACATATATTTTGATATGTGTTGCATATTTCTTTATCAGATATCCATCAACAGTACTACTACCCTTTTTGGGGTCGCCTTTCACCAGGTCTTGGCCGAGTGCATTCGAAAGCACTGCGAAGATCTGCAGGTGGACCTCCGACCTCCATCGACGTAGATCTTCGCTGCCTTTTGAAGCGTCTTTGACGTGAATGACGTGAATCACATGGTTGAAAAAAAACAATGGGACAAGTTTATATATAGATGTTACCAATAATGTATACTTATATTATTTAATTACATGTAATGATTCTTAGTAATTACCTATTAAACATATATTGAAATCATGTAGAAACCCATAATACAACTTATTACATCTTTCCGACCGGTCGTAGCGGAGGCAGCATCGGAGCCGAAGGTGCGACTGGTGCAGATTTGAGATAATCCAAACAGAACTCTATGGAATAATCATTGTTAGATAACTTGTTAGATAGTGTTTATAATCATTGTTAGATAAATCATATGATTATTGTTCATATTAAATGATATAATCATATAACTCAGATGAACAATGTATTTGGATGATTTTTTCATATCCTAACTGTTGGATAATCAAAGTGTCCAATGAAAGTAGTTGGATTTGGGATGCATCTCCGCATGAATTCGACAGTCGTGGTCAGCTCTCAGGTGCTACAACGAACCCTTGAAGGCCTAAAAGAGGCACACGGATGGGTCTGTTATGCCAGATATATGTTTCTTATGTGCACCAGAATCCATGATGATTGGTGAATTCTATGTGTAGGCTACGTAATAACATCAATCACATTAACCAGTATATAATTCAGCAACAGTCAACAACCAGAGGGTATATATATATACATATATATACTGGTTGGCTCAGTCATTAATTCAGTAACATTCACTTTCAGTAAAATCACCATCTTTAATAGGTAAATCCACTATAAATGGCTATAAATGGCCATTTTCATTCACCAGCTCAGTCCTGAAGTGTTTGAGTTTCTGAACAGCTGTTTTGATCGCCAGATCACCACGGACAGCCGAGGTCAAGGGCTCGGGCTCTTTAGTGCGCAGCAACTGTTCGGCGGATGCCAAAGACTGGCAGGTGTGGCGGGTTGTGGCCTTTTTTGCCCAGAAAAATGACCCATAGAAATCATTAAAAAAAAGACGTGCTTGCGTTAATAGAATTGTACGTATATTGATAGCGTATGACAAGTTTTGATAAGTTTTGTATGTGTCTTGCATGAACCACAATGAACTACATGTAATTGAGAGTTTTCACGGTATGGTTTCTTATTTGCCCCAAATCCATGAATTTGTTTGTAATGCAGTTGCAATCCTTTGCTTTAGAGGAGCCCAAGCCAAAAATGGGGGCGTTGTCGTCGTTTGCCAAGCTGCAACAGGATTTTGCTGCCGAGTGCTTCAAGGATGCACCGATGCGGAGACTGACGACGGGATCTTCAGAATTTTCCCTACTGACTGGGGTGACTTGTAACTTGATTGCCTGTGCTTGGCTTTTACGCGTTACCTTGAATGAACTTGGAAGGTCTTCAACTGAACTGGTTCGTTTTCTAGTTCTATCATGATATTTTCAATATTCTCCCAGGATGTTCATGATATTTTCATGATATGTTCATGATATTTTCATGATATTCTCCATGGATTTTCCTAGGATTTTCCCATGTTTTCCCATGTTTTCCCAAAAACCCCACGGCCACGCCAGGAGCTGACGATTCCCTCGGAGCTCACGGCCTGGCTCTGTCGGGAGCGACCTGAAAGCGTGGCCCCGTGGCTACCCAGTCATCGGCGATGGGGTCGGTTGTGTCAATGGTTTGGAAGCAAAGGGTGACTCCAATGGTGAATCCAATGGTGACTAATATGGTGACATAATCTATTTATAATATTTTATAATCTATATGAAGTATAACAGTATAATAAATAAAAATCCAAGATTTTTCTTATTAGTGTCAATATAATCTATAGTATAACCAGTCATCCCAGAGACATATTAATTATATATAATATTCTATAATAATAACATTTGAAATATACACCCATATATTAATACAGGATGATATTGGGTGATAAACATATTGAAAAAAGAATCATTTACTGGACAAAATACTCATTTTCTTGGAGGTTTCCTAAGTCATGGGTTACTAGTCGCCCTAGTCATCATCCATTTACCGATGGGATTTTCCTTGTCAACCATCCAGCTAGTGTAGCTTCATTTTAGGAAAGCCCCATATTAGGTGACAGGATATGTGAGGAGATACACTGCAATGATGGGGATCTGATTATAACATGTCAACAATTTGGGGATAATCAGAAAGAAGTTATGATCACAAGAAGTGATTACAAAACGATGCTTCGAAGCTTCAGTACACAATTGTTGGAGCTCTTTCGCTGACAGCAGAAGTGTTTGATCTCCATATGGATCAATACCCTCTGGTAAACGTTTACATAGCTATGGAAAATCACATTTTTTATGGGAAAATTCACTATAAATGGCCATGTTCAATAGCTATGTTAAATTACCAGAGGGTAATGTTCTCAAGCTGTGATAAAATGTGATAAATGCTGACACCCTGAATCCTAAGCGACCCAAAGTACGGATGGCTGTATTGCATGATTTTGCCTCATCAGACATGTTGTATCATTTTGCGCTTACATCTTTCAATCTTCTGGGTAGAATCCTATTGCATGTGGAAGCAGCTATATCGGGGTCCCACATAAGATAATTGAATTAGACATCCATGGACACTACAGAATAGTGTTGCTTTTGTGACAAGAACTGTTTTTTTGATCTTCAGAGGGGAGACCTGGAACATGTTCCTTAAGGCCAAAGAAGGCGAAGAGGGTCCTGAAAGCCAGGTGCCATCGCGGTCCAAAACCGTTGGGTTCAGCGGGAAAAATGGGAAACGGTTTTGGTCTTGGTGCCCAGCTGAAATTGGAAGTGGATGAATATACATAATGCCCAGCTCAAAACTATATATTATGATAATTAATTATAATGAACTACCATTGGGCATTATGTATATTAATCTACTTCCAATTAATTATAATTCATTGAGTTTGCGTTTATTATCCAAGATTGTCAAAGCATCCATTTGAGTCTGCACAAATTTGCCGCCCAGTGGTAGTTTTGTGATCTGACTCTGGCCAGACATTTAATGTCAAGCTTAGATACCAGAGCCGCATGAGTTTGATGCTGAATTTGAAACACGATTATCTTGCTTTCAAAATGGAACCTCAACTTTTTTCGGTTGCCAAGTATATCCCGTCACCACCGAGGAACATGCCCGCAACAGGTTGTTGGCCAGAAACATATTATATACTGTATCACATTGGTCGATGAATCCCCCCAAAAGTTCTTGATTGTCGTCATATCAACTATCAACTCTGCACCTTAAAATAACTAGCTAACAGTTTCAAGTTTCAAATCAAACAATCTCACCCAACTATGTCAACTATCATCAACCCCTGTTGAAACACCCCTTTTTTAACAACGGAAAAAACCCATCAGATCTGGAGAAAGCCCTGCTGAACCCCCCAGGTGGAGCGTGAAGTCTTGTGCGCCGGCCTGGCCTTGCGTGTGAACTGGAAGGTGCGAAGGGCAGAGCTTCCGATATCTTTGGATAACTACATCTATATTTCTACATATCTCTACATACATACATAATACATATAATACATATTATACATATAATATATATATATATATAATATATATATAATATATATATTCTAAAAAAACATGTTTTTCAACGCATCTTATTTATAGCGGGCTCCCCCGGGTCCCCCTGGGCGCCTTGGTGCGTAGGCCCAGCGCGGGGATCCCGCGGAGCCGGAGACCTTCACGGAGATCGCGGTGCAAGCCACGGCCACGTCCAGGGTGGGGCGCCATGGATCCATGGGGATTGCTATGGCTGGCCTATATGCTTAGCAATCACAGAAAACCATCATGTATAATTAACTATAACTTTAACCATCATATAATTGTATATATATATATATAATATATTTATATGATATATATTTATATATAACTTATAACTAGGTATATATATTGAATGGATATAATTTTCACAATCATATATAATTAAGAATCATATACGAATATCTCCGAATATCTACGACTATCACTAATGGTTTTATTGTAAATCTTGTCATGGTTTACTATTGCTTTCCTAACATTAATACTGTATGGTGAATCTAGCCGGGGTATATGATAATAGATAAGTCAGCTATATGTCTAGAATAGGGATTGATAGCAGCTGTTGTTCTCCATGAAGCAATACCCCTGGGTGTTGCTTTATGTGTTCCACATCGCAAGTGCTGTTTCGAACACATACTTTCTTGCAGTTTCTATTCAATGGATTGGTTCAAGGGAAAATCTACAGGAGACTAGCTGGTTTTCCCCACAAAATATCGGGTTTCCAGGGTTTCCAGTTCCAATTGTCCCTTAAACCAATTGATCTATGAATGTTCGTCTAAAATCCTTTGGCACATACTTTCTTACAGTTTCTGGTTGGTGGTTTGGAACTTTTTGTATTTTTCCATATATTGAGAATGTCATCATCCCAACTGACTTTCATATTTTTCAGAGGGGTAGGTATACCACCAGCCAGACATGTTGGATACTGTTTTTGTTTAAAAATCCATTGACACATACGTTCTTACAGTTTCTATGAATTTCCCATGTGAACTCGTGGTGTTTCATGTCGCAATGCGCGTCACGTGAAACGACGTCGCTCGCCTGGTCGCGTCGCCTCAGGTCACTGAGTGGCGACCTCAGCTCTTTGCCCAGGTGGCAGAGATGTTGTATAGATATCAGTGTATATATATATTATTATATTATGTTATATTATGTTATATTATGTTATATTGTATTGTATAGTATTAGTTATTGTTATCATATATATGAATAATGATGTATATATACAGTGTGTATATATACACATATTTGATAACATGTATATGTTGTAACCATCCACCATGATACTTGTTCATTGCAGGCCAGGCCCAAAGTTACAAAAAACAGCGTTTGACTAAATCCACTGGGTCATCACAAGTGTCCCTGTAAGAAAATGCCATTTGGGGTATACCCCAGTTCAAGACGCACCCACATATCATATGAAGAAAATTGGCATTTGGGGTGATAAAAAAAAAAAAACATCAGGTCCCATGGAAAATCCCCATAAAACGGGAAAACATCGATATTTTCTATGCTGCCCCTCAGTGACAAGTTACCCACTACCCCATCTGAGGGGAAATATCTGGTGTCCTAAGGAGTCCGGTGGTCTATGTGGCAACGGAGGAGCACTGGGTTACCAGGTCGTTGAAACGACCCAAAAAAACATCCAGTGGTTTGATAAGCCATGTTTATGTCTCAAAATCCAGCATTTTTTGGGGTATAACCTGGTTTTTTATATCCAATTTTAATGACCAATCCGAATGGGTTAGAGAAATGATGTTAGTTTGAAGAAGATCAGCAAACAAAACAAGAACTCATTGCTACTGAATTTCATCAGTAGATGAAGGAGTCTTGCGTTTTTTTTTCTCAACTCTGAGTAGTTTTCCACTCTCGCGCGTGGTCAGAAATTCCGCCACAGTGTATCAACCTTCCCACTGAATCTACCATGGGGTGCTCTAGCATTTCAATAGCAAATTCCCCCATGTACAATGATATGCTCTAAGATAAATGTTGAATAAATGTTATACCATATATTCAATTTTTAATACCATATATGTGTAGATAAATGTTCTATTCAAAATATCTACAATGAACCATATTCATTGATTTGTCCATAGAAAATAGTGGTTTCCTGTCATAATCTTCCACACAAGTTGATGCCTCCCAGTTATAAGTTAGCTTATAAACCCACCAAACTATAGATAGCAATGAAATCATCCCAACCCTTCAGTGACGATGACCATGGGTGTATAACGGCTATGTAATCCATATAAACCCAACAATATGATGGCTATAAACAACGAGATCTATAGATATAAATTTAGAGTTGATGGCGTATAATGGCTATAAACTAGAGTTGATCAAACTATACATCTAGTGAAATACATCAATTTAACTAACGAACTGTGGCACCGAGACCCGTGAGGGACCCGGTTTCAGGATGACGAGATCTCGGTCATGATGTGCAAACTTTCGGCTTCCCTGCCCAGCGACAGCTTGTGCCCATGGGCAAAGGGGTGATGCCTGAAACGTCAGTGGGTTATAATATGTCTGAAACCTAGGTGAGTTATATCAAGAATTGATATGGACATGTTTTCATCATCAGCTGAATCATATAACATCATGTTCCATGCAGAATGATCTAAGCGAACAACGTTTTCGCTGAAAAACATCGTTTTTGAAGCGGTTGATGAAGTGTAAGCTTATTTGCTTTGGGACCGTTTTTGCTCATGTACTGTAGTTTGATTGAACGTGGTCAAAGTCTTTATTACATCATTGACGATTAATGACTGCAGTTCTTCTCATGGTGATGAAGAATCGCGATAAACAAAACACATCAAAACCGAATCATCACCCGAAAATGGCTTGCAAGACCGCTGGTTTACGTCGCCAATGTGAGGTATGAGTTTGCATTGCGGCTGCTCAAAGAGGTGCCAACAAACCCTCATTCTCCATTGGGTCGACATGGAAGCGGGAGGACTTTCCAGGGTTTGGGGTAGACATGCATTGAAATTGTGGTTGTTTCTACACTATATCCATCTATATCCCAAAATTCCATTCTAGAATCTGCGAGAACATATCCTCCGCAAGATGGAACATGATGGAACAACTTGGAAATATCGAAACTGCTTGTACAGATTTCATCAGATTTCTAGAGAGATGTTCTTCGCCATGTCTGAAACTTGGGTACCCCGATTCCCATGAATTGGACACATGCATATCCACTTTTCACCATGAAGTCGTGGTGATACCGAACTTCTGGACAGACCCAAATCTCTGGAATATGGTGTATGTACATTTGTAGCGAACCACGCATGTTGGATGGTTCATACTAACCCATTTCTGGTAATGAAAAAACAATCCGGACAGTGTATACCCTTTGGGAGTCAAACCTGGCTGGATTGGATATCCAAAATTAGTTATGAGATATTCTTAAGACTGGATCTGGAATCATTAACGCTGGATTAAGAATTTGGATGATATTTTGAGTTTGGATGATATTTGGATAATCATTATTAATTCTGAGATATTCTTAAGACTGGATTTGGAATGATTAGCTTGGATAATTTGGATGATAATTTGAGTTTCAGTATCAGAGGATACCTCATTATACATGTGTACCATGTGTATGTATATATATACCCACTTGTCATTGGTGTATTGTCAAAGTTGTTAATTTCTATTAGATCGTTTTGTCATTATCAGTATTAGTGCTATAAATGGTGTTTATCTTACTAGTGTTATTAACGTTATTTTTGAGGTTATCAATGACCACTATCGTAACCCCATTATTATTAGTAGCATTGATAAGTATTGATGGTTGTCATCAATTTTCAACATTATCAACATTACCGGTATCCCATCTTATCATAATCAATATGTTGTTTACCCTCCTGCAAACTAACATTGTTGTGGAAAACCAACCATTTGTGGAATATGTTCAAAGGGAAACCATTGTTTTCCACATCTATGTTAGCTTGCCCTAGTGCAATTGATATTAACCATGATAATATGATTATTGATTATGATAATCATCCCATGTTTGATTGATATTGATTAATTATCGTTGTCTCATGTTACGATAGTAATGATTTATGGCGATAATCTTATGATGATCATAAATCATCAATATTGATGCTAACATGTTACTAATAACAATGAAAGATGATAGTAACCATATGATGATAATCCATATGGGTTTGTCTGAAACTAGGGTGCCCCAAAGTCCAATGGTAGTCATATTCTAACCATGATTCTCTGACCATGATTCTCTGGTATCATGATCATACTGATGACAATCCATATTATTCAATAGCGATGGTACAACGCCAGGCGCCGCCCGGCGATTTCGAAGATGATCGGCTCGTGTCCCACGTCCGACTTCCGAGGCCCCCAGGGTGATCCAATGGTGATTTACTGGGGCTTAGTGGGATTTACTGGTGATTTAACGGGATTTAACGGAGATTTCATGGGAATTGATGGAGAATCAATGGGAATGTCACAGGATATCTCAAGATATAACACCTTGAAATTCGTTGGTAAATGAGGGTTCGTCTCCCGCAAAGATGGTATATAGTGACACAACTATAGGTTTTGATTCATTCCCATATGGCTCAAAGATGGAACATGTTCAAGTATGTCCAATCTCAAGTCCACTCAACTGTCAGAATCAAAAGAAATGACGCCTTCGCACCTGATCATGAGGATGCAACCAACCCTCCATAATAGTGACCCCTACAATAATTGGGGGTCACATTTGGGAGAGGACTATGCCATGACATCCCAGAAAACATCCCAGAAAACATCCCAGAAAACATCCCACTAGATCCCACTACATCCCCACGATTCTTGATTTTTGTAGACCCAATTCATGCAATTTGGTCAATGAATTCAGAATTACCAGAGGGTATCCCTTAATATCCACTAAACTCCCAACCAATATTTGGTGATATTGGTGTTGGTTGGGATTTTAGTGGATATTAAGGGATATCCTCTGGTAATTGGGCCTTAATTCAGAGCTTCATGACCATTCACCATTGATATTGCTTGAGCCGGTGGCTACTGGTCAGGCTTTCGCGCTGCTGCGTCGCATGCACGGAAGCGCCACAGGCCGTGAGGGCCTTTATCGGGGGAATCGTCATGTCCAGATGGTTACCCTGGTAATTTACCAGATTCTATAGAAAATCACCATGTTTAATAGGCAAATCATCTAACACAGATCATTTTCCATGGCAAAATCTTTACCGGAGGGTATGGCTGAAAATCTCCGTTTTTGGTTCACGGATTGTGAGAATTTTGGGTTCGTTTGGGCACTCGGCAGGAGATCCATGCCATATCAAGGGCAGTGTTTCCAGAATCTCAGGGATGATCTGCCAAGAAATATGCATAGTTTCACTGGTCTCAGAAAGCTGCATATAGTTTTCTATGTGGGGATTATATAATATGGATTATAATATGGATTATTTCATGGGAAGATGATGGATCTTTAGATGATCATCCTTCATTTATGAATCCATAAATATGGGGCTTCAAAAAAGTCATGGGGGATCGTGGTCACCAGTTTTTTCTAACGTGCCCAGTCGGACGCCGAGACGGTGCAGATCTCAGTGATCTCGGGGACGACGGGGACGGAACCGATCAACCCTCCTTAAAATGCCCCCAAGACAATGGGAAAGAGTACTGAAATGATGGACTAAAACCATGGTAAAACACCATTTTTAAACACCATTTTTATGGGTACTAGAGTTTCTAGAGCGGAAACACTAAAATAAATGTTCAAGGTAAGATTTTTGTCAGATAAAGGTAAGTATGTTCACCCCCTCGAATACACCATATATTAGGTTCTGACGCGTCCCCACACTGCTTCATTTGCAGATTGGAGTCGGGAAGTGTTGAGGATATGATTAAAAATGGGGCCAGTCCTGAGCTCCGACACTGATCGTTTGGGAATACCTGACTACACCTGACATGTCAGTCATGTGGGTGTGTCTGAAAATAGTGTACCCCTAAACCCAATGGTTAATGATCATTATCCCTATTAAATGGCTATAATTGGGAATATACCCTATTTTCAGACAAACCCATGTCAGTCCTCTTTTGTTTTTAGTAGAGATGGTTTGCTGAAAAAGTGGCGGCTGTCTCTGTTGGAGGCCTTTGACTTTACCTTTGCCCGGGAGCTCTTCGGGTTCAGGCTGGGGTGACATTGTCGATCTCATATGTTGATCCATGCTGATCCATGTTGATCCATAGCAAAAACATCCATATGGATGGTCATTCACTTGATTCACCTTTAAAAAATCGGAGGATTTTAGGCTTTTCACCTAACACTGAAAAAAATCCCAGTTATTTTGCTGTGAAAACCATTCTTCAAACCAGACAAAACAATGGGAAACATGCCATTGTTACAGGTAAATATATGGTATCTTTTGGTGGGTACAAAGTGGGCCCTCAAACGATAGCTAAGTTGGTTTGTAAGCCTCCAAGGTACTAACAATACCTGTGACTGATCATTCCTGTTACTTATAACTATAATATTGATGGGGTTTATAAACCAACGATAACGTATCCCTGATAGTTATGCCAATCATCCTAATGGATCCTAATGGGGTGTATAATGAATGTGGTGAATCTAAACCAACAAACATATCATTGGGCCCCACATTGACATATTACAAATCATTGTAGCTACTTAAAGAATGTTAATGATATATCTACCATCAACATCCATCACCCCAACAGTTGGATTTATCTTCACCAACTTAACATCAATCAACATATATCAACATATAATATCAACTATATAACTATATATCAACATATAAATTCCTAGAAATCCCCATTTGTTGTAGGGTAAATCGACCAGGAAAATCAGGAAACATGGCCACTTCGTTTCAGGCTCTCCTCACGAGGGACTCCCTTGGGAGCGTTGTCGATGTCGCCTCCCAGAGAGGTGGGGCGTACCTTCGACGACGGGAAATGACGGCGGAAACCATCATGTGATGCAGTAACCCACCAAAAAATGGATAGATATGATAGAAGTTGATGAAATATGATGAAATCCTATACAAAAATATAATATAGTCTTAATATAGTGATGAATTATACTCTTCTATCTGTTTGAGGGTTACTGTAGAAGATATCCTGGATAATTTTGGGATGTGACACACTGTGAAATTCAGCGAGAACAAGGTGAAGAACAGAACAGTTGGCAGCTGGCATATGGGGCCATTTTTCCTTTTTGAGCATTCCTTTGGAGAAACAATTTCGAGCTGTACCTAGTTAGTTTTGCTGAAGTGCTGGACTGAGCAGCAAATTCATCTGTCTCCCCCTCTACTTGAACTCGTTTCTGGAGATGTCGTGCAATCTTGAGAGTCATCATCATTGGACGATGGGAACATGGAACCTATGTTTGCTGGCAAAAACAAGTGCCTGGATTTGCAGGTCAGTGGTGAAAAGAAAACCCATAGATTAAGCATCACCCATTCACATTCTGTATCCAGTTATCATTTGTCTCTGGTTGACCAGATGTGCCTTGGACCTGGATTCATCCCATTTTTTTGTAGGGGCTCAAAACCAGCTACGGATTCAGCACGGTTCAGTGGTTGTTTCTTGTCTGATTTGTTGAAAAAAAAAAACAGCTATGATACCCAGCTTGCAAATCGTAATACCAAAGCCAATAGCGGTCACTTACGATAGACCAGTTGCACAGCCATAACTTGTTTGGTCACTGGTAGCTATCGGTCTTATGATGATACCGGTAAGAAGCCCCAACACATGGGGTGATATGATAATTAAGCAACATATTATAGTTGATAATATGTCCATATTAAACATTCATAAACATTCCATATGTTAAACTATCATGTGGAAACCCCAATTTCATAAACCATCCCCAAGTCATCATCATTTTTATTGGTGCGATTGAAACCATCCCCGAATGGTAGGTGTATGGCATTCAGTTTTCTCACATTAAACATCATTTTTCACCATATCCATTCAACATATATTTAAACCATTTTGAACCTCCATTTTCTACAGATTGTCCCAAATATTTTCCGATGATTTTCCAGTTCTGAATCTTCCCCTAGCTGAACTCGGTCAGCTGCAGGTACTGACGTTGGATGGCGACTTCCTGCTGGCGGTGTGGCACGAGAAGTACGTGGATCTGCAGGAGCGGTGTGCGCGGTGGCAATTGTCAGCGGCATTTTCTTTTGTGTGTTTTTTTTGGCACCAAATGTAGGGATTCACATAGATTACGTTACAGAAAATGGACAGAATTTGTTATCAAATTCTGATCCCATTGAAATGAACAAACATAACATATTACAAACATGCTGGAATCCAAATGATAGAAACCTAGGTCAAACTGGGAAACCAAATGACAAGGTACTGCGGATTCTAACGAACGTGCCAACTTTCCTGCAGGGAAGTGGCCTACCAATTCCTCTCTTCGTTGCGCAAGTGCGTCCAAAGTGAATGCTGCTGGAATCTAGTGCTTAGCTGGAGTTGGCATGTAGAATTCTTGAGATGATAACTCTTGGTGCGTTGAATGTGTTTACAAGTGTCGCCAAGTTGGTTTGAAATCTCCAGGTGTTCATGCAGCCTTTCCAAAAGGACAAGAGAATCAGAGTTCGCACTATTACACAATCAGAATTGTAAGGCAAGATCTCTGATTCCATAAGAAGCTCTTGGCCCGAGATGTCGCTCCCAAGGTGGAGTTTGATGATCTTGAGATGGACGAAACATCGTAACATATCGTAACCTTAAGTGACATGCCGTCAGACTCACTGCTGAAACTTGGCAGGTCGAGTTGGTATCGTCACGTAAAAAATCATAAAAATCGTCACGTCAAAAGCGCCACTTTTGCTGTGGGAGGGCTGTGTTTAACAGCTCCGCTGCAAAGGAATTCCAAGGCGATGTTCAAAAATCGAACATCCACAGCTGATCCAAGGCTGCGTTGAGCAAAAGGATGAAGCCGAGGCGGTTTAAAAGGTTCCCTTTATCAAAACTATGAACAAAAGAGCTGAAGCTCAACAGCTGAAAGTATACATCTGAGCCAAAACTGGAATGGTGAAATCTCATGTTTATAAATGTTTATAATACATGTAAGATCATTTAAGACTGATTCCCATTGAAATATGGCGAAATGGGATCACTCTTGGTGAGTCATATTTTCGATGGGTTCATGATATCCTGTTTTGTAGTGATGGCGTCTCCCTGCTTCTTCACTAAATCCATCTAAATCCATCTAAATCCTAAATGTTGCAGTACCCTATGTTGCTTCCTCTTTGTGATTCTTTCGGAATCAGTTTGCCAAAGTATGTTAAAGTGAGCATTGGGGATACCAATGGTTTTGGTCCCCATTGTTTGCTGCTTCAAACGCACTGACTTTGCCGTGGCCCGGCCAAATTCCACGCATCTTTCTGGGCTCGAGATTAGCCGAGTCCTTCATCGGCGAAGAAAAGGTCAGAAATGGGCACCTGGACTGATCCAGTACAAAAAAACTAAGCTCCAGAAACTGGGTTCAAACAAAGGGGGTATTGAATCACAGGGTTGCTCCAACCTATGTAGCCAGATCATTGCCAAATTGACCCCTTTTCTATGTGTGCTGTTGGGAGCAAGCCTGTTGGTCGGCTCCTGCGCAGGTTCCCATGGCCACGTTATCGGACTCCGACCATGAGGTGCCCCGGTTCATCCCAGGAATGAGCCCCCGGTTCTGAAAAAACTAAGGGGTTATTAACCAGGCTGTGCCACCCAATCCGAATCGATTTTTAGTTGGGTGAAAAATGGATGAAAATGGTGGAAATAGTTGGGTGAACTATTGGAGAACGATTGGGTTTATTGATGTTTATTGATGTTTATTGTGGATCTATACCCTATCATTATTATGGATGTTTATTGTGGATCTATACTTTATTGTGGATCTATACTTTTGTGGTTTACATCAATGTTATCACATCAACCCATGGCAAAAAAACCCGCGATAGGCTGAGGAGACGGAGTTCTACGACGAGGAAATCTATGAAAACGAGGGAAACGAAGTTCCCGAAGTCGAAGTGCAGCTCGACGGGCGTTTCGAACAGCTACGAGGTGTTCAGGTCAGTGCCAGGATGTGCCAAGCCATGACAGAATTCTTTGTAGATGGGATATGGCTTTAACATGCTTTACCCCCTGGTTATGACTAACATAGCCATGGTGTAGATGGCCGATAGAAATAGATGGTTTACCTGGCTTTACCTATTAATAGAATGGTGATTTTCCATGGCAAACTGTTAGTCATAACCAGATGGTAACGGTTTTTCGCCATGATTGAACGAAGCAAGACACCGAAATGGATTTTCAACCATGACAAGTAGGGACTTGGCGAATGAAAACCGGATATGGTCTAGGCCCCCATTAAACTGATCCGCCTGAGGATCGACGTCTTTGAACTCAATGCCGCTCGGTGCAGAAAACATGGCATCTTTGTTGGGTTTCATGGCATAGCACAGGCATAGCATGGTCCAACCCTCCGAAAAAGTTGAAAAAAATGTATCCCAATGGGATCCGCACGAAAAAGGTCTTGTTCGAACATGGCAGGCTAGATTTTTGTTCCGCTTCCCCAATGTGAAAAACCAGGGCCGTGAGAAATGTCGGAATCTGGGGCCACAGTTCATGACATTTCATGACCATGATTCCGGATACAGACATTGTCTAGCCTTTATACAAAAACCTCCAGTTTGACGAAGTGTTTGGCTGTTGGCCAATAAGCCATATCATATTCCCACAGAATGCTTGGTCGGTTTCCGTTTCGCCATTCTATCACTAGTAGACCACATTTTTGATGGGTAACATCCCCATGATATACACTATTCATAGATATTCATAGGTCAAATCCTGTTTGATGACATCTGTGAGACACATTTCTGATGGTTATTCGATGGTCCCAAACAAAACATACGCTTTTTTGCCACCCACAAAACTCACCCTGCAAGTCTCTGAGAAGCCAGGAGCAATCCTTCGACGAGCTCAGATTGGTGCCAGAAGTGATTAGCGAAACCCAAGAGGTGCGGCTAGGAGAAAACCCTGGTGATTTCATTTCAACAGGGGGTTTCCTTAAATGGGGGCACCCCGATAGCTGGATGGTTTAAAATGGGAAATCCCGTCTATAAATGGATGATTTGGGGGTACCCGCATGACTTAGGAAACCTCCATACGGCTTTTGGTACCTGAAAATGATAGGAGAAACCAGGAAAAACATCAAAATCTCCACACTATTTGCTGGCAAGAAATGGGTGCATACCCCATTTTCGGACCAATATATACTCTTTACATCTCTTTACGTTTCAGTTGGCTGTGGCCACAAATGTGGATTATCATAATCCGTCATGGCAAAGCCCATCAAATTTGGGGTATGTTCCAACAGGATGAAAATCTTGAAAGCAGCAATCAAGAGCTGTTCGAAGCAGGCATCACAAAGAAGACATTTTTGCAGCAGTTCCTTGAAAAATTTCTCACACCATTGGAAAACATCTATGGAAGTGTCTAAGTCTAATCAGGATGGGTTTAATATCAGATTTATATCAGATTTATTAGATACTTCAAGACACTTCATTGGGAAAAACATGAGCTGCCAAATCAACTCGAAAGACTTCACAAGCCCAGCCTGGAGAGATGTATCACAGCAGAATTTGGTAAAGAAGTCCATTCGAAAACAGGAAAAGTAAATGATCTCCTAATCGAAAATAGTGGTATATATTTCATGTAAATGATGTTTCTATCTTTTTTTGGGAATAAATTTGATTAATTATACTATAGACTCATACTATACATTCTACATGACACAATTATCAATGTTTTTTGGCTAGTTCCCATTGATTTCCCCCAAAAAATGTCGCCAGGTGTGGTTTGCATTTATCTCCCTCGCCAGCAGTCGCGATGCGGCAGGAGCGTCATACCATGCTCTCTGAAGCGCCAAAGAAAGTAAGATGTCCTAAGATGTCCTAAGTATAATTCGGAACGATGGGTATCATTGATTATAAAATTGGTCTGGTTAAGTCAGCAATTTGATTTTACTTGGGACATTTTACTTGAGTTTGATTTTGAGTATGTGTTGTTTTTTTTTGATATGTCATTGGGTTGTAAGTCAGTATACTTGATTCCAACAAATATTCCAATTGCGCTTGATCTCAACCTCGATGATTAAATGATTGTTAGGTTACCCGGTTACCCCGAAAAAAGTGCCATACTTTGCTGCGAACATGGGACCCCCGCTATGGGGTTACTCCTGGGTCGACATTAGTTGCTGGTAGAAGTTGATGTCTGGAAGGACATGGAAGACCAAAGTTGATGTCGAACAACGTTTGGATTCAATAAATTCGATTAGAATATTATGACCCCTTTATGGTCCCATAATATCTATCTAATTATCATAAATATCCTATAAATGGTCCCATAATTGGTATGATATTTATGGATATTTATGGTCCCATATATTATCACAATATCCATAAATATCCATAATTACCCATACCAAAAAAGGATATGGGATATGATTATGGAATATGATGGGATCATTGGTGTCTATGATGACCAAAAGTCCTGGGATCAATTGGATCAAAAAAACTGATTGGATCATCATGATCCAATAATTTTCAAGCCAGGCAAGCCCCCAAATCTTGTAGATAATCATCCAACTCTTTTGTGATACCCTCTGGTAATTTAACAGTTCGCTATTGAAAATGCATTTTGAAAATGACCATGTTTAGTGGGTTTCCCATGAAACATGGTGATTTTCCAGTTCGTTATGTAAACGTTTATCAGGCCGGGTACTAACTTTGATGGTTTCCTGTCACAAAAGATTACTGGGTTCACAGGAATATCTCAGAGGAAACCTCAATCCAGTGACCACGTGATCAATGGCTATACTTTCATGATTCACCACTGCCAATTTGCATGGTAAAACACAAGCAAATGATCTTGAACGGTTATATAATCAAAATGGATAAGGGTTAATCATTAATCATTACAAGTTATTCGATACTCAATAACATCATTAAATGAAAATCATGGATAGTTCCTGTCACTTTTTGTACCAGGAGAAGCGATCTACAGCGCGATCTTTGAAGCAGCTCCTTCGCTACAGAACTTGTTCAAGACCCCGCGGGCCGTCATGGTCCTTGGGCGGCAATTTGAACCGACCACGGTCTTTAGGAGATGCAATTGGAGCACCCCCTGCGGAAACAAGTTATGACCAGAGTTTCATAGTTTCCATCACATCCAACGACCATCCACGACCACATACTCATGTAATTCTTGTTCAAACAGCCTTGCTGCTATTGATGTGACAAACCCGAATTTAGAGTGGTATAAGTCTTCCCGAGTCTTCCAACGTTGCAGGTTTATGGTTTGGATCTACCACATTAGTATACATTAGTTCATTAGTAATGACCTGTTGAGAAGATAGCTTGCTGATCTTGCGCATTGCACATGGCACTTGAAGACAGTCCAGTCCGAGGCCATGCGCTTCATGAACGGCTTGCAGCTTGGCAGATTTGGCAGTGATCCAAAGAAAACACTGGCCATACATCTGGTTTTTCATGGTTTCTCTGACGGTTTGGGGGACGATCCCACCACTGGGGCCACTGGGGCTGAGAGGATGACCTCACTGAGGAACACCATCATCACATCAATGAGTCTTGGATGCAAACAAGGGCCATTATGACAAGCGCCACAGTTCAGTTGGTTATGACAGTTATGACAAATAGTTCACAGAATGAAACCTGGTTTTGTAATGTTGTGTATCACTGTTAAAGATATCTGAAAAAAGCCTCCAGGTGACTGTGTAATTCAAGGATATTAAAGGGGATCATTGGAAAATAGAAATAGAAATTCCAGAAATCTTCCATGCATCACTTCAACCTCTTCCATAGCTCTTCCATGTCCGTCGTGTCCATCCCCATCCGGGGCCCAACCAAAATGGTGTCGCCCTCAGGGACAACCCGTCGAGTTTGAAGGTCACGGCCGAAACCTTGGGATTTCAACACCTGGATCTGGAGGTCACGGCTCCACGTCTCTCGGAACTCAGGGGATGTGAGTATGTTATAGTATGTTATAGTATGTTATAGTATGTTATAGTATGTTATAGTATGTTATAGTATGTTATAGTATGTTATAGTATGTTATAGTTGTTGGTGTATTTTTTGTGTAACTTCAACTTAAGTTTTCAAAAGTAAGATAAGAAGTGAAGAATGTCAACACATAGGTCATCCAGCACCTTGGAGCGATTCTGGGAATCTGTTTCCAGTTCCCCAGTTCCCCGGAGCGGCCATTTGTTATAAGTATTCATGATATGTCAACGCACACAAGATATAAATGTGTAATATACATATTATATATATATATAGATTAGTTAAGAGTTAGTTGTATCACATTGTATATGATAGATGATATGATGATATGATGATATGATGATATGATGATATGATGATAGATGATAGATGATAGATGATATGATTTATGATATGATATATGATAGATGATATATGATATGATGAATCATATAATCCAATAAACAAGCTAATAAACGCTCGCTGCTCCGAATAAAGGCGTTTACATGTTCCGCGACGCCATCGTGGAACTCTTCGAGACGGAGCTGCAGGGCCGATTCACCAGCCGTGCGCGGAGCGGGATGATGTCCGTGTTGAACTACGTGGGAGGCGTGGTGATGGTTGGATATTGTTGGTGCTGAGAGGTATGGTAGGTGATATATGGTAATATTATGGTATATTATGCCCATATATTATGGTATTATGCCCATATATTATGGTATTATGCCCATATATTATGGTATTATGCCCATATATTATGGTATATTATGCCCATATATTATGGTATA
>Ga0126342_10000201_pt1 | contig 51779 bp, 31 predicted proteins | sample Cyp1metagenome_FD_92528 | JGI IMG/M metagenome (GOLD analysis project Ga0126342, IMG submission 92528) | Coral microbial communities from Lord Howe Island, Old Settlement Bay, Australia - Cyphastrea 1 metagenome | ecosystem: Host-associated > Invertebrates > Cnidaria > Coral ...
CACTATATGGTTGATGGTCATCCCATCCATAATAAGGATCCAAAAATAATGGTTATTATAAATCCCTATGAACCATTGGATGACTAGCCCCTATTAATGGTTATTAACCATGAGTATTGACCACAGCTCATATATATATATATATATGTTGTGTCTTTAATAGTCAGAGTAGTCTCCAGGATGACTCCGGTGTCTTCAAACGCGGTGTTTGATTACCGCACGGTATCGCAATTAAATTGTATATCATTAAATCATCATTGAATCATCATTAAATCAACATTAAATATCATTAAAGATCATTAAAGATCATTAAATCACCATCAAATCGCCATTTTTCTTAGTCAAATCCCAAAGTCACCATGAATTCGCGCCAAAACCCCAGGCCAAGACACCCCTGCCACCCGGCCCAAGGCCAAGGCGAAGATTGGCACCTCGGAGAGGACGACCATATTGAAATATGTAGATATAATATTATATATAATGTGACGTATAAGATCAGGATAAACCATGTATAATATGTATACATATATATATATCATATATATATATATATATCACTATCAAAAAACTGATACACCAAAAAATGATCAGGATAAGCCATATATATATATATATGTATCACTATATTTCACTATATAACTATATTTCACTATATATCACTATAGATATATAAGATGTATATAGTATATAGATTTTTATAAAAAGATCAATGATCAGGATATGTATATATAATGATCAGGATAAACGGATAAACCATATTTACATACATATTTAAGAAAAACAAAAACTATTTCTGTTGGTTCGCATTTTGGTACTGCTTCCAAGGAGTAGGAGCACTCCGCCAAGCTCAAGAGCCACAGCAAGTGCTTGATCGACGTCCCGCAGATTTGTGGTGTTTCGAGTGCCGAGCGCCACTTCTCGTCTTTACAATGCCTGCTTAGCCGATGGGCATTTGTGCCACACCAAAATACATTTGGCTCCGGCCAAATTACAGTGACATTGGTTCCGCAGCAGAATGCGCACCTTGCTTGCCCCACGCACATCGGCACACAATATAAATGATATCATTGGCGTCACTACCACATGAGGACATCTTGATATGCCAAATGAATGGGGACAAAAGCCTAGCAACATGGGAATAGGAGTGTTGTTGCAATTCACCCAGATATACTGGGGACGTAACCTACCATCGTACAAATAATATATAGGTAACAAATATATATTATGCATAAAGGGTGCTGTAAAACCAGCCATAATATGGAGATTTCCTGGAATATAATGGGATATATTATCATGTAATGAACATGTCCGACCAAGAAGATGCTATATTGGTGCGTCTGCACATGAGGTATACCATGGTATACCGTATACCCTCCCATATGGCAATGTTAATAGTTAAAAGTTGTGTCAGGATAAGTCGACAAACCGAACAATATCATAGGCAAATCAGAGCCAGTCTTACCCAGCAAAAAGAACAGCCGAGCAGTGTTCAAATCCCTCTATCATTCCATTATGGGTGGTTTGTAGGGATTCCCCGTTCTTGGGTTATAATAATCCCCAATATATTGGGTAGTATAGTCCCTTATGATCATCAACCAACCAGGGTTTTGAACAAGCATTGAACTACCAAAGCACGGCTGCCTCAGAAAATGGAAGGCGACAAAGAATAAATATGGGATATAAGTTGATATAAGCACTAAGTCAAGCAAGAGAGAACAAAACAATAGGGAAAACCAACACCGATATATGGAACTTGAAAACAGGCAAGCAGGAGTATTGCGTTGGATACACCAACAGCACTGATAAGAGATGTAGACACAAACATAAAGTATAAAAATGGCTGGTTTTAGGTACATAATTTGAAGGTACCTAGATAATTCTACCAGAAGCTGAATGGGTCAAGGCAACACAAGCTCTTTGAGGGTTTGTTGTCGTGTCTCCGTGACATGCAGTTGCAGAACCATCCAAATCGGCAGTTCATGCTTTTTTCCTTTTAAGAGATCCATAGATTATCTGAACAAACATGAAGCATGCAGAAAGAGCTTGACTTTTCAGCACCTGTTAACACTAGAAACCCATACAACAAAAATCAACAACTATAACGAAGGTGCCTGGTTCGTTCGCCAAGTTGGTCTTGTTCACAACATGGTGGGTACAGTATATCATCGAACAATAATTCAGGGGTTAGTGGAATGTTCCTCTTTAGTTCGATTTAGCCTCTGGTAAATTAACAGTTGGACCTTGAATCCATAGCCTAGTTTTAATGGAAACTAACCTTCCAAGCCCAACAACTGCCTGGGTCAAACTCTTAATTTATCAGGTATATCTTCCCATGAAAACCTCCCCTTGAAAAAGGGGATTTCCTATCGCCTTTAAAGGGGCTGCAGATGTCACTCGAGCTACCAAGGTGGTGGCCTCTGCAGTGATGTGAACGTTGGTTCACAAATTCGCCCCAGGAACTAGTTCGTTCTTTGCGTACCATGTTTACCAGTTCGTGAAATTGGAGTTATTAGTTCACCCCAACTGAACGCTATCGTAAACGGGGGCCCCAACTATAGATATACCGTGATATACCCATAAATCCAAGAAATTGGCCTAGTTATAAGCCAACAAATTGCAAAGAAACTAGGGCACCCTTGCCAGTACCATCTTGTACCTACAAGAACCTACAAGCATAGTGTAGTAAACCAGTTAATTGTATTAATGGATTGTTTTTTTCGGGAAAATTTTAACCGGAAAGCCCCATGATCCCAGGGAGCCAAGGTTCAGAAAAATCCCCATTCACTACCCATTCATGGTTGGTTCAGAATGGTTCACATTATGCCCGAAGCCATATATATATATATATAGTGTCGATATAGATATGTACAGTATATATTATATATTACATATAATATTTATATGTAGACATATATATATATATATACATATTATGTATATAGCCTCTATATCCTTATTGCATCCTCATTTTTTCCTCACAATCTTCGAACATCTGCCGCGTGGCTCCAAAGAGGCAATAGATACCCGTAAGGACCACATAATCGTCTGAAGCCTTGGACGGCACTGAATTTACCACTGGGATGGGGAAAAATGGGGGATGAAGCATTTCTTCATAGGATGTAGCCTCTGGTAATGACGTTTACAGTTCGCGAACTGGAAAATGGCCATAGAAACAGTTAGTGATAAATTATTGATTATGTTTTAATAATAGCAATAATTTATGATAAATCAATGATCATGTCTTCATATTTATCTATTAAACATGGTGATTTTCCAGTTCGCAAAACTGTAAATGTTTACCAGAGGGTCAATCAATCATTTACATCATGCCCCAGGAACCCATTGGATGGTTGGGAGCTTTTTTGGGATGTAACTGATGTTATGACCATCATGTATACATCAATATGGAATATCATAATGTTGATGTTACTATGTATATACCTATGGATTATCATAATTATAATATCCATAGTATCATATGTATCAGATGGAATAAATATGGAATACCATCATGTTAATGTGTTATTTACATGTGTTTGAACATAATCCAGGTCCATAGTATAATACATATGGAATGTCATAATGTAAGCATTTATTCATATGGATTCAACTGATTTTTCAGCAGTGAATGATGTGGTAAACCGGAGCGCCATAGTCACCATCAATATATGTTTATATAATATAACCATATATAACCAACCAACCAACCACCCAACCAACCAACCATGGCCGGGGATCATTTACATCACCCAGGTATACACAATAGCATACCCAAATTGTTTTTTGTTGACTGTGTTAAAAATAAAAAAAAAAAAAAACATTTTTCTGCGCAACGCACCTCAGGTGTTTAGATTGACTCGAGTGTCAAGTGTGTGACTCAGTGACGTTCCATGTTGCTTGACTCAAGTGCTTGAGTCAATACAAGTACCCTCTGGTAAACTAACGTAACTATGGAAAATCACCATTTTTAATGGGTAAATGCACTATAAATGGCCATTTTCATTAGCTATGTTAGTTTACCAGAGGGTACCACTACTAGAAAGCACAAATAGCATAGCTCCGAATTCATTTGGCCTTAATGCCTTACCAGTTTTTCGTTCACTTGACTTTCCACTGTGCCTTACCGGGCACACTGGCAATAGCGCCTTTTGCACCGGGGATGAACAGCTTCGAAGCGCCGTGAAAGTGTCCCTTTTTCAACAGAAAAAAGGTGTGTTTTTATCATCACTCAATATCACTCATGTCCATGATTTTCATGAATTTTCATGAATTTTCATGAATTTTCCATGTATTCTCATGATATTCACACAACCCGTTAGCAGCCCAACTCATATCTAGACCCTCCCATGAGTTGAGGATTGGAATGGACGTGTTTTTTCCACGTGGTCCACGGATGTCCATGGGCTCGACCAATTGGTTTCACCCAGCAACTTCGCACACGGCCTGCAATCCAGCCGTGCTGCAGGCAGCCACCGCAAAGTAAATGCCCTCCAATTGAGCAGGGGATGACAATGTGTAGCATAGGTGGGTGAATATGTGTGTGAATATCTACATGTGTGTATATATATATATTATACATATATATATATATATATGTATGTATGTAGAGCAGCATCTGGCAAATTGTCCCAAGAATGCATAGTAAATTCAGACAGTACAGTTAGGAGGTTCATGAATTTCACCATAGATGTATGATGCAGGTTAAAGGAAACACCATTTTGCTGACAAGTCATAAAACTGAGGATATTGAGTTTTATGGACATTTATGGACTTGTCATAGCCTTTGAATTCATGGATATTTGAGGTTCATGACTGAGGCTATGACAAGTCCATTCTTTTCAATGACAAATCATCAACGCTTGTGTTTGGGTCTTCTCCGAGTTTAGTATCACTGTTCGAGTCAGATCGATGAAGGGTTCATTAAAGGTGGTGCCTCCTTAGTTATGAGTTTTATAACATTTTAAAACCACCACCACCACCACCATTACTATAGTTATTAATAACTGGTTGGTGGTTTCAACCCTCTGAAAAATATGAAAGTCAGTTGGGATTACTATTCCCAATAGATGGAAAGTCATAAAAGTCATGTTCCAAACCACTGGTAAACTAACGTAACTATGGAAAATCACCATTTTCAATGGGAAAATCCACTATTTCTATGGCCATTTTCAATAGCTTTTTGTATGTTTACCAGCGGGTATAATTTACCTGGAGCCAACCAACTGCGCTCCGAAGGGCCGGGCCGGCTCAGCCATTTCCCAAAACATCCCCCTAAAAATATCCCCATTTTTGGGATGATGTTCCCGTAAAGTCTCCAATTTTATGTCATAAACGTACATATTTCAGATGATATTCCATTTCTAGATGATTTTCCCGTGGCTGAAGTATTCCATAGCTAGCTTCGCGTTTTTGTGGCTAGACATTTGCCACTCAGAGCCCATGATTTGACTGGAAATGTCACGTGGCAAGATTCTTTGGCAGAGCAATTGTTGTTGTCAAAAAAATGTTGGTGTGAAAAACTAAACATGTTTTTTTTTCTGGAAACAATATATATATATGTCTGCCTTTCCCAAAAACGGATCATCGCTTATTTAACCCTCATTTTTTAGAACAGCGTTTTCAAAAACAATCAAGGCACTGGACAATGACTCTGTGTCCACTTCACTAAAAAGTAGGAAACTTTTCCGGAGGTGATCCTGCAGCCAAGAGAAGACTGGCCTTTTACAAAGGCAACCTTCTCTTTCTCTTGTTTTTTCTTTTTCTCTTGCTCTTGTTGTTCTTTCTCTTTCTTCTCTGTTCTTTTTCTTTCTCTTTTTCTTCCTAATATCCTCTTCCTCTGTCTCTTCCTCTTCCTGTTCCTCGCCTTGCTCTCTCTCTCTCTCTCTCTTTGTCTCTTTTTCTATCTCTTTCTCTTATTACACCTTTAATAAAAAACTTGATGTGCAAAAGGAAACGCAATCAACATGCTGAACCCCACTCACTACAAGTACTACCAGTACTACAAGTACTACAATTTTACCCGCAAAATAAATCTTAATTAGCTTTCAGTTGTCACCAATCAAAATCCTTACTTAAATGTATGATTGTATAAAAACTCAACAGTTTGAGTGGGGTGCCATACAAATCAGGACGGAACATTAGCCCTCATGTCATATCCTGCGTTTCACACTTGGGTGGCGCCAAAAGAACCCGACTGCGCTGCCTCAACCCAGCTCCATTTACAGGTAGCAGCCTTGGTGTAGCTCCGCAGGTTTGATGGGTGCCAAAGGGGTTTCATGTCGGTAAATATAAATATACATATATTATATTATTATATATGTATATACGTATACTATATGATGTTATATATATAATTGTATATATTATGATATTATATTATATATGTGGGTTAAATTCATCGGTTAAACATCATTTTCCCTATCAAACTGACATTTTGGGGAGAATTCCCCATGTTTAAACTCATATGTTTCCACAAATGGAGATAGATACCCCAATAGCTGGATGGTTTGTCATGAAGAATCCGAGAATAAAATGGGATGATTGAGGGGTACCCACATTTTAGGAAACCTCCACATATGTAACTGTAATTATGGTTTATGGTAGATGTATGATCTATGGTTATATGGTATATTATGGTATATGTTTTGCTAAGTTGACTTCCAAGTGGGTTAACTACTTGGTTACTTAGTTCATGATGGGTAATGAGTAATGGATGTGTCGGATATCTATAAACCAAAATTTAAAACTCATACGTCCATATGGTTGGGAAACTCTTACAGTAGTTGGTAGCTCCTTGGTTCCCTATGTTTTGTTGGGTGGATAAAGGTTGACCCTTATGATCAGCCCGATCTACCAGGCAAATGCGCCTGAGAAAAACACAACTGTTACTGCAAAACAAACAACTACAAAAACTCCAACTGGTTGGTGGTATACCTACCCCTCTGAAAAGTATGAGTTCGTCAGTTGGCATGACTATTCCCAATACAGTATATGGAAAGTCATAAAACATGTTCCAAACCACCAACCAGATATAATCCCATTATATAATTATATGGTTGTTAACCATTATATGGTTATGAAATATAATCCCATTATTATTATGGTTAATGGTGAAAACAACCAGCTTTTCCCAATAGCATTGGCGGATGATGATCCTTTCAGGATGAAAAACATCTGGTGTTTCTATGAACACTTTAGGTCCCAGGTATCCACCGATGTACCCTCTGGTAAACTAACATAGCTATGGAAAATCACCATTTTCAACGGGTCAATCCACTATAGATGGCCATTTTCAATAGCTATGTTAGTTTACCAGAGGGTAACCGATGTCTTTTCAGTTTTTTTCCCTAAAACAAATGACGCCCAAATGAGAGAAATGTCCCCTTTTGTCTCCGGCTTTTAACTCATCTTCCCATCTCCCGGAATAGTTTGTGTCTTCCGTGCCTTCCGTGTTGTAAACGTTGACCAGAGGGTACCCTATGATATGAGATGGGATTTTATAGTGATTCAACAATATGGAGTATTTTCATGGGATATCTGGTAATTTGTTGCAGTTTGCGAACTTGAAAATTACCATAGAATCAGAAAGTTCGTTGATTTACCCATTCATCTTGGTGATTTTCCAGTTCGCTACGTAACCGTCCCACGAACCGGGCCCCAATTTTTGGCCCCTATGGTGGTAGGATGGAGAAATATATAGTCATCATTAGTCATCCATGACAGTATCTCACTATTATATAATATTATCCCATGTGAATCAATGATGATTGTTAATATGTGGTAAAACCCAACTATAATGTAATAGAATAATATTGATTCATATGGGATAATCATTGTATTATCAATATTGATTATTATTGTATCCCATTAATATCCTGCTACATCCCATGATTGTTGGGTTTACCACACTATGGCATCCGGTTTACCCTCCAGTAAACTAACAGTTTGCTATGGAAAATTGACCATTTATTTCGATGATGTACCGATTAAAATAGTGTTTTTAAATAGTTATGTTATGTTAGTTGTTTGTTCCACATTTTTTTCATAGTTACCCTCTGGTAATTTAACAGTTTGCTATTGAACATCACCATGTTTAATAGGTAAATCATCGAACTAAACGGGCAATCTTCAGTAGCAAACTGTAACAAATTGCCAGTGGACAAATCCAATTATCATTAATCACCATTAATCACAATCAATTAACCATTTACTATCAATATCAATATCACCATTTTTGTTGATGAATTCCATATTACTCACTATAAATCCCATTATCATTAATCACCATTCATCACCATTAATCAACCATGATTAACCATTAAATAACCATTAACCACAACTAACCAGTGCTAGTTGGTGGTTGACCTACCCCTCTGAAAAATATGAAAGTCAGTTGGGATTATTAAGGGTTAAATATGTTTAATATTCCCAATATATGGAAAAATAAAATTCATGTTCCAAACCACCAACCAGAGTATGTCAGTTCTTTATTTTTTCCGAGCGGCTGACACTGCGGCGCCCAAGCCGATCCACACGACCCACGCCGACCAAGTCAGGATGGCACTGCAGGGGGGAATGGCGAGGTTTTGACCGTAGGATAATGCACCAAAAAAGGTGGGAAAAATATGGAAAAACCATGGAAATTCCATGGAAAACCCATCTTCACTAGGAAACATCTTAGGAATCATCTTTGGATTTTTGTTTAAAGCTGGCTTCCATACACAAAAAACTGGATGAGAACATTTAGAGTGCTCACCCCAGTTGTTTGATGGCAAAATCAATGGATTCCGGCATTTTTCCTGAAAATCAATCCATTGAAATATGCTTGAAAATCGTGGAAAAAGAGTTGGAAAAAGTATGGACAGGTGGAGATTCTACTCGTTGATTCGTGAACCTTTCCAGGTTTTTGTTGGTTCAAAACATATTATTTCACACAATTCAGCCTTCTCTGAACTGGGAATCCGTAGTTCACCGTCCTTTATTGCATAACAATGACAAGCAGCCAGGGGTGCTGGGATACTCGAGTTACTAGGGGTATATTATGGTAGAGTTGGCGACTTTCTGGACTTGAGTCTAAGCTGCACTTTCAGAGGTCACCCAGAAATCGCAAGTGGATTATAATCCCAGTATTTCATTGTATTTCACTCTGGATACCCTCTGTAAACTAACATAGCGAACTGGAAAATCAGCCTTTTAATAGATAAATCATCTATAAATGATCCATTTTCCATAGCTATGTTAAATTACCATTAAACAACTGGGCTACAAACTATTTGTTAACTACTGAGGAATCGGCACATCCAAGTAACATCTTAGCTAACCAATGCTGTCGCACCTCCAATTCTCCTGCACTTTCGCTTTCGCAATGCGCAAAATGGAACCTCAGACGGAATCTCGCGAAATGATCGTCTGAATCATTGAGTTTGTTCAGAAATGTATACCGATATGCCAAAATATCTCAAAATTGTTCAATTCCTAGGGGGAACCATGCTGACAATCCTGTGGAATTGTGTTTTTTCTTAGACAAGCACTTGTATAATCCTTTTCGAAGAAATTCAATCTCGTATATAAACATGTGTGTATATTATATATATATATACTGTACACACATATTGTGTTTTAAAAAACCCAAGTAAGCACTAAAACATCAGCATTGATTGTGTCGCAAAATCTAAACGGTGGTTCCCAACACCCCAGGGTCAACGTTCACATAGAGCAGGCACCATTTGAAGATCAAAAAATCCTAGGGCTCCACCATCGCTTTCCCACCATGGGTTTTGTGTATGTGAAACCTCTTGGGTATATCGGTATATCATGGTATATCCAATATCATCCCATGAACCTACAATGTGAGGCCCCCCGTTGTGATGTTAACGTTGGTTTAGATTCGCCCCAGTAACTAGTTTGTTATAAGTACCATAAACCATACTTATTAGAGTTATAAACCAACTTAGCTATCGTAAACGGGGGCCCCACTTTGTATATTAACCGCCATTCATCCCCAGTAACCCAGGGTACAAGACATGTCCGCGTTTTCTATATAGTGACATCCATCGCAACACGCCAAAAACGTCATCGTTATACGTGCCCAAGTCGCCACTCTCCTTGTGCAGTTTCAGGATGTCATCCTGTAGAACCCAAATCATCTATGGCAACCCAAAGAAAAATAGACAAAGCTAACTTTAAAAAGTGAGAAAGAAAACATAATTTTGTTGTTTGAACATTGTTGTTCTATTTTTTGGGTGCTTACTATAGATGTAACATCGAATCACATTGGATCCCGATTAGTGCCATGGGACTCTATTGTGAGACAATTTCCAAAAATTATTGAATATATTCTGGCATTTTGAAAAGAACTCAATTGTGAGAAGATTTTTCCCAGATCCATTTTTTTCAGGAGGAACTTTACCCACCTTTATACACCTTTCTTTGGGTAAAGCTGGTCCATTTACTTTAGAAAGCCATATCCATGTTAACGCTATCAAAATGCAAGGTCTCCCCCAAATAATTAGATGCCTTTTTAAACCCTTGTTTAAAAACAGCACCCAAACAATTTTTCAAGGGGGTACCCCATGAGTGACCCAGATCCTCAAAAATGTAATTGTTTCGATGGTACCCTATTGTGCACAAAAACTTTTGGGGCGATTTTTTTGGATTGAAAAAGAAAATCATATTCAAATGAATTGAAAGTAAATTGATTTCAATTGATATCCTCTCTTATCAATAGATTTCTTTGAGGTTTAAAAGGAACATCAATTGAAAGTAGATTCACATGAATTTAAGTAAATTGATTTCAATTGATATCCTCTCTTATCAATAAATTGCTTAGAGGTTTCAACGGAAAATCAATTGAAAGTAGATTCACATGAATTGAAAGTAAATTGATTTCAATTGAAATCCTTTCTTATCAATAGATTGCTTAGAGGTTTAAAAGGAAAATCAATTGAAAGTACATTCACATGAATTGAAAGTAAATTGATTTCAATTGAAATCCTTTCTTATCAATAGATTTCTTTGAGGTTTTAAAGGAAAATCAATTGAAAGTAGATTCAAATGAATTGAAAGTAGATTGATTTCAATTGATATCCTCTCTTATCAATAAGTTGCTTAGAGGTTTAAAAGGAAAATCAATTGAAAGTAGATTCACATGAATTGAAAGTAAGTTGATTTCAATTGAAATCCTTTCTTATCAATAGATTTCTTTGAGGTTTTAAAGGAAAATCAATTGAAAGTAGATTCAAATGAATTGAAATTAAATTGATTTCAGTTGAAATCCTTTCTTCTCAGTAGATTTCTTTGAGGTTCAAAAGGAAAAGCAATGGAATGTAGGTTGATTTTAATTGAAAGCCTTTCTTATCAATATGTTTTTTTTTGGAGTTTAAAAGGAAAATCCATTGAAAGTAAATTGATGTCAATTGAAATCCTTACTTAAGTTGATCATCCTGAATCCCCCAGGACTGGTTCCCAAGAAAATGCTGAGTTATTGAGTAGCCTAAAATTGTTGGGGTGGCTAATCAGTATCCAACATGAATCCACTATTTATAGATGATGCTTCCATTAAATCATGATAAAACATTATACTTATAGGGGAATATCCATTGTAACATCGGCTAATCAGAATACTGCAGTGGTCAGAGTAAAGAAATCAGTAAAATCCCCCAAGAGTGGTAGCCATTGATCGATACCTAGCCAACAAGTAAATGTTGAGCTAGATGAATGACATATATGACATATATGACATGACTGAAGCTGAGAATTGAAACCTCTCGATTTCATCATCATCATCATCATCATCATCAACACTATCATACGTACATGATCCTCCCACTCCCCCATACTGTTTGGGGTCTCTTGCCGGGATAATTGAAAACGTCAGTAGAAAAAACCCTGTGTCTTCTGCCTCTGCTTTTCTGTATGAACCATGGCGGAGGTTGGCTCCAATTCCCGTGGTTACAGCTATGGTCACTCCATATCCAGTATAATCAGCATAGATTGATAGGGATTACCGGTAGTAATGATTAATATGTGCAATTATTCCCGAAAGCTCTTGCGAAGGGTTTTTCCCAAAGAATTTTTTACCAAATTCAACTTTCCACTTCATCTACAAAACATCTCCTACATCTCTCCTACATCCACTTCATATGTATCAACTTCATCTACATCACATACATCACCTACATCATTAACACGATCGACAGGAACTTGACGTCTACATATCTGCTACAAAACTCCCACAATGTCATTTACAAGGAGTTCTTACACAGGACTTGTTACACAGGAGTTCTTACACAGAAGTTGTTTACAGGCGTTGCTTTACATATTTTTTGCAAAGGAGTTGTTACAGAGGAGTTGTTGCACAGGAGCTCACTTCCAGGTGATCTAATTACTTGTATCTGAACTCCTACACACCTCCTACTTCTCACGTTCTATATATTCTCTCTTATGGCGGCAGGGGCATCGTCGTCGTCGCCGTCATCGTCCTTGTCATCAAATGCTCATCCACATCCTCATCCATATATATATATATATAGATCTTGGCAAATTAGAATAATTCAGTAACCTGAAATAAGGCCATTTTGGGATGATTCCTTTATTAACCATGATTCCAGTGAGGTCGCAGTGAGGTCGTTATAATTTGCCCATAATATATATATATATATATATATATTTGCCACTTCCTCAATAGAGACTTGTGAAACGGCTCAGCCCGAATTTAAGCGCCAAAGCACGATGCTGGCCCGATCGGTGGCCGTCATGAAGCCTAGCCTAACGAGGCGGATGAAGAAGTACCCTCTGGTCATGACTCACAGTTTGCCATAGAAAATGGCCCATGAAAACAGATGATTTGCCTAAATTTACCTATTGAAATGATGTGTTTTTTCATATTACACCAGCTATTGATGATGTTTACTTGGATCCGCGGGACCGAGGAACGGAGGAACCGGATAAAACTGTTTGCTGGCCCAGATATAATTGGGGATATCCGATTTTAAAAATGTCTATGTTGGGCCCTGGGTGGGCCTCTATCTCTGTTGCAAGAAAATCATGCCCTGGAACTATTTATAAAATTGCCAGGAACTATTTATAAAAATAAATGGAAATATGCTCCGATATTGCCACGATATAAGCAATATAAAACAATATGACGACAATACAGTAATACTGTACCTTTACTTTCCTGCAGCTGTGGCCTTTAGAAATAAATCAGAAGCATCGATGCAATGCGCGTGTGAAAACACACACACACACTGAGCGTCCAAACTTGCCAAGTGTTTTTTTTCCCCGCTGCTGGAGCACACTGTCGTGGAGGGCTGGTTCACATCCATTCGGTCCATTCTCCCTAAACCAATGGTTTTCGGCCATCCTAAAGCAGTGCGACACCATTGTGTCAACATCGGTTCTGTTCCCATCCTCCTTTCAAGCTTTCAAGCGGAACAAAAAGGCTCCACTACTGTCAGTGAGCATCAAAATGCCTAAAAGGTGACAAAGCGGAACATTCACTTTATGGTCTTTTTGGCCTTGGGTTCCTTTGGATTTGGCTTTGCCTTGGGCGTGTTCTGCCTCTTCTGCGTCACTTTGCCAGCACGTTGCATGGAGTTAGATTGAAAGTCAAGTATTTCATGATATGCCTCGTAATATCGTGGTTTTGGTAATAGACAAAAAATGAGCTTATTTTCGAAATTGAAAATCGCTAGTGCGCTCAGTGGCCATCATACAAGCGTTAAAAAAGTATAAGGTGAAAAGGAATTCACGAAATTCCCCTACAAACACAAGAAAATCTATTGTGAAGCAGTGAAGCCTATCAAGCCACCGCAGACAGAAAGCAACGCATGTGCAACATGCAAAAAAAGCAAGAACGCAGCATACGGGCATCGCGCCATATGTTGAGTTACGCATGGAAAGTGAAATGTCGCAAAAACAATCTGTAAATCAATTCTGCTGTACATCATACATGATTTGCACGAAACCACACCGACGTAAATGTTTCTGTGATAAGTTTGTCAAAACCTAAAAAGTTGGTGAATATCATATGTGTGTGTTTGATATTTTTCCTTGTCTTTGTTTGATGTGCTACGCTCAGATGTAACTGCGCTGATACTAAAAACATATTGTTTTTTATGTCATGTCTGTTCTGTTGAATTATGTTTGATAGGTTCTGGCGTGGCTATGCTTAAGCTATGATGTTTTTGCTCGCTATTAAATTATACTCATTATATATTTATATAAATGTTTTGTTTTGTCTTGTGATGTTATTGTATGTTCTGTTGCGTTATCTTGTGTGTTTTTCCATATGTTGTGTTTTGTGGTGATGTTTTGCGACGAATATGTATTACACATAATTAAATAGAGTTGAAATTATTGATATAAAATGTTGAAAAATAGAAGTGAACAACAAGGCAGTTTATAAATAGTTCAGAACGGTTCCGAACGGTTCCGAACTATTTATAAACTGCAGCCTTATAAATAGTTCCGAACGGTTCCGAACGGTTCCGAACTATTTATACATCCCGAACTATTCCGAACTATTCCGAACTAATCCGAACTATTTGGGGTTTGGGTGTATAAATAGTTCAGAACGGTTCCGAACGGTTCCGAACTATTTATAAACACAAATTTATAAATAGCTCAGAACGGTTCCGAACGGTTCCGAACTATTTATAAATCATGCTGGTGTTTAATCCATTTTTTAGACATATTTTCGTTATCATTATCTTATTTGTTCATCATGTCATATCATAAACTTTGAAAAGTAAAAGCCAAAAGTTACAAGTTAAACCACGACGACGAAACTCAAACTTTTACGAGTAGCTTGACGGACATATACCCGTTTGCAGTATACCGTAAACGTATAATGTTAATAAGATGATCAGGCGATGGGGCACTCATGGCGAAAAATACTTTTTGATAGAGATGTCAAAGCAAGTAGAAACATGAGGGGATAAAAAGACTGCCAATCCTAGCGGTCATTGCATGGTGGATGTTCAAGATGTTCATCTCACGGGAGTTCAACCGATCTGTCACGAAGGGATTTGGAATAGCAATTCGGAGGACGGATTTTAAGCTCTTTCACGTGGCTGTTCTCCTCATCCTTTGCTTTCTGGGATTGGCGGCCGTCCTCCAACAGTGGACCGCAGAAAAAAAATAGCCGGGCACCCCGGAGTGACCCCGGAGTGACCCCGACAACCCAGCGCGAAAAATTGGGATGGCTCCCGATAGCTCCGCGCGGAAGTTTGGAATGGTCCCCGGGGAAGGCATGAGAAAACCTCTGACTATTTATAAAATTCGAAAAAAACACCCGGAACTATTTATAAAACCAGCGCGGGACCCACCCGGAACTATTTATAAAACCAGCGCGGAACCCACCCGGAACTATTTATAAAAGCAGCGCGGAACCCACCCGGAACTATTTATAAAACCACCGAATCGGGAGCCCCCAAAAACCAGGAATCCTTGGCCCTGGAAGGGAATGCCAAAGGTCCGACGCCGGCATCTGAACTCTCCTTCACATAGGCCAAAATCTGGGAGATAAGAACTGTAGTTGAGAAGGCAGTACTGTAGTGACTAAGTGCACCAGGCCCTTCATCTGACCATGGTTCGCAACATCTTTTCTGACCATCACAAAGTAGATTCGAGCACCGGTCTGTGCCATGCAAAAGCGGGATGACCTGGGCTGCATGGATACTGCACAAACCAGAAGCTGCAGTGGGCAAAAACTTTTTGTCGATAGAAACAGTTCGAAAAATCGCTTTTAGACTCATCAGCTGCAGTGTGCATAATCTTGTTTGATACCTTGACCACTTGCAAACCATCTGGTCCTGTAGTTTCGTTTGAACTCAATGGTTTGTGACTCAAAAACTTCCCATTCACAACACAAAAAGCCCTGCAAATGCTCGACATCTTGACGCCAGCATGGTGAACATGTGAGCGCGCATGTCTGAAACCTCAATCAGTCCAAACCCTTCTTCATTGGTGACATGTATTCTTGCAGACCAGCCGCCGCCGTCTGGGTAGTTGCGTTTGATGAACTCCTGCTTCATAGCGGAGATTTCGAAGCAAGCTTCCGTCTTGTAGCTGCCCCCAAGCAATCCAGAGATATCACGCCTCAGTGATTCCAGATCCAGCCGGTTTGATGGCCACAAAACAAATTGGCGCACAATATCTTACAGTATTTCAAAATATGGTACTGCAATATAATATTTCAATATAATGAAATAAAAATATCTATTTTATATACGCATGATATATTATATATGCTCGACCGGCCTTTTGTTATATTATTTTATAATATTTTTTATTGTCTATCTAAAATCAAACGCAATATTTGTCACAAGCGCCTTCCGTTCTGAAAATCTTGGGCCTAAGCTACTTGAACTGAGCAAAGGAGCAGGCAATACGTCCCAGTAGCAGCTCCTGCGCATCCTTCGATGACACACAACCTCATGCATCAAATGCCACGGAGAAACCAACCCTAGAGGATAGAAGCAAACCTCAAACATTTGCTCCCATCAGGATAGCACATTTTGAAACCCTCACGCGTTGCCAGGAAACCGGGAAGGAAGCCGATCCTTCTTGTCCCCCAGGCCAAGTGTCTTTGAAAAAATGGAAGCCCAATCTAAGCACCGCGGCCCTGCCGTCCTCAGAAATCATAGGGTGAAAGAGTAACCAAGAGCAAGACTCAAGATGGTCAATGTTAAGTTCAGAAGGACAAAAACTCATCACATTGTCATGCAGGCAAGTGATGGAAGTCACGGGTCATACCATAAACAGACAACAACGTGAATCTATTTAATGCAAACAAACATGGGAAAAATCCGACATGAAAGTCAATGTCTCGTTTCACCAAATCAGCACTGCCTCATGTTTGATGTCAATCTGATTTGTGTCAATCCATGCCATGTCGACACGCACGTGAAGACGCTAAAACTAGGCGCCTTCAATCACCAAAATGAAACTGAACTAAATCCAGCTGTGTGTCTCACTGCACTTGCTGGATGGCGCTGGCGATGCTGCAGAACCATCACAATCAGCCATGGCTATCCACCGAAGCAGTGGCAGCCTACTCTGTCATAGGGCCTGGGGTCTGGTCTTGGGCCCACAAGAAAAGAAAGTTGGCGAGCATGAGTGCCTCAAGCAAGCCAATGACCAAATTGAAGGCATCAAAACTGTTCGTTGGTAAATGGGAATGTGGTAATAGAAGGTAACCCAAGGGAAAATAATAGTTCTTCCACAGATTACCGGTAATAAGGTAAGAAATTCATAAGGATGGTGGGTTTCCCAATCAAAAGATCATATGTCCCAATCAAAAGATCTTAAAGAACCTGAAGTTCAATCCAAATTTCTGGTGTATCTGTATATGCTGTCCCCCATATATCTTTGTCCTGTAAGCTGGTTAGTTACCCTCTGCTAGTTGTACCCTTCCATCATTGTTGGTCACAAGGGGGATTGGCCAAGGTCTTAAGATAATAGGTGAAATATCCCAATTCTTCATCAAAGGTGTGAACTAGTTATCCCAGGGTGAGCCTCTCAATAATTTATAAATAGTTCGGGGGGTAGTTTATAAATAGTTCGGGGGTGTTCAGGGTATTTTATAAATAGTTCGGGGCATCCCAAAGTCCAAAAACAGAAACCCTCTAACAAAGAGGCCCACCCAGGGTCCAATGTCTATGTATATATATATATATACATAATTATTATAAATATATATATATACACATAATTATTATATATAATTATATATACGTATAATATCTTAATGGCTTACAGCATGGCACAGCCATGGTTATTGGCTGCTTACTTGCTGGGATCCTGTTGCCAGTATGACATGAGCGTCCAAAAAATCTGGTTGTCAACTATCGCTTGTGCTCCAAATACTTCTGCCTTGGGAGCTGTAGGGTCTAGTTGTTCGTTCTGAAATGAATAGCAACTATAGTGACCTCTCGCTGTTTTTTTTTCCATAAGTGTACGTCGGGATATTAACAACAACCCGGCAGGTTTTTTTGATACAGCGGTACACAAGGGCCTTGGCAAAATAGATCAAAATGGTGGATGCTTCTACCCTCGGAACAACGTCATTTGCGAAAGAACTTCGTACCATTCGCGGTGAAGTCTATTCATGTTTGCGATGGGTCCAAAAGTTCCACTTCTGGGGATGACGAATTCCTGCAAATCGGCCCGTTTTTTGTGAGGTTTCCGTTGCTGGTTTTTTTTGCGGTGGGCCTTGGCCGTTATGAGGTCGCTGTGGCAACTGTGCGCATGTTAATCAAACATAGCCTGCTGGGCCATCTGCCATTTACTTCAATGATGTTTCCATATTTTCCATGAAATGTCCCATTTCTAGGGGATTTGCCTTTGCCAATTGACCCTTAGAATGGGAAAGAAAAAAAGGGTCCACCAGTGCCATTGATTCCATCAAATCACCGTGGGGCACCAAGGGGCTCTGACTGCGCACGATGTAGGAGTTGGATGGCCATATTCTTGCGCTCCTGGCGCAAGAGTTGGATGGCATTTTTGGCGCTTGAGATACCATTGGCGCAAGCTGGTGTGGGGATTTCATAGGGGGCATAACATGGTTTTTTACCGCCAATATGGGAGTTAACCATCAAAAAACTAAACCATACGATATGGAGTTAATGAAATGTTGATGCTTGCTAAACCCAATTATCATAACCAAAACAGAAACAAACCCAAGAAGTAATAACAGAGGGTTCCTTGACACCATCCCGAATAAGGCATTGTTTTTTTTCGAAGATCTATAGATGGCCCCCCCATTTCCTATGAGGAACTAAATTATACCAAACAACAACATACAAATCCTCAAAGTAGATGTTCACATGTCAAACTCCTATGTACTACACATTAAAAACAGAATATCTATCTTAAGATTTGGGTATGTATGTCTCTATATATGGGAGATACTCCAGAATAACGGTCCTTCTCAGCCAATGGTTTGAGACATTTGGCCAATCATCGAAAAAACATGAAAAAGTCTGGCAATTAAGGCTTACTTAAGTGAGATATTCATCAGTGAAATGTAAGATTGATGTCCCTCAGGTGTTTCACTGGAAATCCCAGGAAAATCAATCTTTGTGGCTGTTGATGTGTTGTCTTGCTATCTTCTAACTGGAATCCCGTTTGAGATATCTAGCAGGTCAATTCACAATCTTGAGATATAAACTTTATAAAGGGCCTGAAGCCGAACGGGTTTTTCATGGGGCTTTTCCCTTCGAAAGACACGCTGGGATGTTGTTTGCCAGGGTCAAACCGGCTTCGATTCGATGAATGCTGAACGAAACCACTGCGAGTCACGTTTCACGCCATGTTTCCTCACAAAAATGGCCCAAACAAAGCCGCAAAGATCCGCAAAAAGATCTTGGCTCAATGAATCATGTATTTTATTTACCCTCTGGTAATTTAACATAGCTATTGAAAATGGTGATTTATAGTGGATTTTCCCATTGAAAATGGTGATTTTCCATAGTTATGTTAGTTTACCAGAGGGTATTTGGCGATTCAATTCCAGATTTCCCAGGAAATGAATCGAAACAACTTGAAACTCTGACAAAGCTTTGAATTCCACAATCCCAGCCTGAAATTGTGCAGCACAGACTTACCTGTTTCCTATGCAGCTATGCCTTACAAACCTCTGGGCCACATATTTGGGGAATCTACATCCGCATGCCCATGGCCAAATTCACGCCCATTCCATGTCGACCCATTTCGAGACCAAGTCTCCCAGTCTTTGGCTGGCACATATTTCTCGGTGAATTCCGTGACCTTCTGATGATCCTTTTCCTCAGAAATCTCATGAGGAACCGATTCATGAAGGAGCTACCTACCATATATAAGGCCTATTGTTCAAGCCTATGTTTGCGGGAATATCCCCACAAAATATGGCCTAACATATGGTACTAAGTTAGTACCTCCATTTTATTTTTTGGGAATACAAGGGGGAACACATCAGAGTTGTTTCAACCTAATTACCCTCTGGTAATTTAACATAGCTATGGAAAATCACCATTTTTAATGGGAAAATCCACTATAAATCACCATGTTCAATAGCTATGTTAGTTTACCAGAGGGTATATGGCCTAAATTTCATGGAATATCCCCACAACATCTGAAAAATGCTACGATTGTTTACGGTACCTCCATGTCTTGGATCCGACGAAATTTCGCCATGCTGAAGGTGGAGCCTCCAATGTATGGTGGATTTTTCTACAGAAAAAGCTGGGGTTGTAAATATGGGTGTGTCTGAAAATAGTGTACCCCATTTTCCCAATGGTTGATGATCATTATCCCTACTAAATGGCTATAATTGGGGGTATACCCCATTTTCAGACATACCCATATGTATCAAATACAAGCTGTATATCGTGACTATATAAAGAAATGATATGAAATGATTACGTGGTAATGATGGGCCCAGAAACGCTGCGTATCAATCCGGCTCAGTGATAGTTCTGGTTGGTTTGTCTGTAGTTCGCGCATCAGTTCAAGCAGCGTCCCTTTTCCGATATAGAAAGCCGTGAATAGCCTTCATCCCAGAAAGTTATGTTACAAGTAATGTGGGTAAAAAACACATCCATGATAGATTTATACTTCAATGGTAATGGTGATTTTAATAATCCTCTATAAATTCTGGTGCTTATAAGATGAAGGATCAAGATATGAGACCAATGTGCTTAAAACAATGCCATGAACCATCCCCCAGTCATCACCATAAATAGATGGTGTAAATTTCCAAATGGGGTGGTTGCGGACATCGTTTTACCCACATTTAAAAAAAAAAAAAACGTATACCCGTATTATCCCGTATTCGAGTCCAAATAATCGCGGGATACTGCCACTAGATCCGGCACTTCGCATTTAAGCATTGCATACCATTTCTATCGTGGATAATCTGCGGACCTCCAGATCGACCAGCCAGCTCTGGTCACAGCAAAATGCTTGCAAAGCACAAAATACGGAGATTAAAATGGGGTGCGTCTGAAAATTGGGTATACCTACAAATTCATTAGCTTATAAAAAATACGGTCATTAACCATATTATTTGCCATCTGGTTATGACTAACATGGCCATGGAAAATCACCATGTTTAATAGATCGGTAAACCATCTATTTCGATTAGGGCCATCTATACCATGGCGAACTGTTAGTCATACCCTCTGGTAATTTAACATAGCTATTGAAAATCACCATTTATTGTGGATTTTCCCATTAAAAATGGTGATTTTCCATAGTTATGTTAAATTACCAGAGGGTAATAGGAACAAAACATGGAAGGATTTTATTCTCCACCGAAGCAATGGATGATGGATGGCTTTCAGGTCCTATCAGACTTCGGCAAGAAAATCCCAGGTCCCAGGAAGCCAATCCGAACAAGAAACCTGGCCATAAAGTCAGCCAATGCTGTCATGCATTGTCATCAGCTTTTTCATAGATTCTGGATATGGTTGTTGGATGTTGAACAGGCTGAAAAAAAAAATGGGGTGCAAATTGGGTTACAAGTGGATAAATCACCAGGGTTACAGGGTTACAGGGTGTTTTTCGTCAGCGTGGTTATCTCCGTACAAAAAATCTCCATCACTGCTTGGAGGATCAAACATGATCAAACCACGAATCGTTTTTGTGATTCATAAGCCTAGATAGTAAGTCCCCATGAACAGTGGGCTTATTCCATATACATAAACATATACATTTACACATACAAATACATATACATAAACATAAACATATATATATATACATACACATTATAATATATATATATATAATTATATATAACTGGCTTATAAATAATATGGTCATTAACCACTTACTTGCGGACCATGGGATCCAAGTGGTGAAAAAAAAACTCACCGTTTCGCCACCCACAAACAGGACCTGTTAAGCCTCCAGTAGACTGATCCTGAATAAATATGTTATCGAAGGATCAGTAGATGATATGTACTGGATTCATTTTACTGGATATTTTACTGGATAGTTACTGGATATGTACTAATGATTTTAACATATCTACTGGATATCAGGATAATTTGATGATATATCATCTCCAGTAGTATCATTGATATGTTACTATTAGTCCTGAGTAATCTAAATATGTTATCCAATGATTCAATGGAAATTTCAGACCTAAAACGGAGGTACTGTACCATGTACGACCATATTTTGTGGGGATATTCCCTTACATAGGCCTGAAAAATAGGCCTTATATATGGTAGGTACCTCCAATTTAGGTTCCTGAAATGGCCATTGAATGATCAGCAGATTAACATATCCAGGTATCCAGTAGATGATGTTAACATATGTTAACATATCCTCCACTGACTTCACCTCGATGGTAAAACCTCCTGAGAACAAAGTGCACATCATCCATTTCATCCAATGGTATTATCATTTTCCAACAAAACTAAAGTTTCGGTATATACTTCTGTAATGTGGGGAAAACAATGTCATAAACCACCCATTTGGCATGGTTTACACCACCTATTTATGGTGATTTGGGGGATGGTTTATTATTGTTTTACCCACATTATCTTTAGTGAAAAGTAATCGTCCCCCTATTTGGCAGGGTCTATGTTCATTTGGGGGAATTTACCTTCAATATCATGCAATTTTCTGGGATTTTGTTTTAATAAGCAGATTTATTAGTCAGTGATAAGCAGGCTTACTAGTCAGTGACGAAGTGGAATGATCATCCATACCTTCACATGGACTGAAACATCACCCAACTTTGGGTGATATCATCTTCACCATCCACTATCGTCGATCTTGGTGATGTCAAAAGAATAAAATATGGAGACAGAAAGAAGTACATAACATCTGCCGGCACTTGAAGTCATGGCAAATTTAAATACACTCCAAAAAACAATCTAAAAACATATGTTTTTAGCTGCCTATAGACTATATATACTGTATATAGTCATACTATATGCCCACTTGGCCCAGTCTCCAACTTGTAGACCAGGTCTGCTGCATATTGCGGATATTTCGCCAGCAGGTCCCTGGAGAGAAAAGTGGATTTAACCAACGCAATCCATGATGGTATAAGTTGATTTATATCCATATTATGATTAAACCATACATGATGGATTGTGAATATGAATATAAATATGATTAAATATGCATTATGAATATATTGAACCATACATAATATTGTTTAAGTTGATTTATATCACTATTATCTGGTTGGTGGTTGACCAACCCCTCTGAAAAATATGAAAGTCAGTTGGGATGACGACATTCCCAATATATGGAAAATAAAAAATGTTCCAAACCACCAACCAGTTATGATTCGTAATGGATTCATACATGATTCATATCATTCATATTATCCATGGTGGTATGGATATGATGTATATCAATCGATGCTTTGGATTCATACATGATTTAAATCAATGCATGATAAGTAAGTTGTTTGAACAAATGGTTTGATGTATGGTGACTATATCGAACTAGTTGGATGGTGCGGCTCACAACAAGCATTTGGCTGGGGTGCCCTTCCTGTCATCTCACGCAAAATAAGGTCGTCTTGGTGAGGATTTTATAAATTATCAGTAGGATTTCCTATCTACACTCCTAAAATTTCACGTGAAATAAGATTTCCCCTACTTTCCCCATAATCTCCGGTGACGGACGTTCCGTATGTTTTTTTCCGATTCCAAAGCATGTCCAGTCTGGTCTCCTGAGGTACTAGACATTCTTGAGTGCTGCAGGATAGCAGTGTTTCACGGGGCTGAAAATGATCCCATATGTAATGGCATTATCACTTGATAGACTCTCTTGATATGCTACTGCCCGTTAATAAAGCCGTTTCCCATCCATTGGGATATGTTTTCTCTGAAGTGCTGTACTTGCTGTTCTGTCATGTGTTTCGTTACTGTATCTGTCCCCGTCGCTTGAAGCGAGTTCCATTCGCCAAGCTGCTCGCAGCCTCTAGTTGGGCTGAGCCCCATATTGGCTTCCTGTAGTGCCTGAGCCGCCTCACTGTACGTCTCACCACATAGCAGCTGACCCAGATTCGCTGCAAGTGCGTCAGCTACAGATTCGAAGCTTGCAGGCATGTGCAGTTTGGCATCAAGTGTGTGTGGTCGTGAAGATGAGGAAAAGTCCCATTTGCCTAGCTCCATAAGCATTCTGACCTCGTTGGGCTCGTACTCAAACAGCGTTGCGTTCATGCTGTCAAACATGGTGAATTGTGTGGTTGTTTCACAGCATGGAGCCCGGAACATCTACATACTCATCTGCCATTGCTTCATTGGTTTGCCCCTTTTCCGAATCTATAGAGCGGTCTCAATACATAAATATAACTTGGAGATGTCTTTAAATCTAACTTGCGTAGGGGTCAAACATACTGTATCACTGTATTACCAACTCTCCACTTTGGTTGTCACTTTGGTGGCTTGAAACAAACATTTAGTTTGTGAAAATCACCATGTTGCGTCTTCATATCACAAGTTTGGCGCCTCGAATTCATTTTTGTGTTTTTTTGTACGGGAAGATCTTGATGTTTGCTGTTGAGGATTCTATGTTTGGTGTGAATCCTATCCGTTTGTTGTTAAGCAACTCAATTTTTGCCTGTTGAAGTCGCAAGTCCCTTAAATTTCTGAATAAAAACCTTTGGTTGCTTGGCAAATCTTGGCAAAGCAGTCTTCAATTTCTGTTTCACAATAGCTATTCCACGAAAAAAATATCATTGGATCATCATTCGGAGAAAGTGACACCCCTCGGGGCACCCTGAGAGTGGCAGAAATGGGATAATCTCACTTCGCAAACTGGCTCACATAGTTCGAACCCATATTTATACATGATATATAATATTATATATAATATTATATTGGTAAACATGTGAACAACTGTAAAATAATGTAATATTAGTTGTAATATTATGAAAAATATATATTTCAGTTACATAATATTATATAATTAAATATAATTGATGTGGTAAACATTGGTAAAACAATGTTTACCATCCCTAAGTCATCACCATTGTTATGGGTGGTATATAACAAAAATCCCCGGTAGGTCAACCATTGGCACCTCAATTGGACCACGGTAAAACCTTCGTAGCCATCCACGTGGCATGCATGAGCGAAGCGTGCCTAAGTCGAGGGGAGAGGCTGCCACCAGAAAATCCTAATGATGTTAAAGGTCCATCAAGAAAAGCCAGGTTTATGTATGCATATATATATAATACATAACTATATTATAATATTACTATATGTATAAATATTTATATGTACATATACTACATGTATTAAAAGTTATATATATATATATACAATATACGTTTGTCTGAACAATAAGATGTTGATTAGAAAGAAAACACTCAGCAGAGTTTCACTCAGCATTCAGCAGAGTTTCGTTTTTATGGCACGACATGTGGCCCTGGGAAGTACTTACGTGAGCTCACGTGTTGGCATGATGTATGTTGGTGATCTTAAGTACCCCTATTAGACCATCGCATTTTCACCCCCTTAACCCATGCTGAGTCCTGTAGGACTCGACGCCGATCATTGAACATGCTAGACTTTAAGTGGTACTAGCTACCATATAATATACCGTATTCAAAAACCAGGCAAAATTAAAACTGGGATGCTATAACCAGAAGGACTTTGAAAATTTTGAAATGGCTCTGGGTCGCCATTGGGCACCCAATTATAATAGATTCTGTTTTGTTTAATGCTTCGCTTGGACCTGTGACGCTCAACCATTTTTTTCCACCTGAGCTCCGAACCAACTCTCTTTCAGTATTGTCAGAAGCTTTCCTGAGGCAAATCTGATGACACCCAACGGTTAAGTGTAGCTTCTGAAACGAAAGAAACAGCAGGTGTTTCTCCTTATATTTTTTGGTATATTATATATATACACACATTTTATATGTGGGCATATGTTTATAATGGTTTATAGATGGTTATAATATATACAGTAATACAACATCCTATGCAATCATATGTGATGTATATATATACAAGGATCAATAGATTAATCAATCGAAAACCACATTTATATGTCAGGTCATGTGACATCATGTGGCTGGGGTTCTTGCCCATTTTCTGTACTAAACCAACTGGAAGTTATGGATGTTCATCCTCTCATGAAACCAACTGGTCCGATAGGTACTGAATGGTACTGACCATCCTCATATTTTTCAGGTGACAAATAGTTAATCAATGATTAGCTGAATGATTAAGATACCTTAAGTTGATTCATTTCCCTTGAATAGATAGTGTGTAGTTATGTAACAATGTAAAACCCCAAACTGAACGGATCTCAGTCGAAAAGCCAGGGTTTCAACTGGATTTTTTATTCATGACATATTGGGGGATCCGATGAATGAACAGGTCTAGTGATCATCCATATTCTATCCTACCCACTTAGATTGTTGTTTCTTCAGTAGCTTTAGTAACTTTAGTTCATTGAGTCCCCCAGGAATTTGAGAGTTCACTTCCCATGTTTTCCAGGTAATGTCAACCCCGGATTAATAAACCATGGTTTATTCATTAGGGGGGGTACTCCTCCAATAGTCATAATATGATACTTAAATGGTACCCTCCCAATTAAACAATCTAGGGGTTTATTAATCCAGGGTTGACATTAATGCTAAATCCCCTAATCTGCCACAAATTCTGACAAGCAACACATGACGGTCCAGCGTCACCGTGGCGAACCATGACAAACAACCTGTCGGATCAATAAACAGGCATCATGTCATCATGTTTTATAGTGATTATAGTGCTCCATGGCTAGCGAAACTATACTATAGTAACTATTACTGTATAGTAAGAATCCATGGAGCACTATATATAATCCCTAGCCATAGTTACTATTCTATATATTCTATATATATATATACGTATATATATTAGGCTGATTGTGGTTGCTGACTGTGTTTCGACACTCCTTCCTGAAATTTCATGGAAAAAAAACTGGACTGGATGGAGGTTGCCATGGCTCCATATGCCATCGAAGATCCCGTCACGGAAAATGCATCAAAATACTGGCTTCAATGAAGAAATGTCAAAGACTTCGTTGCGAAATGTTTAGCTCACTCAGTATTCACAGTTATACGAGCTGGCCAAGTGTCTCAAACTCGAATCTATAAACATTATATATAATATAAAAACCGATTAAAACTGGAATCTCTATATATATATAAATATATATTCTATAAACATCATAAACCTTGCTGTGCAACTCCCAAACTTCTCAACCAACAGCTGTTTCTAAAACGACCACGCAGCCGTCATCGAGTCGCACCTGCAATGACTGAGGATCCCATCAAAATATGAAGCACCGAATAGGCACGACTGATGTCCTGACACATCGGCATCGAATAAAAAGAAAGAGTTGTCTTGTGCAAAAATGGGGTGTATTTATACATGTTTATACAACTAAATATGCATCATACTGTATCATACTATCTAATACCCACATGTACTATATATATACGTATGTATAGAGAGAGTGGCAGATATGTATTTCTACGTGTATTTGTATAATATGTAATGTACAAATTATATACCCACAATTTCCCATGCGTACAGGGCAACTGATGGTAATCGGGTGGTCTGGTTATCACAAGACACTGTTTAAATATTGTTAAAATATAGAGCCAGTCCAGCAAACGTTTACTGGAAACATTCTGATTACAAACATAAGCTGTTAATTCATGAGCCAAACATTCTAGTAAAACATACCCGAAACATCACTGTGGGTTTTATGGTGTTTGACTATCAGGTATAGGGGGCTCACTTATGTTTGGCCAGATTTGAGGCCGCAAGGCTTTAAATCCTGGACGTTCCAAACTCAGCAGTGTATGATATTGATGATTTTATTTATGGCATATTTTTGTGGTTGCACTTTTCCTATACTTGTAGTTTTGGAGCAAAAGTGCAATGGCGTTGTCCAACCATGATGCCCAAAAGTGATCCGAATTTAGATTTTTATAGTAAGAAAATGGTGATCAGCAACGAGATTTGGCTAGCCTAACATCAAATAAACCCATATATGTGTCGCTTTGATATACACACGCTTTGGTTTGAAGAAAACCACACAAGGACAGCACGTCTCAATCTGTGAAAGGGATCGTTTTTAGGAGACTTCATCTGAGGCCAACCAACAAAAAAAGGGGGGCCCAGAATCCACAGATGTGAGATAAACCCGGGTTGTTATTATGTTTCTGAAAATGGATAATAATCCTGGTAATCATGTTCTTTAATTTTGTGTTTCTGATTGTTAGATATAAACCGATTGTTTCGGGGTGTGTCACATTGTGTTATATACCCACTCATGGAACGATTTACTGCCAACAGTTGACCACAATATCTTGCCCGATTTGAACATTACCCAATTCCTACATCGTCCCAGCAAAATGATAGGCCCCCGTGCGTTAGTCTCAGACAACAGGCCAAAACCAATGGAGAGCCCAGTTTGTACCTGGTGCCGGGGCCTGCCGGGGAAGGGCTGAATTTTGAGGCCCCATCTTTTTCGTGGGATTTCCACCCTGATATGGGGATGGGTCAAAACCCTGGTACCTAGTGAACCCCAAAATAGCTGGGATTTATGGATGTTCATCCCACTAAAAATGTATCTATAGGTATTGACCCATACCCATATGTCTTTTGATGAAGAAACATTGGCTTCCCATGGTTTTTTCGGACATGACACGGTGGTGGATTTATCCATGAAGGATGATTAAGGATGATGGCTATTGCCTGCCATTGATCATAAAATATACAAACAACATCAAACAACAACCATTCCACTTTGGGTCACTCGTGGGGCGTTCGCTGTCCCTTTTAATCGCTTCAGTGGGCGGCCGTGACCAACTCGGGCGCACCGAGTAGTAGAAGCTTTGACCAAAGGTCCATCCACAAATATTTTTGGAAGGATCCGGACCTTGGCTCCGACCAAACTGAAACAAAATGGGCAGCAACGGCTCTGGTCATGTTGTGATTGTGATCCATGTTGGAACTCACCAACGGATGTGCATCGCAAGTGGAGTTTTTTCGCGGCTCTTAACTGGTGATATGCCATAGCTAACGAGCAAACTAGGTTGAAACAGTGCTTGCTGAAAAATCCACATAGATGACAGTCCCAGCTACTCCATTTGGTTTGGGGATTTCCCAGCCAAAAGATGAGGTTCCCAGTTGATCTGGCCATGTTCGGCATATGGCAGCATAATGATAAAATTTGGCTGTGTCCCAAATCTTGTGGGGTACATCATATGTCATGAATTTGTGGCCAGTTCGAAACCAGAGATCAAGTGGCCAAGGAAGGGCCCCTCAGCCCCGGACAGTTCTCCACCAAGAAGTAGACAATGGTTCCTGTCCGGGAAAAATCGCCCCCACTTAGCCTCCGTCATCAAACATGGCAACTGAACAATCCACTTTTTGGTTACTATAAATGAAGCTTGTGTTGGGACAATCCATGGATTTTCCAAGTTGCCATGTTTTTTTTTCAGAGGCTAGTTATAAATATCTATCACTGAGATATATATTCCCTAACAGGGTGAGTTCACCAGGGTCAATACCCTCTGGTAACCTAACATAGCGGACTGGAAAATCACCATGCTATTAATGGGAAAACTCACTATTTCTATGGTCATTTTCAATAGCAAACTGTTTGTTTACCAGAGGGTAACCAGTTGCGATCCAGGGGATGATCCAAGTAACCTTTTTCTTGAACTGCCCACTGAAAAAGTGGATCTGTCAGTTTTTTAGCTGATTTGTTTTCCATGAACCTGACAATACCCATACAAAAAGGCCACTTGAAATATAGGACATATAGGATCTCAGAAAAAGAAGCCATCGAGTAGACCTTCACTAGGGTCTATAGGTCTAGGATATCAAAAATCTGATCAGTTTCTAATCCGAACTGGTTTCAGTCCCATTCTTGCAGGAACTTCTTGGCAAAGTGAGATTACCATCTTTCCACATCCAGAAAAGGCCCCAACCTTGGATATGGGTTGACCCAGTGCCAGGAAACAGCACTTAACCCTGGTCAATAACCCTGGCGAATAATTCTGGCTATAATAACATTATTCTGGATAATATTTCACTAACCTGAATAGTTCGGCCATTTTGGGATGATTTCCCTTAACTATGATTCCAGTGAGGGAGAACCGTGAGGTCGTTATAATTTACCCATATATATATATATATATGAGAACATGAATTTTATGACTTTCCCATCATATTGGGAATATCATCATCCCAACTGACTTTAACTCTATCATTATAACTGATGCTTAAAACTATCATGTGGTTGGGAAACTCCGAATCGCCATGAACAAAAATATGGAGCTCGTGGCCAGCCGAATCGCTCCGAATCGCTCAGCCCTCAAAGTATTCACTGGACTTAAAGAGTCTTTTTTCTTATGGGGACAGAATAGGGATTTTCGGGTGTAATATACCTTTATATAATCTAATATACCAGTGATATGATACATATCCCTTTTTGGATGCTTGCAGTGTACAATATGGGCTTCATCATGGCAACATTATATACTGCTTTATATGAACAAACCCTCATCATCCCTGGCGGGATCGGCACGGGGTCGCCTACGAAGACCCATAGCACCACCTAAGGTCGCCGAAATCGCTCACCAACGAGACCGAATAGCTTGCAGATTTCGGCAGCCGTAAGTCCCGACTGCGTAATTACATATGTTGTATCAGCTTCAGGATTGGTATGACATACATTTGTACCTCTCCATACTCTCCATTTGTTGATTTAACAGCCATTGACCAATCACACCAGGGTCAGTGGCTCGTCGGTGCGAGGTGTTCTGGGCAGACAGCCTTGCCATGAGAATTCCTGAAGCCTGGGGGTTGCTTCAAATGGGGGATCCCCAAAAGCATGGTGATTTCAATACTGAAATGGATTACCATCTGGTTATTTAACATAGCCATGGAAAATCACCATTTTTTATAGGTAAACCATCTATAAATGGGCCATTTTCCATGGCTATGTTAAATAACCAGAGGTTATATCATAGTTATAATGACTTGGATGATTCGGGGGGTACCCCTACTTAGGAAACCTCCATTTTTTAGACCCATATGACTTCCCCCGTGCAGCTTGAAACTTCCAGCATAATCCATCATGATCATAACATATCTTTCATTGCAAGATGTTTACATTCCTCAAAGAGAACAAGGCGTCACTATCTAGGTGAATGATCTGATTCAGAACAATAGATCGTTACCTATTGTTTCATAGATCCCTCAAAACTATTGTCCAACACTCGGATGACTGTCATCTACAACATCCGATACAAGACTGAAATGATCTTGGAAGATTGCCCCTGTCAAATCTTTCCCATGTTTGTGGCCTCTCCATTTTCTTCAAGGCACGGCCAGGGCAATCAGCACCCGCCAGATCATGATGGGCCGCGGAAAACTGGTGCCGATACCCTGCCGATTTCTCTTCAGAAAATGTTTTTCGAAATTGGTCAAAAGTCCTGGCGATTTTGATCCCAACCTATGTTGCTTTGAAAGCACATGGTGTTTCCACATGGTTTGGGATGAAGCATGTTGCAAGTTGCAATCTGAGCAACAATGTCTGAGTGGAACGGGCAGAGAACACTTGAAGGAACGGATCTGAAAGACTTGAAGAAAAGCTGGCGATGCAAATTTACCACATGGTAAATCAAGCCGTGCACGTTAAAGCAATCTTCAAATCATTCTAGAACCCCCTTTCCTAATGTTGGATCAACTTCGATGGGTAAAGATGGTTCCAAGCCAAGCATTGGGCCTTTACAGGGCACCTACCAATGGACGTTCTAACAACGGTGTATTAGGTAACTACTGGAGGATCATCCCATTTAGTGAGTGGTTTGTAACTACAACTATAGATACTGTTAAAAGCCGCCACGTATAAATCATAAATGGATATGATTTCAATATAATTTACAGGATGGTGACTTAGTAACCACGGTTATCGACCACTTACTAAATGGGATGATCCTCTAAGTAGCACAACAATGGTTTTCGGGGATCGGGTCTATCTCCCAACTCACGCTCCGTCGCGACGGAGCGACCAATGTGCACAGTTTCAGACACCCAAAAAGATCAACGATAGCCTGCACATTTTTTTTTGAGCTGCATGGTTGGTATCTTCATGTATATATCTTCTTTGCAAAGAAGAATGACTCGCTATAACTAAAGATACCCTCTGGTAAACATACAAAAAGCTATTGAAAATGGCCATTGAAATATATATATATATCTGATTTACCCATTAAAAATTGTGATTTTCCATAGTTTTTTGTATGTTTACCAGAGGGTACAAACAATTCAACCAAGCTTCAAGCCCTCCAACCCAACCGGGGTCGGAAGTCTTGTGAAAATCCCGATGTTCAAACTACAGCCGGTCGATCTATTCTGATCTATACAATGGATGAAAATGGTGGATTTAACCATCAAGTTAATTGGATTTAATGGGATTTATATATATATATATAAATAATATATATATAGATTAATTATAACTACCAGTATAACTATTCTTCCATTCGCATCAGAAAACTCATCAATTGTGAGTAATCGTTTTCAGCCGCTTTACCCATCACCCAGACACCCCAAGCGCTTCGTTGATCCGCCCGGGGTCTTGTAAAATTGACTGTCGTATCGAAGACTTTTCACCAGGTTTTTGTCCTGCGGCCAGCGATTTTTCTGGTGTTTTTTCACTTTGCTATTGTTTAGATGGAAAATAGGTGTTCTATACTAACCAATTTGCATGGTGATTTTTTCAGTTTGTAAAATAGATGCTTTGCCTATTATTCTAATGATTTTCCATATAGCAACCTGTTAGTTTACTGAATGGAATGCCAATTCTTGATGAACCAATTAGTATAGAACACCTATCTGGGTAAATTATAATATTTCACTAACCTGAATTTGAATAGTTCGGCCATTTGGGGATGATTTCCCTCAAATAAGCCATGATTCCAGGGTTCGGGAGAACAGTGAGGTCGTTATAATTTACCCAGACCTATGTACAAGATGTTACAATCACCTAAATGGATTGTGTCCTCATTGGCCACTGATCAGTTTTACAAAGCTATTCTGTTTGGCCACTCATCAGAGAAAAACCTGAGTAAACTGTCCATGCCACAGGGGTGCACACCTTATGTTTGAGGAGCAATTTGCAACCCATAAAAATGGGGAAGTTACAATCACTACACACCCATTTACAAAGTTAAGGGAGTAAACCAACTTAGATTGGCCAGTAACTATGGAGCACCACCGTAACGTGCCTCTGTTCGTTCTAAACCTATTTTCAAAAGGTGGATGAGGTGGATGAAAAACAGCCCTGGATGGTTCGAAAACCATCAAGGTGATCATCAAAAAATATACCAACTTAGCCAATAAAAAAAGTGGATGTGCATCCCAGTCCCAGTTACATCCAGTAGGTAACTGGACCATATATTCTAACACAGCTATATATTACTTAAGAATACTTAAGATAGGGATGCATACCCAGTCGTATGGACTATTGACCCTGCAATGGGTTACATCACTGGGTGATTCAAGGCCCCTTTTTGTTTGGACCGGAGTAGCTGGGTGGGTTCCCAGTGGGCTCCCAGATGACATGGAGTACAACATAGATGTGAAAACCCATGGGTTCCCCCCAGGAGTACGTGGGAATAACTATGATTTCATGAGCGCAACACATGGCCATGTAAACAGCTATAGAGCTGCCCGGCTGATGCTTTCCTGAAAAAAAATACACTACGAAAAACTATAAACGATCCAGATTCTATCCCACTAATCGTTGATACTCCGACAGTCGTTTAAATCCCGTTTTCCTCAGGGTTGCTCCCAACATCCCAAATGCAAGGCAAAAATTTGCGAAGTAAAGGCTATATTTAACCATCCTTGACGTGAAATAATTAGGTTGAAGCAACTCTGCTGTGTTTCCCCCTTGTATCCCCATTATAAAATGGAGGTACTGTACCATATAAGGCCATATTTTGTGGGGATATTCCCGCAAACATAGGCCTGAAAAATAGGCCAAAAATATATGGAATCGGTACCTCCTTCATGAATCGGTTCCTGAAATGGGCATTGACCATTTATGGAAATTTGTTGAAAAATCCTCCCCATATCCCGGTGTTTCTTACCAATCTTTCGGTGCCGGTCCTGGAGAATCTTCTTGGTATCTGTGGCATGATCAGAATCCATGGCGCCTACGAATTTCGTGGGCGAAAACGAAATGGGGAGGTCAGCAGAAACCACGAATTTCCAAAACTGAGCCCGGCAAGCTTTGAGGACAGCAGAACAGAATCTGTAGTTACTATAGTTTGATCAAGCCTGAGATACTCTACACTTTTGAGGTTCTTTGATGTTTTTTTTTGTTCCTCCACTTATGGCTGCACTATCCATCACCCTACCCACTCATGTACCATTGACCAAGCTTTGCACAGTGCCAACCCAGTGCCAACCCAACTTGCTGCGGCCTCGGCTGCGGCACAAAACGCGCAAGCCACAGCGGTTCTGCTGGATTTCTGCGGGCGCCAAAAATCAGGGGGCCCTCTGATCCTAAGAAGTCTCTGCGGAAGCCGGCCGTGCAACAAACACTGACACTGACGGTGTCATGGTCAAGTTGCCATCGATGGTTACATGGGATTAGTGGGTGTTTTTGTGGCGTATGGTCATCATTAGTCATCCCACCACTTGTTTAATGAATATAGTCATGATATAGTCATGGAATTCCCATCATAAAATGTTGACAGTTTTCGTATGTTTTCTCATGGTCATCCCATGACTACAGGGCTGGCTTTTCCCCAGGATCACCCAGCAGAACGGCGTTTAAGCAACTAATGTTGTCGAGGTATGTCATGGTTGCTTAAGTACGAGATTTCTGATGATTTATTCATGACCTGACTTAGCCTGACTTCAAATCTACAATGTATTGCGGAAACGGATACTACCACCCTCACAAAAAGTCATGGTTGCGTCATGTGGATATTTGTTCTCAAAGAGGCAGTCCACAGTCGTAATCCTTGACCAATTTTTCTGACCGAAAATCTTCTGAAAATCTGTTGACTTGGTCTAGTATCAAATTCAACAGGTCTGCAGAACCAAAATTACCCTCTGGTAAACATACAGTTCGCTATTGAACATGGCAATTTTTAATGGGAAAACTCACTATTTCGACTGGGCCACTTTCAATAGCTATGTAAGAAATTACCAGAGGGTATGCAAACACCGGGAATTACCCTCTGGCTATGACTAACAGTTCGCCATGGTATAGATGGCCCATAGGTTTATAGAGGTTTACCTATTAATAGCATGGTGATTTTCCAGTTCGCGAACTGTGAATGTCATAACCAGATGGTAGCCATGCCGGAAGTTGGACGGACGCCATCCATGGTTCTAGATCTACTAAATCCACGATGCCCCCTAAAGGTCATATAAAACCTAAACATATTTTTTATTGTTTGATTTATTTATTGATTGATTTATTTATTTATCTATTGTTTTATTGTTTTATTTATTTACTTATTTACTTATTTATTGTAGCACGGAAATACAAATATGTTCTAACATTTTGCAAGCAGAGAGATTCAGATCGGCTTGGCCAGATTTTTCTACGTCACCTTTTCTTGTCTTGTTATGTATCATCTCCCGAATTTGACATGGTCATTGCAAAATAGGCATGGATTTGCTTAAGGAACCACCAAAAAATAAAAACATGTTCCTTTTGGATTCCCCTATTAGTGGATGTCCCATGGATAAAAAATCATCTTTAGCAAATCCAAATAGGGGTTGCAAAGCAGGACCCAAGAATGGTAGCTAATGTAGCGGGACGTATCTTCTATGGCTAGAAGTGCCGCATAATCAGCGAACACAAAATGCTCACTAACCGGGGCTCGCATGCAAGGATGAAAAACAACAGGTATCCGACATGACACCACCAAACAACTTAGTTCTGTACTGTCATGTTCTGTCCCCAGTGGTTATGAAGTCACCATGTGGTCAAAAATCCTGCATTTTTTTGGTTCAGCAAACCAGCAACCACAACACCACCAACCCAGATACCATTTTTTGTTGATATTACGAATTCCCGTGTGTGTGTGTGTGCAAGACCATGAGTGATGTCAGTGACAGTCGAAAATTATTGTGTTTAATTTACACTATATCTCCATGCATATGTAGGTATATGATGTTATATGTGTATAGACGCATGGGTTATTTCCCTTCACTGGTAAATAGTAAATTCAGGCTATAAAAGTGATATTGAAACCCGTTTTAGTAATGGAAAAGCATCATTTTTGAGACAAAAATCCTGTTCCAATATGCTCCAAAAATGTCCAATCATATACTTCAACGAAATTGTTGGTCGATTAATGCCACCCCAAATATATAAACCTGTTCCAAATAATGGCAAATTATTGAAATGTCTACTGTCCCTATGAATAAACTCAGTGTTTACTCGCCCTGGGCGTTTTCATTTCTGAATCTACACCCCATCTTACAGCCACCTTTGTTGGCACCCCGGGGGTCTGGCCTTGCAGCCAACCTGGCCTACCATTTGCGGATGGATGACGGCATTTTGTGACATCTGTCAAAAGCACGCCGCATATTGCGGAGGAGCATTGGCCTTTGAAGGAATAATATCTGGTTGGTGGTTTCAACCCCTCTAAAAAATATTAGTCAGTTGGGGTTACTATTCCCAATATATGGAAAAATAAAAAATGTTCCAGACCACCAACCAGTTGTATTCCATAGTGAGAATATTGAAAAAAGAAGGTTGCACTTCTTGAAAAGGAACACATGTTTACATAGAGAGAGTTCAAAATTTGTATGCTGCACAGAAACACCTTAATGACTCACAGAAACAACTGGGAACTGTGGCACAGAAGCAATACCCTAAGGCCCTATGGGCCTGTGGCCTGTAAGGATCAAAGGGGCGAGCCTAGACTGATTGAGACCTCGGGTGATATCTGTCTATACTTAGAATTGACTACTGACTGCGCACTGCCACAACTAGCCAGTCTCAAAAAAATAATAATCTAACGTACCCTTCGGTAATCAAACACGGCAATGGAAATTCCTTCATTTACAGATCAAGTTCCCTGCTATAAACCTCCATTTAGGACTTCCGAGCTAGCCTTGATAATGTCTGGGCAAATTATAATAATTCACTAACCTGAATAGTTCGGCCATTTGGGGATGATTCCCCTGAAATAAACCATGATTTCCAGTGAGGTCGTAGTGAGGTCGTTATAATTTACCCAGATAATGTGAAGGGTTTAGCTTTCTGTTTTGGATCGGGCACCACGGCTTCTCTCGCGCTCATTCCAGTGGCATCGTGCTCATTGTCAACGCTAAGCCAACTGGTCGCCGGGAAATCTGGATCCATTCTCTGACAGAAATGGGGAGTCAAAACCCATGGAACACGATCCGTACCCCCTGATTTTTTACATTTTTTTACATCAAAAAAACCAGCGTTTGCGAAAATGGATGTTCATCCCCCAAAAAAATGGTGTCTTGAGTGTCTTGATACCCTAATCTCTACTGAAGTTGCTGTTTATGATGGCAGGGGGTCGATGCTTTGCCCGTTCAAAGCATCCGCCCCGTGTCATCAACGAGTGAAAAACCGAACGCGCCCAGTGAGTTTTTTGGTGCCTACTTCGCCTGGTTTTTGAGGCTAGGTTCATAACCCTGGCTCGCAAGTCCCTGATTTCTGGAAGTGTCTCATATGTATGTATGTATGTATGTATGTATGTATGTATGTATGTATGTATGTATGTATGTGTGTGTCTGTATGTATGTATGTATGTATGTATGTATGTGTGTGTGTGTCTGTCTGTCTGTCTGTCTGTATGTATGTATGTATGTATGTATGAATATACATATACCCACGTTGTTATGTGTATATATATATGTGTGTGTAAGGCAAATTAATGCCAATGTCAACTCCAATGCCAATGTCAATGCCAATGTTAATATCAATTGCAGTCAATGTCTATGCCAATGTCATGCAATGTAGTGCCAATGTCAATGTCAATGACATGCAATATAATGCGAATGTCAATGTCATGTAATGTAGTGCCAATGTCAATATCAGTGACATGTAGTGTAATGCGAATGTCAATGTCATGTAATGTAGTGCCAATGTCAATGTCATGTAATGTAGTGCCAATGTCAATGTCAATGCCATTGTCAATGTCATGCAATGTAGTGTCATGTGAATGTCATTGTCAATGGCAATGGCAACACCAGTGTCAATGTCAATGTCAATGACATGTAATGTCATGCGAATGTCAATGCCATATATCAGTAAAGTTGTTATATGCTTATTACATCATATTACCCTCTGGTAAACGTTTACATAACTATGGAAAGATCCACCATGTTTAATGGGAAAATCAACGATTTCTAAATGGCCATGTTCAATAGTTTTTTGCAAACATTTACCAGATGGAAACTTATCTTCCATTATAAGTTGGTTTTTAAACCCCATTAACATCCATTAACTAGCTGGTTGGTGGTTTTAACCATCTTGAAAAATATGAAAGTCAATAGGAAGGATTATCCCATATATGAAATGGAAAATAAAATTCATGTTCCAAACCACCAACCAGCTAGAGTTATATCATGTTATATCTACTCACGCTTCTGGGATTGCTACCTTTCAAGGCACCTTTTGAAACGTCTCTGGGGCGCTCGGACATCCCAATCGGCAGGATCCTGCTTTCCAATTTCTGGCGTCAAGGTGAAGCCCTCTGGCAGGCCCTCTGGTAAACATACAAAAAATGGTGATTTAGTAATCATCCTAACTGACGAACTCCATGATTTTTCAGAGGGGTAGGTCAACCACCAACCAGATTAAGAATCATTAATGGCCATTCATATCCATTCTCCATTCATAGCTATTGAAAATGGACCATTTATAGTTGATTTACCTCGTAAAAATGGTGATTTGGCCCATAGTTATGTAAACGTTTACCAGGCCGGGTACATGGCGGTTTCAATGTTTCCATGTTGGTACCCCAATAACTGGATGGTTTTTGCAGAAAATCCATCTATAAATGGATGATGACTGGGGGTAGCCCCATTTCAGGAAACCCCCATATGTTGACTGGATTTTGAGGCAATACCCGATGTTGACATACAACAGAAAAATCAGAACAGTCCACCAAAAGAAGGGACAATCTCTCGAGCTTGATCATTTCTGGAATGTGAATAGGAAAGCAGCCTAATGAAAAAGTCACGCGACAAATCCAGCGGAATTTCTGCGAGACTCAACTTCAGTTGAAACCCATTGCATTTCATTACTAACACCTAGACTTAGATGTTGCCAGAACTAATTAGGTGATTAGTACGTGGGTTCTAACCCCTCTAAAAACATCAAAGAAACGGGATATACTGCGAGATACCCTAGCTGCGAACGTTTGAATCACTAATTCGGCCACATCCAAATGGGCGTGGACGGAGTTTGATGGAATGGGCACCAGTGACAGCTGCCTTGCAGAATATTAGCATCCACGGTTGCATGTCGTTGTTTTCGTATGTTTTTGTTACAGTTAGGGACTTGGAACCCCCAAACTACTTGAAACTACTGGATGGCCGAGCCTCTGTGGAGATATGGAGCCTTGGTTTGACTGAAGATAGTGCAAAATTCCGCGGGGTAATCGTCATTCTGCCTTTAAAATGGCAATTCGGGGTGTACAGTGTATATGCCATATCTTCAGACCCACCCATCTAAGTTCTTCTGAGTTTAGCATTAATCAAACAATTCTTGAGCAACTTAATACAATCCGTTAGCTCCCTAGCGCAGAAATTCCACTGGCGCCATTTCCTACGCGTCCCGGTGATCAGGAAGCACGAAGAGTTTCTAATAAACCCATCAAACATAAGCGACAGATATGCCTAGAATATCCTAGCTGGTTGGTGGTTGACATACCCCTCCGAAAAATATGAGTTCATCAGTTGGGATGATGAAATTCCCAATCTATGGAAAAATAAAATTCATGTTCCAAACCACCAACCAGATATGCATATATATATATATCATATTACCATGACTATTTGGAGGGCCACGAGGATGTTTTTCGCCGAGGATTGTCCCACCGAAGGTTATGGCCATTCTATGAGGAAGTGGAGTTTGAGTTCCACATCTGAAATGGTTCATCATAAATTATTTCTAAATTGTCCCATGGTTTTCCCTATCATTTCCACAAAGTCACGTCATGGCTTTGTCTGAACATTTATTTAGAGTTTTTACCATCGGAAAACAACTCCAATTCCAATGGATGATCAACATGAGTTTCAGTTTCACCCCCAAGCGATCACGGAAGCGCCCTACGTTGTCAACTCAAGTGCTATGGCTGACAGTCGAACATCAACCTGGCCGCTGTTTATGGAGTCTTGGCCGATGTGAAAATTGATGAAAGGGGGACATGTAACGTTGGGTTTTTTTTGGGGTACCTCCCAACAAAAAGGGCTGAGGACTACACATGTGTCAACAATTTGGGTTCCCTATGGTGTCCAATTTTGATTCTTGACCCAGGTGAACTTGTTGAGTTCTGGTAACCAGGAGTCATCGAGGCTGTCCCGGGAAAATATCCCATGAAAAATCACAGTTACCCTCTGGTTATGACTAACAGTTCGCCATGGTATAGATGGCCCATAGGTTTATAGATGGCCTACCTATTAATAGCATGGTGATTTTCCATGGCTAACTGTTAGTCATCACCAGATGGTAAATCACAATGATACATTTTTTTTGGGGGCAGAAATGCCATTAATAAAATTTATTGGCTGCTCCAAAATCCTTGGAACATGCTTTAACCCTGCTTTAACCATGCTTTAACCCATGACCCCCCCATCATCGCCTCAACGCGCCTCAACGGGCACCTCAACGTATGGTTAAACTGAGGCTGGATCCCTGGCGGAGCTAGGAGTCAAAACCTTGGGACTCTACAAGGTGGTGCCCCCGTTCGAGAACGCTAAGTTGGGGTTCACATAACTCCAAGTTCACTATGGTTTTTGTTGGTGATATATCTATAGTTAAGTTAATGGGTTTATAACCAATTTTTAAGTGGAGGCACCACCTTGTAGCTCCCCTAAGATAACTGGTCGTCATCAGGCAATGAAATCAACAATGAGATGTATGCGACGTAGACATCAGTAGATGTATGGCATGAGACGACCCAAATGCTTCATGCTTGGAATATCTTGGAATTTTTATCTATGCAAAAATAAGTCGCTTGCTAATCACCACCGGGCCGTGACGTCATCATCTAAGTCCCCACCAGCCAGTTAGGATTGCGGATTCGCTCCATTCTTGCAACAGCCGACAGTTTGGGGGCAGAAACCAACTACGCAATGTTGAGCCAATACGTGAAGTAGCTATTGAAAATGCTGATTTATAGTTGATTTAATTACCCATTGAAAACGGTGATGTTCCCTAGTTATGTAACAATTTACCAGAGGGTAATGAAGTTGTCGTTGGATTTTTAACCGTTTCGGGAACACGTTTCACTGATCCTTTTGGGTTTGATCACGGTTGCCCACACAACCGTCGAGGTAAAGAACTTGAATCAGGCGCCAACCAATACCAGAAGTGTCAGAATCAGCCAATAAGGAAAGTAGATATGCCAGCAATGAGAGGTTCTTTCTGTTTCACAATATAATATATGGGTTTGTGAAAATCCAGAATATCTACATATATATATATATATGGGTTTGTGAAAAAAAGTATCCACAAATCCTATGGATTATCAGGTGTCCCTTTAAATTGCCATGTTGCGGTATGACCCATTTTCAGACACACCTGAAAATAATGTTTTTTTTTTTGTGTGTGAAATAAATTTACGGAATAGCGGATCTTTTCACATCCCCGAAGCTAGGAGATGTATATATAAATATAAAATATTACATATATATATATAGTAATCTATATATTAATATATTAATCTATATATTAATATATTAATATTATATATGATATAATATAATATATCTCTATATCTTGAGATCCTCAAATGAAAAGTCTTCAGATCGAAAACAAGTCTCAGTTCCATGGATTCATGTTCCGCGAAAAATTACCAGATTCTGACGGGTTAATGGTGATTTAATGGGGATTTGATAGGATATAATGGGATATAATGGGATATAATGGGATATAATGGGATTCAATGTGGATATAATGGGATATAATGGGATTCAATGTGGATATAATGGGATATAATGGGATTCAATGTGGATATAATGGGATATAATGGGATTCAATGTGGATACCCTCTGGTAAACTGTTGCATAACTATGGAACACCATTGTTGATGGGTAAATCAACTATAAATGGCCAGGTTCTAAAGCTATGAATGGCCATTAATGATTCTGAATCTGGTTGGTGGTTGACCTACCCCTCTGAACAATATGAGTTCGTCAGTTAGGATGATTATTCCAAAAATATGGAAAAATAATCCGAATGTTCCAAACCACCAACCAGATATAAAATGATATAAATACTGGTTTACAGTTGTACTTATATAAAATCTGAAATTACATCCCCATCTATTATGACATATCTCAGATGGCAAACGTTTAATTCATGTCATGTTTCCGTGAAAAAAACACAAAAAACATATCCCGTATTTTGTTCAACGTAACGTTGCATGAAGGGAAAGAAACAGGATTATTGATGTCTCATATTATATCCCCATGTGATTTCCCATAGCTATTTCATTTTGTTTCTAGATGTAAACAATATGTGAAAAAAGGTCCACTAAACTGAAAATGAGGTACTGTTATCGGAAACCATGTGGATCATACAATGTGGGCCCCCCCAGTGATGTTTGTTGGTTTATAAGCCCCAGTACCTATAGTTATTTGCGTACCATAAACCATAGTTATTGGAGTTATGTTCACCAACTTAGCTATCGTAAACGGGGGCCCCACTTTGTAGTAAATCACCCACCATGTTTTCTGTTATTTCTATATCTGCAGTTTCAGCAGTTGACCTCCGAGATAGACAACGATGAGCTGGAGGCCGGGGAAGCCTGGGCGATTTGGCGCTGGAATTTTCATGGGATTGATATAGGTGATCTTAGGGGATCTGGTGATTTAGTTTCAATTCAATGGGAGCTCATGAAGTTATGGCCATGGCTATCAGTTATAAGTAACAAGTCACCCCATGAAAATAGAATGTATTTCATCCCATAGAAATAACCAGTTATAATTGGTAAATGGCCATAACTGTGAAATTATCTGGTTTATAAACCCCATTATAAGTTGGTTTATAAACCCCATTAACATCCATTAACTAGCTGGTTGGTGGTTGAAAAACCATCTTGAAAAATATGACTTCGTCAGTTGAGAAGGATGACGTCCCATATATGAAATGGAAAAAAAGGTTTGAAACCACCAACCAGTTATGCATATTATGTTGGCTAAGTTGGAGGAAGGAACCGAAACAGAAAAAGAATTGCAAGGCTTGCAAAAGCCACGATTGCCATCAACTCATAAACTTTATAAGCAAAAAATCATAAGATACTCACCTGACATCTGGGGAAAAGTCACTGGTTGTGTGCTGCAATTCATCCACTGCTTCGGTTTACCGAAGCTCATAAGTCATCCCCAATTTGGGTGACATGGGACCCCCACGGATACGGGTGGGATGCGGGGATGGTGACGAGTAAATCCACCATTGGCAATAGGTAAACTGCTTGGTGGTTGACCTACCATTCTGGTTAATATACTGTTAATAATGGTTAATATTAATGGTTATTAATGGTTAATGATGGTTAATAATAATCTGGTTGGTGGTTGACCTACCCCTCTGAAAAATGATGGACGAATCGTCAGTTGGGATGATGAAATTCCCAAATGAATGGAAGAATAAAAAATGTTCCAAACCACCAACCAGTAAATCATCAATTTCATCTATTTTCATTGGCCATTTCTAGTTCGCTATGTGAAATTTCCAGAGGCGCAAAAGCGCAAAAGCCAGCGCAAAGGGTGCTTTATTTTGGCTCATCCCACGAATCCTAAGGTAGCTTATAAGCATAGCTATAATCAAGTGGGATAAGTATGGACAAGTAGCATTAATCCACTTCGAACTAGGGTTCTCATTCCAGGCTGCGCCTTGATTTGCTTCGGTGACAAATGCCAGAAGCAAAGCATCTCGTTGCCAGTGCCTTAAACGAGAAGAACCAGGAGACCAGCGACCAATTCAAAACATTTCGAACCCTCTGGTAGTAATGATGGTATACTAATAGTAGTGTGCTACCATAGAACTTAATACTCACTGACCATAATATATGGTATGTAGCATATTACTACATCACCACAAACTATAAAACCACTGTAGCATATACCCTCCGTTAAATTAACATAGACCCTGCCAGATAGGGGTTGAAAGATTAGTTTCCTCTAAAAATTGGTGATGTTCAGGGTCTATGTTAACTTTCCAGATAGTGATTAAACGCTAACAATGTGATTATAGTGATGATTAATTGAAAGATGTGGCCTCTTACAAAAAACTATGGAAAATTCCCCACTTTGATAGGTAAATCAATGAACCAGATGGCTATGTTCAATTGCAAACTGTAACAAATCACCAGAGGGTACCGATGAGAATTGGCATGAAGCCACAGGGATAGGCTCCGCACAGTCCGCACGCTGCTTTGTCCAAGGGATACCCGATGCGGAACAGCGCGGAACAGCGCGGAACAGCGCGGAACCGCGCCACTTTGAAATGGGGTAAGTCCCGATGTTGTGTGGGCTTATCCCATATCTATAATTGGGTTATACAATGTTATACATACGTATGGTTACTAACCAGTTACCCTCTGGTAATTTAACACAGCTATTGAAAATCACCATTTTTTATGGAAAAATCAACTATAAATGGCAATTTTCAATAGTTATGTTAGTTTACCAGAGGGTATATACTAACTGGGCTTATAAATATGGTTAATCACTAACCAGTTACATCCAGTGGGACGATCCTCCAAGTGGAGCAAGTAAAAGTCAGCAGAAAAGTCAGACAAGTTGAACCAACAAAAAGCCATGGGCCCCGTGTCTTTACATCTACCCGGCCTGGTACCTAAACCCGGCCTGGTAATGACTGTTACATAGTGATAGTTAATGGTGATTAATGGTGATTAATGGTGATTAATGGTGATTAATGGTGATTAATGATAGTTAATGGGATTCACCCTCTGGTAATTTGACTAACAGTTCGCTATTGAAAATGACCATTATCGAAATAGTGGATTTTCTTACCCAGCTATAACATATGGTGATTTGGCCCATAGTTATGTAACAGTTTACCATAGGGTAACTATATGATTGTGCTATTCATGTATAGTTTATTTATTATCATGATAGAGATTAACAATCAACTATTCAGGGGATGTTTAGGCAATGTTTAGGGGATTAATTACATCATATACCCTCTGGTAATTTAACAGTTCGCTATTGAAAATGGCCCATTTATAGTGGATTTACCCATTCATAATGGCCATTTTCAATAGCGAACTGTTAAATTCCCAGAGGGTAATAACATATGTGTTTTAAATCAATGGATCATTGGATCCATAAAATGGCCAGAATCCCATCCTGCAGAGTTCATCACTGGAGGGTCCGGAGGGTCCCATCCCGCGGTAATTCCACCACTTGAACAAACGAAAAGGGGATTCCTCAACAGTGCAAGTTGTTTTGTTTTTTTACATCATGGGTGAAGTAGCATGATATCCAGGATTACTAGGATCTATTAGGATCTATGATTAGGATTTATTAGGCTATTTCAGTTATAACTATGATTTAGCAACTATGATTAATGGGATAATAAGTCAAACATTCCGCACGGATTGGATCCAGATTTCCTCAATGGATAGATTCGAGTAGATGACCGATCCATTGGAGGAACTGAGGAACTACGCCATGAGAATTTTTGGGGATATCCTCTGTAACATAGCCCTTGCGAATATACCTTTGGGGCTAATACCTTACATATATATACCTTACACATATACCTTACGAATACCTATACCTCATATACACAAGACATATACCTTACATCAACCCAACTGGTCGAGCAGAATTGCTTCCAGTCGAAAATCTCGAATCCAAGTGACCCATGGCTGCATTCTGGTGATCCGGAGACCTGGTGATCATGGCCCCACGGCAGGCTTTCCGAAGTCGAGGGGGGGACCTCAAAAAAAAACAGATTCTGACGGGTTAATGGTGATTTAATGGGGATTTGATAGGATATAATGGGATTTAATGAGATTCAATGTGGATACCCTCTGGTAAACTGTTGCATAACTATGGAAAATCACCATTGTTGATGGGTAAATCAACTATAAATGGCCAATGGCCATTAATGACTCTTAATCTGGTTGGTGGTTGACCTACCCCTCTGAAAAATATGAAAGTCAATTGAATTGGGATGATTATTCCCAATATATGGAAGAAAATGTTTGAAACCACCAACCAGAAAATCCATGAAAATCCGAGAATAACATGGATAATGATTTGTTCGGTACCACAATGGATTGGAAAGCTTCATGATAGTTGTGGATATAAAAAAAAAAAACAGGTTAGAATGACATATTTCGTATGTGAAAATCACCGAACTAAACGTGAGGATCAGCCCAATTACTGTTTGAGGTTAGTCTTTGTTGGGTTGAAAGCTATGATCTCAATTGTATATATCTTCCCAAGCTACGATCAAAAAAGTGTCATCACCATCATCACCCTCTAGTGGTGACAAACCGTAAAACCCCCTGGTAAACTATATAAACCCACCATTTTATAGCTGGGTAAATCAACTATTTCGACTGGGCCATTTTCAATAGCTATGTTTGTATGTTTACCAGAGGGTTAAAAATAATCCAGAGCTATGTTTGTCATCATTAGATCATTAGATAGTCATCATCAAATGACAATTATCTATGGCATTATCTATTTTATTGATAATGATAATCAGTAATAATCAGTATCATGAAAAATGATCACCATCTATATATAGATAGTCATCATCCAGATGATAGTATCTATAACCATAGATTCACTAGATGATGACCATCTATAGATGATCATTACTAGTCATTACCAACATCACCCTCTAGTGGTGACAAACCGTTTAAAAAAAAAACTTAGTTGAGATCATCTTCCAGGTCGTCATTGGAGAAGGATCTCCGGAGAGTCGTTCCCCCGCGAGCCGATGGCGCGACACTTTTTTTCCGGGTCAAATGGTGGCTGAATGGATTGGTCCAACAAGAAAAAAGGAATCAACATGAGGCAACATGGCAAGTTTTTTTTGGGGACTTCAATGATGAGCTATTCCTCCAGATGTTGGGGTACCACATCTTAAGGGTGAAGCCATTCACCACCAATTCCTCCAGGTTTTTCCGTCAAAGTGTCCCATTCCGACAAGCTACATGGCCAGATAGAGGACGCGCGCCTTTTATGGCCAGTGTTCAATGGATTGGTTTAAGGGAAAATCTACAGGAAACCATGGTTTTTACCATCAAATATAGGGGTTTCCGGTTAAAATTTTCCCGTCATCCAATTCTATGAAGTGTATGTCGCAAAAAACAGGCAGCTTTGTTTGCAATCAAGAAAGAGGATCTAAGTAGAACAAAAGATGAGAAACATCAACAGGAATTCACCCAAAAACCATCAAAAACCAGCACTATCTCACCATCTCACCAGCATAAAAATGTGACAAAAACTGAACAGCTGCACATCTACCAGTTGACACTTGGATCACTTCCCGAGGGCGCCGCCTGGTGCCAGTGAAAAGCATGCACTTGCGAAAGTCCTGCCAGGATCATCGGTCATTCACCGCAAAGCGAAATGATCTATGGGAGATGCATTCAAAAAAAAACGTGAAAATTTGGGCTTTAAAAAAAAAATGATTGGCAGTAAACCACTCTGCAATGCAGTTTTTGGATTTTTTGTTGCGGCTGAAACAATGGTTTTTGACCTCGGGGTGAAAGCTGTAGACTTTCCTCATCTGTCCTTCGGAGATTAGGTAAAAACTCTTCATGCAGGTAAGGCTGTACGGCTGTACTGTGATGGAGTAAAGGGATGGTAGCAATTTTGACCACAGCACAAGTGGTCCTTCGGCCGGAGTGCATATTCTATACTACATATATATATATAATTATATAGTATATATATATACAGTGTATGTATATATATATAGTGTGTATATATATATATATAGTATATATATAGAATATATATATATATAGTATATATATAGTATATATATATAGTATATATATATAGTGTATATATACAGTATATATCGCTAGGGGGCTGACATGTGCCCGAAATCCACCGAATTCCATGAGGGACTGCAATCTGCTTTGCCAGAATAACCTTTAAAAAACCACGTCTTCAACCCGAATCCTCCGTAATCTGCAGCGCTTTGAGCCATTAAAATCCAACAAATCGTAAAAAAACCTGAAAGAACCCCAAAATAACTCCACCTAAAACAACCTTGCACAAATCAAGTCCTAAGCTAAGCCCAGGTAGCGACAATGAACTTTGGGGGAACGTCCGCCCAGGAGGGATATATATATATACATGTATCATATGAGCATATTATATAAAGGGGTCCCAACAAAGATACCGGACAGTGCTTCCAGATTGTTATCGATGATGTCCCATGGAATCTATCCTGTCCCATTACACTGTTTGATGAAGAAGTATCTCTTATTATGGACGAGCAACAACTAATCCTCATTTGTTCATAGTTATTCAATGTTATTCATCATGTAGCTATCATTCATTTATATTCATTTATCAGTTATTCAGCATGTATCTCTCATTTATCAGTTATAAAACATATATATATATATCCAGTTATATCATCATTGATCTAATGATATCCAATGTATCTTTCAACCTTTTAAAACAGCCGCTGTTTTAGACTCCAGCTCCTCCAGCCTGGTTCTTCCAAATGCTGACTTCACAAGTGGAGAAACCTCGGCATGTCTCGGCACTTTTTCAGACTTCACACAGATCAAAAATCGCTGAAGTTCATGCAACGGTTGTGGATCTCTAAAGTACCACAAAAAAAAATATGTGTATATATATATATCATATGTATCATATATGTGATATAACTTGCTAATGCTTGGATTTTGATCCCCAAAATGGGCCCATTTTGCAGAAAGGACTACTTGGAGGATCATCAGTTCACCCAGCTTCAGTCATTAAATGGTAAAATCCACGAGGGGGCTTATTCACCCGGATTATTGACAAATTGACCATTTACTAAGTGGGATAATCTTCAAGAAATCTATTCCTAGAAATCTGTGAGCATTTGGCATGAAAAGATACGCTGAGATTGAACCATTCAATGTGGAAGTCAAAGATGTTGAGCCCAGCTACCATATTCAGGGCTCCAGATTGGAAGTATCGTGTTCGAATGCTCCTGCTCTATTGCCATGAATCCTGACCACGATTATCCTCTCAGCTAGGATGTTTCTTTAGTGAAACCCACGGCTATCAGCATAGGTATGCAGATTGGTGGATCTTAGATGACAGTGGATACTGGATACTGTAGTGGCAAATGGATATGACTTTTTGAGATGGTAAAGCATAGAATCGGATTCAATGGTTTTAGGCACCTGTTTTCATCTGTTTTCGCAACAGTTTTCCTAGTTGAATCACCATCGTTGATGGCATGTTTTTTTCATAAGTTAAATACTCATATTTGATAGTAACTCCCCATCTTTGACAATGCAAATCGATGCAAATCCTACGATTTTCCCCATGAAATCACTGGTTCATGGAAACACAAACATGAAAAACTACATTTTTTTCTGATAAAATCTCATGAAAAATCCCATGAAATCACCATTTGTCGTGGTAAAAATCGAAAACTACCCTCTGGTAAACGTTTACACTTTGCGAACTGGAACATGGAATGGTGATTTTCCATAGCTATGTAAACGTTTACCAGAGGGTGCATCTTTCAATGAATCATCACTATAATTTATAATCAAATTGTTATTAGCTATTAATCACCATTAATCACTATTAATCGCTAGTAATCCTCATGGAAAATGGCCATTTGTAGTTGATTTGCGCCGCTATAAATGGTGATTTTCCATAGCTATGTTAGTTTACCAGAGGGTAAATCACCATCATATCCCATTAAATCACGATTCAATCACAATGTTTGTGGCTTAAATCCCGTTAATGTCCATTAAATCCATAAATAACCCCATGACTATTCCATCAAATGCCATCAAAAATTATCAAATATCATCAACATGGGGGGAAATGGTAAAATCCCCATGGTAAAATCCCCATGGTAAAATCCCCATGGTTACCCTCTGGTAATGACTAACAGTTCGCTATTGAAAATACCCCATTTATAGTTGATTTGCCAATTCAAAATGGTGATTTTCCATAGTTTTTTGTATGTTTACCAGGAGGTATAAAATACCATCATTCTTTCATCACATCCCACGGTGAAATCTGCCGCCCCCAAAACTGCCCAGTAGCCATGGGTACTGATCAGCTCTCCGTCTTGGGACCATGCCAAGTTGCAGACCTTAAAAACGTGTGCTCGAAAGGTTGGCCAAAAACCAGCCATTGTATGGTATTATAGTATATATATACATTTATATATACATATTATATAATATATATATATATATAATAATATATATAATATAATATAATATAATATATATATATATATGTACTTATAATATATATGGCCGTTGTATGGATATAGGGATATCATGGGATATCATGGCTGCAAACTTGGCGGTTTCCCAATCAACAAGATCGAAAAAATGTACAGTAAGCTCAGAAAACAAAGAATTGGGCGATGGGTCAAAGTTTCGAACACTTACAATTTCTACTGCAAAAACGTTGAAGCATGTTGAAGCTGCATGGTTCATTGTGAAATCTGCACATGACAGATATAGATCGAGATATCGAAATAGATGCAGATATAGACATAGATATCGAAATAGAGATAGAATGTAATTATCCGTATCATTAGCCATACATAAACATCCGCATAAACATTGCCAATCCGAGGTATATACACTGCCAAAAAAAATGTGTTGGTAGGTTAGTAATTATGTATCCCCATCAAAACAACATTTAAACAAAAGGGTATAGAGCAACTACCCCTCCAGATGGTTTCCCCAGTCCCATTTTACTGGTTACCCTCTGGCTATTCAATATGGCTATGGAAAATGGTCCCTTTTTTCCATGATTTATGATGATTTACCTATTAAATATGGTGATTTTCGATACGTGAAATAACAAGAGTGTCATTGTTAGAACAGGGATACTAATGAGAAAATGATGGTTCATAATGCTTTGAAATGGGTATTTCACCATCAAGAATTGTGATTTAACCAACAATACTGACAACACCGGCTGGTATTCAGCGCCAGCCGCGCCCGCCGCGCCTGTGCATCGGTTTCGGCTTGGGCCAGCTGCATTCCTGTGGAGCCGTTCCACAAGCGAATGGACCTGCCGGACTTGGAAACGGAAATTTGGGAAGTCTAGTCGGGGATCATCACTATGTCTGTATGATGGAAAGTGCTCAATTGATCTCAATTGCCATATGTATGTACACACAGATAGATAGATAGATAGATAGATAGATAGATAGAGAGATAGATAGATAGATAGATAGGATAGATAGGATTAGATAGGATTAGATAGGATTAGATAGGATTAGATAGGATTAGATAGGATTAGATAGGATTAGATAGGATTAGATAGGATTAGATAGGGTTAGATAGGATTAGATAGGATTAG
>Ga0126342_10000202_pt1 | contig 51751 bp, 40 predicted proteins | sample Cyp1metagenome_FD_92528 | JGI IMG/M metagenome (GOLD analysis project Ga0126342, IMG submission 92528) | Coral microbial communities from Lord Howe Island, Old Settlement Bay, Australia - Cyphastrea 1 metagenome | ecosystem: Host-associated > Invertebrates > Cnidaria > Coral ...
AATGCATGGCATTGATGTTCCGAGCTCTTTGAAATTCTCGGACGTCCTTTTCCTTTCAAGATCATGCCTGCACATGCCATGTCTCAGACAAAAAGTGCTGGCTGATGGAGAAGCTGTTGTGATGAATTTGATGGTGTTTAATAAGATAGAACCCACCAATCATTGGAGATTTTCTTTGGTGTAATCCCCAAATCACCTGGTTTTGCGCCGGTGTTCATCCACCTCTGGGAAATCTGGTTTTGATGTTTCTTTTTGGATGGGCCGGATGGGGATTGAAGATGGCTAGCCACGGAGTTTGAACAATGAATATTTTTTTAATGGTGCGAAGCAACCACTACAGCAACTATTTACTGGGTAACCTTGAAGACGGCTATTTCTCACAGCTTAATGGAATATGTTGTTGGGCTCTCATTGGCGATAGGTTTTAACTACTTCTTTTGCGGATCACCGAAAAACGCCAAGCAACATGCAGATCACGAGGAGGATGTCCATGGCCAAAAGTCGAGATTGTTTTTCTGCGACTTCCTGACTGTTCATTCCAAAAAGGTACCCTCTAGTAATTTAACAGTTTGCGACATAGAAAATGGCCTAGTCGAAATAGTTGATTTTCCCAACTATAAAATGGTGTGATTTTCCAGTTCGCAAAATGTAAACGTTTACCGGAGGGTAAATCCAATACTTCAAAAAAAAATGGTTAAATCAACTATAACTGGCCATTTTCAATAGCAAACTGTAAACGTTTACCAGAGGGTAATATCCCATTATTATTCCATTATTCATATGAGATATTGATGACCCATCCCGATATCATCCACTGGATTGTCCCTATATTCCCATATATTATGGAAAATAAACGTTTACCAGAGGCTTATCTTGAGAATTCCCCTCCGATGTCAGTTCGCTGGATTTTCTCTCACTCCATGGAGCTTGGACGCTGGGAGTCATGGGATAGCAGAAAAATGTCCTATGGTTACTCCCCAGAAACATAAATAAAGGAAATAAAACCAAGCTCCATATATTATAGATTATTATATGTTGATATATATATATATATATTGCAATATGTATTAAAGTACTAAACATATAATTATACTATCCTCCGGGTTTTCTCAACTGAGTTGTGCTCGGCTCATCTTATTCTCAGGTTCGAGCCGGCTCCACCACGAGCCTTTTCGCAGCTGGCGATTCCCAGGCCATCGGCAAGTCATTTGGAGAGTTTCTTGGTGCAGCAGGTTTTTTGGTGGTCTCGACTGGTCTGGGTACCCTCTGGTGAACTAACAGTTTGCTATTGAAAATGGCCATTTATAGTGGAATTTCCCATTAAAAATGGTGATTTTCCATAGCAAAATGTTAGTTCACCAGAGGGTACATGGAAATTTTCAAGAAGTCAATTTCAGGAAGTCATCAAGTTTCATCACGACGTCGCGACCGAAGCCATGATGGTAATTGGATTAGGGTCACTATCTCAAAGCCTTACTCTTCAGGTCAGTGAATTAGTATCATTTAGCCAGACTTGTGGTAACTGGTCATTGATCTGCTGAATCACTTAGTTCTGGTTGTCAATGCCGATAGCTACCAATTATCAATAAGTGATAAATTACCAATTATACCATATAGTTACCAATAACATTTACTATGGGTCATTTACACAGACTACTGGTGAATCAAAATGCTAATTAGTCACCGCCAAGACGACCATTTACCAGCTGATGGAGAATGCTAAATATTCTAAAGTGATAAGTGGTCATTGACGGGTTAAAGCAGCAGATGAATGCAGATCACATGTCGCTAGGGCGAATGGTATGGTCATCCGGCCTAATCTGGTTGATTGCTATCATCTTTAATGGGTTTTGTAAAGTTTGCTTGTGGTTGATGAGCCGACTTTAAACCAAAGAAGGGATGCAACCTATTCCTCAAAAAAAAGATTCAAAAGAGAAGCACCATCCAACACTATCTGATTTCTGAAAAAGATCGGGTAAACGGAGTTGTCGAATCAGTTAGAAGTGAGAAGCATTCCACAACAATCCATAAGATCCGACATTTGCATTGCGGCTCTGCATGATGATTGTGCAAAATATGAATGCCGCATAATTAAGAAAGCAAATCACTGATCAATCGTGCATGGACATGAGACAAGGTCACCAAAACTAATTGATCCTGGCGATGGATCGCATTGAAAAGTTCGCTCAACATTGGACCAGTTTCTATGTGTGTCCGATTTGACGATGAAGGTATCCGACGACCGGGGTGCAAATGGGGGCACCTGCAATGTTGTACGGTTTTCAAGTCCCTATTACTGTTCTGATTCCGGAAGCGCCTAGGTTTGTGCGCATTGTGATTTCAGTCCGATTCCATACCACTGCCCCATTGCTACTGCTCATGTCCAACTTTCTCAGTTGTGTCCAAGTAATTTTATGATGACGTTCATCGACATCACATGGCATCCTGTGATTTTGCAGTTTTGTCCCCTGTTTTTTGAACACATGCCATGCCTTGCGGTGACATCTCCATCCTTCAGTTGGTGGTTCACCACCAGTTCAGTCAGTGAAGTGATCGTTTCGGTCAGTTTTCATGGGGTTCAGCCAACCCCCCATGTCAGTGACCCCCCATGTCAGAGGGTTAAGATTCGGCCCTGTAAATGTTGTTGTTGGCGTGGAGCTACCTGACTTGGGCTGGTTGAACTCCCAATATTCTATTTTGTTGTTCCCTTACCTATCCAACGTTTCTCCTGTTGGTGACATCCCCACAGTAATTTATTGCTTAAACGCTGTTCAAACAGCCGATTTATTCCATCTTATTCCCAGGTGTCGCCCGGTACCATTTTATGTCTGGTTGGTGGTTTGGAACAGTTTTTATTTTCCATAATATATGGGATAATCCTTCCCATTGACTTTCATATTTTTCAAGATGGTTATTGCACCACCAAATAGATGTGGTAAACCTGCCATGAAGCATCCCGAAGTCACCATAAATGCTCTCAACCATCCCCAGTCATGGTGGCTTTTTCCCCAGGTTTCCTCCCTCAGCGGCGGAGGGTGAAGCTAGCAGAACAGGCGGAGACGAGGTGCTTAGCACTGAATCCCAGTGCTGTTGGAAAGTTAAGAGAAACCATAGTTCAACCACCTATTTATGGTGATTTGGAGTATGGTTTATGATTGTTTTACCCACATTAATCATCATTTTTATGGGTGGTATAAACCATCAAGAATGGGGTAAAACAATAGCAAGTTACAACCTATCCACAGGAAAACCACGAGGAAATAGTGGGAAATACTGGAAGTATCATGGAAATCATGTGGGTAAAACAATGTCATAAACCACCCATGACTGGAAATGGTAACCATACCACCTATTTATAGGGTTTTTTGGTGTTTTTTATTACATCAGCCTAAGGATATCATCAATCAAATAGTATTAATTCAGGATAGGTAAACCCCCAGTAGCAGATAGGGGTGATGCTCGTACCGGGTGATACTCGCACCAATTTTGATTTTCGCATGTTTTCACAAAATTTTGTGGGCAACCGGCCTAATCAATAGTCGGGGTTTATTACTGTAAATTATATACCCTCTGGTAAACTAACAGAACTATGGGAAATCACCATTTTTAATGGGAAAACCACTAAATCACAATTTTCAATAGCTATTTTGACATAACCAGAGGGTAATTTGAAGTTGATGCACTTGAAATAGAGAAAACATCATGCAGAGTGATCCTCTGATTCCCAGTTCAGGGAACAATCAAAGTGATATCGAGTTGGGTTGTAATCCTTTCCCCCAAAAAACTAAACACCCCCCAGAAACCATGGTTCAGTAGGGCATGAAACAACATCTTTGGGACCAGAGAATGATAGAATGGTGGTGTTTAAAATTAGCAGGATGGAGTTATTGTCTTCATGGAACAAAAATGGTGTTTGAACGCGCGAACATGAGGACGTCAACAAAAATGGTGGAATTTAACATAGTTTAACCCTTAGATGTACGGCACCCGGGAACTCTTAGTGATTCATGGAAACAATTATCTTTTATACAAAGTGGGGCCCCCTAGATAGCTAAGTTGGTTTATAACTCCAATAACTATGGTTTATGGTACTTATAACTATAGTTATTGGGGCTTAAAAACCAACTTATAACTAGGGGGCCCCACATTGTAGGTAATTCATCTACAAACGGACCATTTTCCATCAGGGCAACTGTACCAGATATGTCTGGCTGGAGAACTACCCAGCCATCAGCGATCATGGAAATTGCTTGCCACTGACATGTGCACCGAAGACGTGGCGAACATCAGAAGAAAAACTTCGTAACCGCCAAGAAGTAGGCGTTGCTCAAGAGAAGGCACTTTTTTCCGACTGCAAAACATACGTATAGTATAGATTAGTATAGTGTATATCAATATAATGTGGTTAAAACAATGCCATAAATCATTGAACCATCCCCCAGTCATCACCATAAATAGGTGGTATGGTTACCATTCCCAGTCATGGGTGGTTTACGACCAGTTTACGACATTGTTTTAACCGCATGATTTCCATTGTTTTAACCCCAGTTTTGATGGTTTATACCACCCATAAAAATGGTGATTTTGGGATGGTGCAAATGGCATTGTTTGAACCACATTACCCTCTGGTAAACGTTTACATAACAATGGAAAGATCCACCATTTTTCCTGGGAAAATCCACTATTTCGACTGGGCCATGTTCAAGTTCGCAAACTGTTAGTCATTACCAGGGGGTATCCCAATATAACCATCATTAACCATCATTATGTTTAACCATTATCAACCATTCATCATCATCATTAACCATTATATAACCAGAGGTATATGCATGGTCTTGGGGACCCCTCCACCATCCCCCTTGTCCCAGGAGGTTGCGACTGGAGGCTGCCAAAGTCAAGCGGCAAATCACCTTGCAGGACGTGGTTGTTTTTGGTCGTTCGCCTCTGTTAAACTATGCACAAAATGATGGAAAATCACCATTCAATGATGCGTAATTCAACTATTTAACTTATGTTAACTTGAGTAAAATGGATCAAACATTAGCCTCCGGTAAACTAACGTTTTGCTATGGAAAATGGCCCATTTATAGATGGTTTACCTATTAAAAATAGGGATTTTCTATAGCAACCTGTGAAATTACCAGAGGTTAACCATGGAAAATCACCATTTTCAACTATTTAACTATGGCCATGTTCAAGTTCGCAAACTGTAAACGTTTACCAGAGGGTACCGTTAGTAATTTTGAAAAAGATTGATATGATAATAGTACAACAATAGTATCATAGTATATAATAGTAAGTTGCCTTTATGTTCTATCAGATTTTACAGAAAACCACATACGGAATGGGTGTTCCTACCCGGGTCCGGATTTGTGCGTTGGGACGATCAGATCAATAAAAATCACGGTGACGCTGGTGCTTTAGTGAGCGATGAATCTCGCGCTCAGCGGGGCCACATAACTCCAAGAACTCACGATGGTTTATGGTAGATATATTGAACTACCCTCTGGTTATGTCAAAATAGCTATTGAAAATGGCCATAGAAATAGTGGATGTTCCCATTGATAATGGTGGTTTTCCATAGTTATGTAAACGTTTACCAGAGGGTACTATTCCTATGGTTAATAAACCAACTTAACTTATATAACTATGGTTATGGTAGGTAGATACACCTATACTTACTAGGGTTTGGAAACCAACGTTCACATCTGCCTGGGGGGGGCACAACCTTGTCGGTTTCAGAGTTGAAGCATCATATCTACAGTTGACTGGTTTTTGATGAGATGAGTGTAGTCTGTAATCTACTGCCGTTTTTGGTACTCAAGTGTTCTAGGTTGTTGCTTGTGTTTTCATGGAAATCAATTGGGCATTCGCGTTCGGTGGTTTCGTTGCCGGTTGGGCGCTCAGAGATTGGGGTGTCCGAGCGCCGGAGATTCCGGTGTGCAAGTGCGAGTGCAACCTGACTGGGCTTCCTGGCAACGAAGGGACTGGCTTCTCGGGCGGAAATTTGGTCATCTATTTACTGGTGATTGCTGGATTGGGGGTGGCCTTTAGCAATACCGCCTTGGCACTGAAAGTTTCTTTGTGGGATCCCAGCACTGGCAAAGATAGCTCAATTTCGGTAGACGTGGTGAAGGGACGGTCAAAAGGTGTGGTTGGTGCCTCAAGGGGCCTGTCAATAGCCAACTAGTATGGCTCTGGCACCGGGCTCTGTTACATACATGGATTATGGGCAAAGGCGCCCCAGGGTAACTCACACGCGCTTGGCACTGGCTTTGGTTGAACAGGATGACTGGGTCATCCTGACTCCGGACTATGACATGTATGTTGAGACTCTTAGTGCTGGCAATCCTGACTTGCAAAATTTCTGGGTAGGTCCGGCGGATGGTACTCTCCCAGCGGGAGTGCCAGCAGGGTCAGTGTATGGGTTTCAGCCGTTGACTGCTGGAGAAATCGCTCGTTACATGGGCGAAGGCCGGGCCGAGGCTGATCTGGAAAGGGGTCGTCGTGGCATTGCTCCAGTTGTGGTTGGAGCGGCTCCAGCGGCAGTTGCTGCTCCAGTGGCACCAGCCCCAGGTGTCGGCGCAAATGCCCCAGCTATGGTTTGGGTTTTGGCTGAAGGGATAGCTGGTCGTAAGATTGGTGAGCGTGTTGTCCCTCCTGCTGGTCATCCAACTCTCAATGGTTGGGGGTTGATGGAGTTGACGGATACTGACCATGTCACCCGGCCCTGTTTGATTAGACAGATTGCAGAGCAGGAGGTCCCTGGGTTTTGTGATGAAAGAGTGCAACTTGCGCGATCTACCGAGAGTTGTGAAGGTGAAGACAGGGCAGTCAGTGACGACGTTAGGACTCTGTCGGTCACTTACGGCATGAATGGAGAGCGACAAAGAGGATTCAGAGAGAGTGTCAAAGAGCTTACCATGACAGAGTTCGAAGATTTTCCTCTCCAGCCTCGCACAACCCTGGAGTATGCCAGAGCAGTGGCTTCGGTGGCAGAAAGTTGTACTGCCCAACACCATGTTTGGGTAGGTAGCAGTCGCATCCCTGAGAATGACCGCAGCGTGTTCGAGGACGAGGTCTTGGCGCGTGTCCTGGATGCCGCGGTGACATATGATTGCCTGAACATCAGCAATTTGGCATCCATGGAGCTAGTTGTGCGGCGCAGGCAGTTGCTGGCAGACGCCCACAGCTCCTCCCCAGGAGCCCCTTCGTACTTGGGAGCCGAGCACTATATGGGGCAGACCTATAAGGCTGGTGGGGGCATCGTTGTGCCAACGCTCACAGATCACGTGAGCAAACAGTTACAAGCACAATCGCAGATCATGAAGGAGAAGAGGAAAATGGAAGAAGCGAAGGGCAAGAATCGACATCCAAAGGCAGCCCCCAAATCCCCGCCAAAGGGGGGAGGGGGCGCGACTGCCTAGTCCTCGGCTTGGTGGGTGGCATTTGCAACCAGTGCCACCCCTCCTCTTCTTCACAAGATGGTTGCGTTTCAGCGGAGCAAGTGGTCTAGCCCTGTTTTTCATGGTCCTTGCCCTGATGGCAGGCAGCGTGATGTTTTCCCTCTCCCAACTCTGGCCAGACCGGCGTTGTGTGGCAAGATCGTGTGCAGGACGGTGTATCGTCGCTTGCTTCGTCGTGAGCATGTGGTGGATCGAGTGAACAATGCCATCCGTGCTTTGAATTCACTTTTTTCGGGGAGGGATTTCCTGGCTGATGTGGGGGTGGTGTCCGACCTCAGTGAGTACTCGCAGTTTCAGAAGCTTGCTGTGCTGGATATCATTGCTGCTGTAAAGAAGCTTGGTGCCCTTCCCAATGCGTGTGGCTCGGAAGCTCTCCAGACGCTTCGGGTGGCCAGCTCTGGATATGGAGATTCAGATCCTGGCGTAGGTGAAGTGGTGCCTCTGTCTTGCGATGACCTCTCTCTGCCTCCATCCGGGGTAGCAGGGGTCTGCTTGCTGGATGCACTTGAGCCTCCACTTAGGGAGGTGGTGGACAATTTCAAGGACACAATGCTGCAAGATGATGATGTGTGGACTTCGATTTCTTCTAACACTGGCCATTTGCACCCTTATAGTGACCCCAGCCTGAATGATAAGAACAAGTTCCTTTCTTTCGCAAAGTTGCTTTATGATAGGGGAATTTTGGGATTCACTTCTCAGGTGCGTAGTTGTGTTGGTGCTTTTGCCGTTTCCAAGAAGTCTAAAATCATTGATGGCAAGGTCAAACAAAGGCAGAGACTGGTGTTGGACTGTAGGATGACTAATCAAATGTTTAGGCCGTCACCTTACACACAGCTTGGCAGTCTGTCATCCCTCACAGAGTTACAGTTGCAGCCTGGGCAGCAGCTATTTGTGAGTGGTGCGGACATACAGGACTGCTTTTATGCGGTGCACATTCCGGAATGCCTTCAAGAGTACTTCTGCTTGGAGTGCCCCCTGACCGCTGAGGAGGTGCGCCATATTTCTGGTGGTAGTGTTGATGCTGGTTTTGGTGGCTTGGTCAATGCATGTTTTACAGTATTACCCATGGGGTTTTCTTGGTCGTTCTTTTTGGTACAACATATACATCAGTCAGCCGTTTGTCGAAGTTTGGGTATTCGCGAAGATGAACTGGTGCGTGATGGCTTCCCTGCTCCTCTCCTTGACGAAGAGAAAGTCCTTAGCATGCCTTATTGTGACAATATCCATTCCATCTCTCTCCAAGAACGCTCCTGTAACGAAGGTAAGTCTAAGATTGTCGATGAGCTCTCTCACATGGGATTCATCATACATGAGGATGAAGAAGCGTCATTGTTATTCAACACATTGGGTGGGGTGATCGATGGAGACAAGGGAGAAGTTAGGATGACTGAGCAGCGAGCTTGGAACCTGATTCAGGCCTTCGAGCATGTGGCTGAGCATCCGACCTCTCCGGATACAATTCAGAGGCTGTTGGGACATGCAATGTTCTTCTCCACTCTCAATCGCAATGGCATGTCGGTTTTTCGTAGCCTTTATGACTTTGTTGACAAAGGTGGGAGTACACGGTATTTGACTAGGAGGGAATCAAGGGAGTGTCGCATTTTTGCTGGTTTGGTACCTTTATTATTTGCCAATATTCGGAATTCTTGGTCTGAGACGGTGTATTGCAGTGATGCAAGTCCAGATGGTCATGGCCTTTGTGCTCGTGACTTGCCTGAGCATGAAGTTGCGGCCATCGGCAGGTGGAATGAGCGATGGAGATACCGTCGCTTGGAGCCTCACGATTGGGCACCGCGACAACGTGCCCTCGGGAGGGACCCGCTGGTGGATGTGAGCACAGTTTTGGGACTGCGGGGTGAGTGGGATGACTGTCATGATGTGGCTGTTAACGATGACTTTCCCGAAGTTCCCAAACATGTTTGCAATAAGGATCACTGGAGAACTGTTCTCATGGGCAAGTGGGACAACACATCCGAGCACATCACACTCAAAGAGGGTCGGGCATTGGTATTGTGTTTGAAGAGGTTGTGCCGTAGTTCTTCCAATCGTCATAAACGACATCTAGTTCTGGTTGATAATTTGGCTTTGGCAATGGCAGCAAACAAAGGCCGTGCAAAAAATTTTAGTATGCTACGTATTACTCAGCAATTGTCGGCTCTTGCTTTGGTGGGATCGTTTTCATGTAGGGTTCGTTGGGTGCCGTCGGAATACAACCCATCGGATGGTCCATCGCGGGGCCAAGTCGATCCGGGTCCTTTCCTCGGGCTGCCCTTTGGTCAGCAAGAAGGGGAAGAGCCAGAAGCGGACCTTAGCGCCGACAGTGGCGACTGGGCCAGCCAAGACTGCAACACGATCCTTGCGGGGAGTTCACCCGCTGCCTTCTCAGCCAATGAAGTGCCAAAGGGTTGTGAAGAACCCGGTTTCAAGCAAGAAAGAGGTGACCCTTCCGAGGAGAGTAGTGACGCGTCTGCCGGTGGACCAGGAGCCCCTAGTAGGCAAAAGGGCTCAAGCAAACATGCTCACAGCTTTGGAGATGAGGTCAGTTTCAGTGGAAGTTCAGAGTCAATACAAGATGTACTTGGACAAGTTCGTGAATTTCTGCCGGGCCAACGGGTCAGCCTGGCCCCTAGGTGCGGTAGAATGCGATGCTTTGATGGCAGATTACCTGGACCTGATGTTCGTGGAAGGCAAGTCAGCCTCGGTAGGCGAAAAGACCGTGGCGGCAGCAGAGTACATGAGCATTGGGCTGAAAGGAAGGTTAGTCAGAAGCAAACGTGCGCTCAAGGGTTGGCACAAGGAGCGTCCAGCATGCTCTCGTCTCCCATTGCCAAGGCTCTTGGCAGCAGGAATGGCCATGAAGCTTGTCGCATCCGGGAGGAAGCTGATGGGGCTCAAGCTGATGATCGATCACGATTGCTACCTGCGTCCTGGAGAATCCATCGGCATCGCCAAGAAGGACGTGGTGAAGCCCGTGAAGGACGGGGGGGCCTCAGTACCAATGGTACTCAGTGGTCATTCGGGACCAAGAAGATGGCCGGGCAGACAAGGTGGGAATCTTCGACAACACGATCCCCTTCAACAGTCCGGCTCGCCAATATCTGGGCGAATTGTTGAGTCACCGAGCAGACTGCCTGAACTCGAGCCTGGACAAGGTCTTCCCCTTCACTGCCGACGAGTACCGCAAAAGGTTCGCCGAGTCTGGGGCACAGTTGGGAGTCACAGGGCTCCATCCATATCAGTGTCGCCACGGTGGGGCCTCAGAAGATCTGAGCTCAAAAGAAAGAGAGCCATTGGCCGTCAAGGCCCGTGGAAGATGGGCAACAGATCAAAGTGTCCGGAGGTACGGCAAAGTGGGCAAGTTACAGAAACTTCTGTGCCAGTTATCACCAAGCAATCTGGGATACTGTCAGTGGTCACTCAGAAACATGGAAGCCGTACTCCGGGGCACGATGAGTGCCCGCAGTCGTTAGCGGGATTTGGCTGGTCAGACGTTTTTGCAATGCCTCCTCCTCGATTTTTCTGCCTTGAGATTCTCGCTGGTACAGCAAGGATCACTTCCAAACTGATTGATCAGGGAGTAGCAGCTTTTCCGATTGACATTTGCCTGTTTCCGTCTCACAATGTGCTCGATATTCATGTGGAACATCAGATTTTGCACTGGATGAATGCTGGTCGTATTGGGTTCATTTGGTTGGGCATGCCTTGCACAAGTTTTTCTCGCGCACGTAAGTGGGACAATCTGGGACCAGGGCCACTCAGGGACATTGACAATCTGTGGGGTTTTCCTTGGTTGAGTTCACTGGATCGTCACAAAGTGGTGCAAGGGAACAATTTGTTGCGTTTTACACTTCGTATTATTGCTTGCTGTGAACATCTTCATATTCCATATGCACTCGAGAATCCCCTTTCTAGCTACGCATGGAGTATGCCACCTATGCAGAAATTTGTTCGTAAGTTTTCTCCTCTGGAAGCTGTGTTAGATTTCTGTCAATACGGTGAAGCATGGCAAAAACCTACCCGTATCCTTGGAAAATTTTGGCCTGTTTCCGAACTCCATCGTCGTTGCAATTCACAAGGGGGAGTATGTTCACGCACCCTTCTGCCACATGTGCGCCTGACAGGTACAGATGCCCATGGGATGTTCCTCACGCTCAAGGCGCAACCGTACCCTGAGCAACTGGCATCCTTGGTCGCACAGAAAGTGGCCAGCACCCTTCCACGTTCACTGCGTTCAACATAGTGGCTATGGGATATGGGAGTGTGTGGTGAGCTTTTGCAGCTCATGGTGAGCCGTCCTTAGGACGTTGCACCTACTAGTCACGCCTTGAGGGCTGTGACATGTCAAACAACCGTGCCGCTGGCAGTGCAAAAGAAGATTGCACGATTCGGAATCATATCTACAGTTGACTGGTTTTTGATGAGATGAGTGTAGTCTGTAATCTACTGCCGTTTTTGGTACTCAAGTGTTCTAGGTTGTCCACCGCCACCTCCTCCTCCACCTTTTTCCTGGGAGTGTGTGGTGAGCTTTTGCAGCTCATGGTGAGCCGTCCTTAGGACGTTGCACCTACTAGTCACGCCTTGGGGGCTGTGACATGTCAAACAACCGTGCCGCTGGCAGTGCAAAAGAAGATTGCACGATTCGGAATCAAGAATATGCGAGGTCCCTTTAGGTCATGGGATTGGTTCACGAGATGCAACCAGGAAACCTATGGAAACCTCAAAAAAAAACATATCTGGTTGGTGGTTTGGAACATGTTTTTCCCATATATTGGGAAGAATAATCCCAACTGACGAACTCATATGTTTCAGGGGGGTAGCCGTCAACCACCAACGAGATATGCAAAAAAACACCATTGTTTCCGATTAAGAGATGTTGTTCCAATCCGATGGTTAGATTCCCTGAGTTTTCCTGGCTTTTTCCCAAGACATCCCATAAAGATCCCATGAAATCTCCATTCAATCCGAACGAAATCTCCATAAAATCCCATGAAATCCCCATGAATCTCATAAAATCCCCCAATTTTCTACCCTCTGGTAATTTGTTACATAGCTATTGAACATGGCCCAGTCGAAATAGTGAGTTTTCCCATTAAGAATGCTGGATCTTTCCAGTTCGTCGTTTGTGAACGTTTACCAGGCCGGGTATCCGAAAACATCCCATGATTTCCATCGAATTTCCTCCAGGAACACAACGAGAAGAGTTCCAAAGAAGTCGATCGCTACCTGCAACGCATGGATCGCTTCGAGAACTACAAACGCGCCCTGCGCCCAGCAGCTTCTGGAGCTTCTGGAGGCTCCGGAGGCGAGGGAAATCGTGGTGAAATCGTGGTAAAGCCCATGATGAACCAGTCCAAATGGAGGTTTAATGGGGATTTAATGGAATTTAATGGGAATTTAATGAGGATTTAATTGTGATTTAATGGAATTTAATGGGAATTTAATGGTGATTTAATGGTGATTTAATGGAATTTAATGGGAATTTAATGGTGATTTAATGATGATTTAATGGAATTTAATGGGGATTTAAAGGGGGTTAACCATTTTTAAGCACCGTTAAGTATAGTCATAAGTCCGTCAACAAACAAGTTATTGGAGTTATAAATCCACTTAGCTAACTATGAGACTAGGTCAATCTTACATGGATACTTTAATCCTTTAGTCTTTTGGTATTAATGGGAATATCTACGTTCACCAGCAAAGAATTTATTTTTTGCAGGGTATCTAAGATTGGCAATGTAATGGTGATTTAATGGGGATTTTAATGAGATTAATTATGGAGACTTTCATGAGATTAATTGTAGTATTTAATGAGGTTGTGAATTGGATATTCCAAAATAGAGGTCTAATGTAGATTTAATGGAGGTTTTAGAAGATCAATGTTGGATTTGATGGAATCCATGCTGATTTTAATGAGGATTTACATAATGAGATTGGTGGTGATTTGATGTGGGATTTAATGTGATTTATATTGATGGGATGTATAACAATCTTCATGGAGCATAAGAATATAACAATCAATGGGCTATATTAACATATAAATTCCATTATAATTTCAAAGGCTATTAATGGCAATTAATGGTGTTTATTGGGATATTAATGGGGTGAATGTAGGGTGCCCTCTGGCAATTTAGGTGATGGCACAGATGGGCAGGTGATTCACCATCAAACATTGAATTTCATAGGGTAGAAGCCACCACGACTCTTGGGTATTTTGGTGACCCAAAATTGGCTTGGGTTTGCTGTTCCGGTGGTGTTTCCTTCCGCAATCGGAAATCCAGCATGTGGCGGGCTCGTGAAGCAAATCCTAGCGGAATGAAGAATGTGAACCCTGGATCAATGAACCCTAGTTTTTGGGAAAACCCATTGGACCCTTGTAGATGTTTCCATTAATCCAGTGAGTTTAAGCTAATTCTTGTTTGGCTGGTGGTTTCAAAGGTTTCAACGTTTCTGCGCTCAAGCCCCTTTGTGAGAAGCTTCAAAAAGGAGAAAAAAATGGTTAATTATCCACCAGCAGATATGATATCGAACATGAGGGCATATAATATATTATACCACCAGTCAATATTATACTTGTACAACTATGATGCTACAATTGTAGAATTATAGTTGTGATACATTCCAGATAATGTTTCAGCATATACTGCAACGTCACCAACATGAATTATGTAGCAGCTGAAAAGTTGCAGATCCTTAGGATCGATAGATTGGTTTTTTTCCTGGAAAATTGAAGCCGGAAACCCCCATATGTCATAGGAAAAACCCTGGTCTGCGCTTAGGATTTTCCCCTAAACAAGTCCTTGACGACTTGAGAGTCTCAGGAGGTCGGGGTTCTGAAGGTTGGGCTATGCCTCGGCCGTGAAGCCAAGGTGGTGACGACTGTGGTGCTCTAGCATTGCTCGTGCCAAAACCCTCATGGAGAAGTTTGGGCTTCCAAAGTCTGGAGAGAAGAGGTCATGGCATGTCAAGGAAGGCATTGTCACATTCTGTGACACATTCTGTGCCGGTAGGCATGTCAGTGCAATAACTTCCTTGGACAAGAGCCAGAACACTTCTAGCCTGATTGAGTTCTCGGTTCGCTGCTGTGGGGGTGCAAAGAGTCAAAGCTAAGCAGGAGCGCCAAGAAGGCATGAAGCTGGACATTGCCAAGATGGTTTCAGGTCAAAAAGCCATTGAGGCAGTGAATGGCGTCACAAGAGACCCAAGTCCAAAATAAAATGTCAACAGATGGAATGCAACTATCAGTCATACTTAAACTGTATATCAATGTAACATCATATGACAACATGTACAGACGGCCCCCAAAATCTAACACGGATCCCCCAATATTTTGGGTCTCAAAAAAATGACGTTGTGAGGCGTATGGTCATTGAAAGGGGTTCCATGAGAGATTTGGTGAGCATAACATTATCTGGGTAAATTATAACGACCTCACTGCGACCTCACTATAATCATAGTTAGCAAGGGGAAACATCCCCAAGATAGCCGAACTTTTCAGGTTAGTGAATTATTCTAATTTACCCAGCATTATTTTTCAGATGTAGGGTTGTTTATATAAAATATCCCGTGATTGTAGTTGTAACCGACAGTATTGATCATTAATATCAATGGCCATTCCAGGATCCTCAATTGGAGGTACCTACCATATATAAGGCCTATTTTTCAGGCCTAAATTTCAGGGAATATCCCCACAATTCATATGGCCAAAAATATGGTACGTTTACGTACCTCCATCAATTTAGGATCCTGGAGATCTCCCATTGATAGAATATAGAAAATTATAGAAATATCATTAACCACATAATAGCCATCATCATTAACCATATAACAACCATCATCATTAACCATTATCATTAACCATTGAACCCATGGCTCCTGAAATAGTTGGTCATCGATCCCATGATATCCCAATCACACCCTGAAAAAAACACCCTTTTTTTTTTGCATCAGGATGGGACCCCCGTTTGCTAAGTTGGTGAACATAAGTACCATCAAAATCATCTGTAATATCAATGGGAGATCTCCAGGATCCAATTGATGGAGGTACGTTAGTACCATATTTTTGGCCATATTTTCTGGGGATATTCTCTTACATAGGCCTGAAAAATAGGCCTTATATATGGTAGGTACCTCCAATTTAGGTTCCTGAGATGGTCAGTGATAATACGTCTAATTCTATTTAGATGGGATTATAAACCAACAAACATACTGGTTGGTGGTTTGATCCATTTTTTATTTTCCATTTCATATATGGGATAATCCTTCCAATTGACGAACTCATATTTTTCAGAGGGGTAGGTATACCACCAACCAGATTAGAATATTGGGATATTATGGGATATTAACCATTGTTAATTATGAATGGTCTATAATGAAATCATGTTGGTTTAATGACCTATTTAAATGGTCTATAATGAAATCATAACCATATATAATCACTATTATTGCTATTATAACCACTATTATAGATTATATATATATATACTATTATGAATCTATTTAGATCATAACTTTAAGGGCGCCCTTCCTGTAGCAACCCTTAACATCGCGGCCAGGAGTTCAGCGCCGCACATCGTTGCTTTCTTTCAGCTTGGGACAGCAACTGGAGGAGAGCGAAGGCGTTACCACCAAGAATTACCCTCTGGTAATTTGTTACATAGCTATTGAAAATGACCATGTATAGTGGATTTTCCCATGAAACATGGTGATTTTCCATAGTTATGTTAGTTTACCAGAGGGTAATTGTCAAAAATGGTGGATTGAAATGAGCGATTTTATGGTCTATAAAATGGTTCATAAAATAGTTCATAAAATAATGGTCTATTAATGGATTTCATGGATTTAATGAATCCACCATATTTCATGAACTATCCACCATGATTTATCTATAATGGATTTAATGAACTATTTTATGGTCTATAATAAATGGTGATTTAATAAATGGTGATTTAATTAACACATTAACTATCAATCATGAATGGAATATATTTGAATGTAATTGATGATGGAATTAATTGACTATCAATCTGGCTGCTGGCTGAATGATCATATTTAACGAAGTTGAAAATAGATGAAAATAGGTGAAATAGGCCATTTGGATGATTCCCACTATCATTCATGAATTGATGAAAATCGAATATCATTGATTTTTCATGGTGATCTATTCCCTTCCAGCCCACCCACCCCATCGCCATCTGTTGCCCCAGCTGGGGTTCCGGAGACCCCCACCCAGGGTTCCTTCCATGAACTGATACTCATCACCATTAGTATATCAACTATACACCACAGAACCAGCATCAATCGATATCAATCGCCAGAATTCACCATCACCAGGCCCCATGCTACCCCATGCTACATATCTCCATTTTTAATGCCCTTTTTTAGCGACCCGCGATCGCAGGAGAGGCGGAAGCAGTTCCTTCAGATCTGTGCCGTCGCAGCTTTCTGCCATCGCGCCACCAATCTCCTGGATGGTTTCAATTCCCTCAGCCAGGCGCTGCAGCATCTGGGTGTGTCTGAAAATGTCGTGTACCCCTTTTTACCCAATGGTTTTGCTGATCATTATCCCGTTTTTTAATGGCTATTTCATTGGGAAGATTAACCCTATTTTCAGACAAACCCATCTGAGTGATCCCAAAAAATCCATGATGAAGAAGGGTACCCCCATTTTTTTCCTAAACCTCCATATGTGTTGAAAAACAGTTTGGAAGTGAAAGAAAAAATGGTAGAAAATTGGGATCGATGGAAATGACTCAATGACAATCATACTATTTCTATTTATGTGTCTAATGTGGGCAACCCGGTGTGCCATAAACAACCCGTCGGGAGAAAACCGCAAAACGCGCTTGTGAGCGTTTTGAAAAAAATGTTGTTTTTGCCATGGCGAGACTATTGATCTACTGAAGAAAAAGTGACTAAAATCCCAGCGAATTTTCATTGATTTTTTGATCAACTCCTGCAATTTACAGGAAATTTGCTTTGCCAAACTCGCGCGATGTTTTCCTCCTTTCACATGGCCATTCGCTTCTGCAAAGAGCGACCAGTGATCTCCAAAAAGTTGTTTGCTTTGGAGTTCATCCAGCGCCATTGCCAGACCCTGATGCTTCGCATCAGCTTTGGGTTCACTTGGCTGTCGGCTCTGGTCGGAAGACTACATGGAATTTGACAGCCGCCACATTGCATCGACTCCACCTGTGTGTATTAGAACTGTCTTATTTCTAATTCCTTTCTTGATACAAAACACCCCTTTCCAGGAATGAATGGACGTGCCGTCTGCTTCGATCTCTCCTGGGCACTGGCAGAAAAACATAACATAACATAACATAACATATATATATAATATGTATAATATACATAGCAGATTTTTTCATGTATACACATATATTTTAGAAGATAACATATATATATATATACAACACATTGCAACATAACCTTACATGATATATATATATACATATTTCAAAGATCACATATATATAGTACATAACATATCGTTATATAAAGCATACCATATCTAAAAGAGAATTTCTTATGCATATATAAATATATACATATATCACAAAAAGCAACAACAAATAACATAAACTCAACATATGAAACATTAGATACGTAACAATATGTATATATATATAGATAACATACATAACATTTACATCATATAAACAAAAATATATGTGGGCGGCAAGCTGACATGAACATTAACAGACTCCCCCCCACCCCAAACCCTGGCGTGACGTAGCATGTGCGTGGGCGGCAAGTTGACATGAAGGTTACTGTAACACCCCCCACCCCAAACCCTGGCGTATCCTGGCGTGACGTAGCATGTGCGTGTTTCACAAAACGTGCACGACTACTGGCGCGGTTTTCTCCCCCGCTGGCATAAACAACTAGCATGACCTGGGATATTTGGGATTTCCCACCAAGCATGCTACTTGGGGATTGTTAATTTGATCGGCTGAATCTCACACGTTGCCCCTTTTTCATGTCGCGTTGCCAAGGAAGAACTGGGGGTACACACGTGAAAAAACCGAGCGGCCAGGTGTGTTTGACCAGGTTCAACAGCATCGTGCTGCAGGAGAAAGGCATCCAGGCCATTGCAAATTTCGCTTCAAATCCTTCAAACATCTGGAATTTCATTGGAGTTGAGTAGGGACTTCATGGTGATTTCATGGGGATATCATGGGAATAAAGTTTGAATACAGTTTTTTTTCGGCTGGTAGTTTTCATGCAGTTTTTTCAGCGCCGGAGGCCAAACCCTTCGCCAAAGCAGCTGCTCTGATGATCTGGCGTGACTCAGCTGAGCCAAATCGAAAGACCAAGTCCTACAATAAGATCATCTAAGCCATTGCCATCAATACTCCATGAGGATGGTTATAAATTCCATTTCTATGTATATTTTTTTAATATATATAGACGAATCCCATTAAATCAACATTAAATCACCATTGTATCACCACTATATGTCCATCAATCATCAGTTATATCAGTTATCACCTGCAACGGTTACACCAGGCGCACCCATTCAGCATCGCTGCTTTCTAGGCTGCTGCTATGCCCGTGTCATGCGCGAGCGGCTGCGAGACCTGCGGGACGCGACTGGACGACCGGGATGGGAAATGGGAACTTTAGCAGGGATGGGTTGACATTGGTTTAATGTGGGTAAAACAATACTAAACCACCCATTTGGGAATGGTTTATACCACCTATTTATGATGATGACTGGGGGATGGTTTATTATTGAGTTTTACCCACATGAATGTAATTCAATGGGGATTAATGGTGATTTACCCTCTGGTAATTTAACATAGCTATTGAAAATGGCCGTTAATAGTGGATTTTCCCATTGAACATGGTGATTTTCCATAGTTATGTTAAATTACCAGAGGGTAATGGGGATTTCATGGAATATCAATGGTGAAAGTGGTCCATTGGGAGTGTTGTCATGGTGAATGTGGAAAAACCATGGGGATTCCCATTGGAATTTCTGAACGGTAAAAAAGTGACATGAAAAGCCGACGCCGTGTGATGGGTTGAATCCCATAAAGCCGTGCTGATGACTTGGGGATGGTTTATCATTGGCTTTTATTTTCCATAATATATGGGAATATATGGGACAATCCAGTGGATGATATCGGGATGGGTCATCAATATCTCATATGAATAATGGAATAATAATGGGATATCACCCTCTGGTAAACGTTTACAGTTTGCGACATAGAAAATGGCCCATAGAAACTGTTGATTTACCCAGCTATAAAATTGTGATTTTCCATAGTTATGGAAACGTTTGCCAGAGGGTACGTCAAAAATAAGATGGTTGACACATGTTGACAACTAGCCTCCTGCAATCAAACCTGGCAGTCCCATTGCCGTGTTACCGGAGGGTATCATGAATAGATTGGTAAACTGGCTCGCTTTTTTTTAAAGCCACATCCAGTTTTTCGTTTTGCGGGAGGATCCAAATGGGCTCACGCTTCACCGTGTTCGACTTGGTACCGATGATTTGTGCCCAAGAATCAATGTAAATGCCATTGAAAATTGAGAATATGTAATTTCATTGGGGAGAAATGGTTGGCAGAGGCTACTAAAAGCAATTCAACCCAAAATTTGAAAATATCGTACCCTCAAATTTCATGGTTTACCCGTAAATTAACATTAGACCCTGCCAAATAGTTGGAAGATTAGGTTTCTCAAAATTGCTGATTTCACATGATTTAACCATGTTCAGTGTCTATGTGAATGTACCAAATGGTCATTTTCTCAATGGCCATTTCAGGAACCTAAATTGGAGGTACCTACCACATATAAGGCCTATTTTTTAGGCCTATGTAAGGGGATATACCCCCAAAATATGGCCTTACATGATACAGTACCTCCATTTTAGGATCCTGGAATTCCCATTGATTTTCCCTGAAATTGCCGGGTTCCTATGGTCTGAAGGCATCGCCTGTGAGTCCTCGATCTCCGAAGAGTCCTTCGAGTCAGAGCTCGCCGTCGTTTTTTCGACAGTTGCTGGGGCAGCGGAGAAGTTCTGGGGGAAAAATCCTCATGAAGAAACGGTTGGTTCCTCGCACCGGAGTTTGGGCAGGGGAAAATCGTAACCGCATGATTTCTGCAGGCAGCCTCACTAGCGAAGCCCAGGATCATGCAACAAGCCCCTTTAATGGAGGGGTTCACTCACAACATCCGAGAACTCGTGCCACTCGAATTTACCCTCTGGTAAACTAACATAACTATGGAAAATCACAATTTTTAATGGGGAAATCAACTATAAATGGGCCATTTTCCATAGCTATGTTTGTTTACCAGAGGGTAACCATTAGTTGATGGCGGCATTCAACTCCAACTCTACCAGCTATTTCATCGTGTAAAAAGTTGACCATACTTCAAGGATCTTCAAGGCTTGTGAACCCAGTATGGAAGTGAGCTGTGAACTGTTGCCTTTTCCACCAAAAATATGGGGATGGGTCAAAACCCTGGTACCTAGTGAACCCCAAAATAGCTGGGATTTATGGATGTTCATCCCACTAAAAATGTATCTATAGGTATTGATCCATACCCATATGAGTTGGGTTAGTTGGGTTAGTTGGGTATGGTTCCTCATGACCCCCAAAAAAACCAGGCCTTGGTGATTGTCACCACCTATCGGAGACTTAGGACGCAGGAGGCCCATGGATTCAATGGACCCTTGCTCCGTTCCATGCCATTGCTGGAGAAGAAGGACGTGCTGCAGTTCTTGCGACGGATCACCTTCATTGAGGGCGTGTGCGCCAGACTTTGAGTGGGAAAACTCTATGGAAAAATCATGAAAAACCCTCTGCTAAACTAACATAACCATGGAAAGTCACCATGTCTAATGGGTAAATCAACTATACATGGCCATTTTCAATAGCTATGTTAAATTACCAGAGGGTAAAGTGAATAAATGCTGGACGTTGCATTGCCATGTTTGATTACCAGAGGGTAAAGAATGTATATTAATATATATATATATTAATTATTTTTGTGGGATATTAACCCATCAGCAAATGGGACACAAGCCAATAATAGATGCGGATTGACGGTGTGTACCGTAAACAAGAATGGCGGGTAGATGGGAAGATAAGGGAATGAGTGGAATATACCAACCATTTTTTCGAGATGTAACAAGGAAATACTGGTATATCGAGCCACCAACATGATCCGGTGTGTTTGAAGATGGTTTAAAGAAAGAAACAAAGCGTGGCAATGTTAATTAGTAGGGAAAATACTGATTAACGGACGTTTCATGTATCGTATGGCCATATGTTGTGCAGAGATTCCAGTGCAGTGACATGACAAAGATTTGAAGCAATGAATTCAGTCTCTGGGAATGGGCATGCCGCAATGCCCAATTCATAGATTATTTTCTCATTAAAAGTTCTATTTATATACAAGATTATAAGGGAGTTCCCATTCCCACATTTAACTACCAGAGCGTAGACAAGAGTGAGTATGGCCTTGCAGTGAGCCTGCTTTCCTATTGGATCTATTCTTGAATTTCGGGTTCCATTTAAGGTATTGAATATGATATTGGCTATATTATAATATTAAACCCATTTAAAACCCTATTTCAGGATGCTTTGTCATCATGTTCAACCCCCTGTCTTTGATGGTTTAATCTTTACTAAACAACATCTTTGATGATTAAATCATCAACGTTCACAAGATTTCATATATGTCATTGCTAAATATCATGAAATTTCACCATGGTTTGATGGTCAAATTCCCATGAAAAAACCGCCTTTCTTTTTTTTCGAGTGGATGCTTTGGAACCCTGGCCGCCACCAAACCCAGCACCAAAATCGTGACGGGTCCCGGAATAGGTTGGAGGTGCGGCTGCGAGTGCGTCGCAAGCGTGCGCAGGCCAAGTGTATTCATTTGATGCTGCAGCAACTCAGCTTCAAGTGAGCAGTGGCTGCGATCTGCCCTGGTAGGTTGATGATTCATGATCATTAAGGCATTGGTGCTAACAACAAGTACTTGGGGCTGCACTTGAGGTGTCTAATTGGTATTTCGATTTCAACCCCAAGCTGGGGTATAACCTTCAGTCCATAACCATGGTTATCTAACCACCGAGAAATGGAACTGCAGCCCCAAGTTGGGATCCCGAAACCAAAGATCAACCTCCGGTGTCCTAACATGGCAGCTGGACATGTCTAAATGGAGGTGTGGGAAAATTCAACTGTAAATTGCTGATTTTCCATTGCCACCTGTGATTACTGGAGGGTAGGTATCCAACTCCACGTAGGGCTGAGCTGGAACTTGATCCGATTTTTACCTCAAAATATTGAGACCCAAATGTGGAACCACCGAGTGTTCAAGTTGTTGACTGTCTTCTTTAACTGGTTGGTGGTTTGGAACCCAATCATACGATCACAGGACACTCAAAACCAAAGATGTTCTGGACAAACCAAAGCGATTCAAGTACAGTGTCTGGTTGGTGGTTTGGAACATGAATTTTATGACTTTCCATTCAGTTGGGAATGGAAAATCATCCCAACTGACGAACTCACCCCATCATTTTGCAGAGGGGTAGGGTAGGTATACCACCAACCAGATATATTATTAACCATCATTAACCATATATTAACCATATATTATATAAATATTAACCATTATTAACCATATATTAACCATAAAGTGATTTTCAGATGCCTCTGATGCCAGCTGCAGGAAATGGTATCCCTTTGCCATTCAAAGAATGCTGCGACATGTCTATGCCACCAGGATGCAGCCGATCAAAAGTTGGGAGGGCCATGGAGGGCCACCCCTTTTTTGTTAAGGGGATGAGCTGAAACCGGATGTGGTCCGTAAAAATTCTCTCAAAAAAAAAGTTGGTGGAGGTTTAGTAATAAACTTTGAAAAACCCCTTTGTGGCTGTTTTGCGCTTGTAATTTGAAGGCACGTCATTGAGCACACGGAGTATAGTTGATGGCACTGGGTTCGCTAAATCAGAATCATATCCCATTCATTCATCTTCACCGTGTCGTCACGTTTCACTCCTTGTTGTCTGGATAAATTATACAAAGTGGGGCCTAGATAGCTAAGTTGGTTTATAACTCCAATAACTATGGTTTATGGTACTTATAACTACAGTTATTGGGGCTTATAAACCAACTTATAACTAGGGGGGCCCACATTGTAACGAACTCACTGTTCTCCCTCACTGGAATCATGGTCAGGAAGGGGGATCATCCCCAGATAGCCGAACTTTTCAGGTCAGTGAAATACTATGGCCTTTATCCGGATATATATATATAGTTATATATATAATTATATATATATTCCATAAGTAACTGATATATCATATTGTTATTACCATGTTACTACTCCGTTGTTATGGTTAAACGACCAACTTTTGGGTTTCCTCAGCATGGGATCGACAGACCAGCATTTTTTTTATCGCATGATATCCGCCAAGGAATATCCCCCATGAAATGCTTTTTTTAATGCTATGGCAACTATGGTTTCCGTATTTCTTGATCCTATTATACTTCCAATTACATTTCCATTTTGTCCCATTCTACTCCCACTATATCCCCATGTGTTTCCCCGATTTTGAGCTCGAAAAGCCTGGAAAAGAATCTCTGGAATCCCCATCTGTTCTCTCCAGATTTTGATTTCCCCAGATGTTTGGCCAATTTTCAATTCCAAAAAGTCTGCAAAAGCCGGATGTCCCAAATTCCCATTGGTTGGTTGATTAATAGAGGGGCTTCTTCAGAAACCCCTTGAAAACGACAGGTAAATGATAATACACTCTGGTAATTTAACATAACTATTGAAAATGGCCATTTATAGTGAATTTTCCCATTAAAAATGGTGATTTTCCATAGTTATGTTAGTTTACCAGAGGGTATACCAGCTCCCGGCCCCTCTAGTTTTACCATTTTAGGACATTGGCAAAAGCCTTGGCTGCGCCTCCCGAGGGCTGCGTGAAGCGCTTGCAACATTTCCTACGCCGCGCCCTGCTACGGCTGAAAGCCATCAGAGTCGCTGTGAAGGCGATGGCTGGGAAAATCGACCTACGCGACCGATTTCGACTGCGTAATGGGAACATGATGGAAAAGCATATATATATAGTAGAATATATTAGTAATAATGATATATATATATATTAGATAATATATAGTATCTAGCATTAATATATTAGTAATAAGATATTTATCCTATAGGTTATCTAATGATTATCTGATATAATATATGGTAGAATATATCCTACTATAGGATTATAATAATATATATATACTATGTAATGGAATAATGATGTAATGTTGATGGAATATGAATGGTATGAATGGAATGAATGGGATATCAATGGGACATGAATGGGATATGAACTATCGAGTGGTGAATGTCCTTGGGCGAGCTGAGCGATACAAGGTGAGGCCCCCCAGTTATGTAGCCCATGAACTATAGTTACTGGTTGGTTCAATGGGAATTTCAGGATCCTAAAATGGAGGTACCTACCATATGTAAGGCCTATGTTTTAGGCCTATGTAAGGGGATATACCTCCAAAATATGGCCTTATATGGTACAGTACCTCCATCTTAGGATCCTGGAATTCCCGTTGGTTGGTGGTTTGGAACATGAATTTTATGACTTTCCATTCAGTTGGGAATGTCATCATCCCAACTGACGAACTCACGCAACATCATTTTTCAGAGGGGTAGGTCAACCACCAACCAGGTTATATCGCCATAAAGCCTAGTTGAGCAAGTTACCCTCTGGTAAACGTTTACAAAAAAACGAACTATCCACCATGTTATAGCTGAGTAAATCAACTATTTCCAATGGGCCATTTTCAATGTCGCAAACTGTTAAATTGCCAGAGGCTAAATCCCATTACATCCCATTACATCCCATTACATCCCATTAAATCACCATAGAAATAGTTGATTTTCCCATTAAAAATGATGGTTTTCCCAGTAACCAGGTTACCAGGCCGGTTATTCTGTGTGTACACACCGCGAAGTCGTTTGGGAACCTCACCACTTGGAGCTACGAGTTCTCCTGGCGACCCGGGGGAATCGTCCGGTACCAATGACAACTAGGGGATATAACATCTGGGTAAATTACAACGACCTCACTGCGACCTCACTGGAATCATGGTTAATAAGGGGAATCATCCCCAAATGGGCCTTAATTCAGGTTGGTGAAATATTATAATTTACCCAGATAACATGATATAACTACAACATATGACAACCAACCATTTGGGGGAAACCTTGGATGTATAAATTGCAGTTTTCCATGGGACAGTCATCATTTTCTAAAGGTTTTCCAAGCATATTTGATTACTAGAGGGTAAAAAAAAGGCTGAAATCATGGGTTAATGATCCACGTAAACCTGCAGGAAGCTTGTGGTGAATCGTGGGTATTTAAGGGTATTAAGGATCAAACTTTTCGTTTACCCTCCGGTAAACTAACAGTTTGCTATTGAAAATGGCCCATTTATAGATGATTTACCAATTAAAAATGGTAATGTTCCATAGCTATGTTAGTTTACCAGCGGGTAATGATGGTGAATCTAACCGTTAATATTGGGTAATGATGGTTAATCATGACTGGTTAGTGGTGAAAATGACGTTTATTTCGTGGTATTCTGGTGAGTGCTGAACATCTTTGGTCATGAAGCATCAACCACTGGTATCCTAATCCAATGGTTAATCTAAGGCCCGATGATTGATATATATATATATAGGTGTTTAATGGGTTAATAAGGGTTAATTAATCTGTTGGTTGGTGGTTGATGGTTTGTCTTTGTTACTGATGCTTCATCCACATTAAACCTGACATGATTGTCAACAATGGTTAACTGATGTTAACTGTCAAAAAAGGGCAGCGCCAAAAAATAGTGGTTCGTTAGGGTATTCTCATCAAAGCCGTGTCCCTAGTATAGGGCCATCAACCGGGTTGAATGACGTATAAAGTTAAACCAAAAATCAGTGGATTTACTGGGGAAACCTTGGGCGGGCAGGTGAATGGAGTGTTTTTGTTGGATATATTCAGGCATAGGAAAGAGAATGGATGATGCCCTGGCTTTGTTACAATTGAAGGATGTGGCCTATCATACACAAGGAATGGCGAGAATCACAGTTCTTCTGGAAGTTTGGGCAGACATTTGAGGCATTTCTTTAGTGGCACGTGTCATCTGACATTGGTCAAGGACCTGGATATGGGAAGTAATAAAAACGGGGTCGCACGATGGATGAACAGTCAACTTCCATCACGAATCGGTCATCTACAAGCTGTATAATATCAACGGCCATTTCAGGAACCTAAATTGGAGGTACCTACCCATATATAAGGCCTATGTTTCAAGGCTAAATTTCAGGGAATATCCCCAGTACCTCCATCAATTGGATCCTGGATTTCCCAGTGTTTGATTACCGCAAATCCCCGGAAACATGATGCATAGGTTGAGGTTTCCCATGGTTTCCCCCATTCAACCAACAAGAGGTACCCTCTGGTAAACGTTAACGAAAAACTATGGAAAATCACCATTTTTAATGGGTGAATCCACGAACTAAATGGCCATTTTCAATAGCAAACTGTTAGTTTACCAGATGGTAGATCATAACAACCAGTGTACCGAACTGGCGCCTCTATTGTTCCTTAGTATGGCACCCAGTAACTGTGGATGGGCCGTTGCGAAATCCGTTCATCACCAGTTGAAAACGGTGTTTTCTCCCATTATTTATAGGGTTTCAATATGTTTCAACCATCCTTTTGGTGGTGCAGGATTTCTCCAGCCATGTCCATGGCTCCAGGCTCAAATGCTGCAGATTGAGCGGGAACAGGTGGAAAAGGAGCATGGAAATTGTTGAAAAAACGGTAGAAACGACCAGATGGGTAGGTTGATTTTTAGGTTTGAAGGAAAGCATTTGAAGTTTTTCAAGTTATGAGTCTTTGTAGTTATTGTAGCTATCTTTATATTTATTCTATTTCATGTGTGTAATTGTTTTTTGGGGGGATAGGTGATAGTTTGTATAATAAGGATCCACGACTGTGCTTTTGTGTGGGTGAATAGTGTCGGCCACCACACTGATCTGTCTGAAGATTGGGTTCCCAAAAATCCGCCGGTTACCCTCTGGTTATGTCAAAATAGCTATTGAAAATTGCCATTTATAGTGAGTTTTCCCATTAAAAATGGTGATTTTCCATGGCTATGTTAGTTTACCAGAGGGTAATCATAATTTTTGGATATTGAAATTGCATGAAATTGCAATTTGGTGGTGCCACCCATTTTCAGACACTCCCTAATATGTTGTAGATCGAATCAAACATGTTCATATGGAAGATACTGCAAGCGTTCATTCGAAATGATTGATTTGGCAACCCCCACGATGTTGCGCATAGTTTTACATCATTTCCGTGGTAAGACCCCAAAATGAATCAAAAAAACTCTGCAGTTTGATGTGCATTGCCAGCATTTAGGAATCGCCATGTTGGCATGTTGATTGGCGCAACCCCCTTTAACCTGGGTTTGCTCAAGAATAATATGGGTGTTCTGATTTTTTCTCAGGGCCCCTTGAGAAAATCCAAGATAAACTACCCCACGTAGGGTTTGAAAATATGGTACCCAAAAAAATGTGACAGTTTTGCATCATTTTTCCGGCTAGAATTGTCATTTGGGTGGTATATCTGTAGTATACCCTGTTTAAGACCCAAAATCCCAATTATAGATGGTTGAATCGCTGTGTTTCACCATGTTTGATGCTGAAATCACATTAAATCACTCTGTTTTAATGGTTCAATCACCAAAATATAAATTAAATCAGATTTTTCATGCTTAAATCATGAAATCACCATTACATCACCATGTCTTGCACACTGCCCAACATTGGACTCAGCATGTTCAGGAGCTCTTGGAAGAGGAGGCTCACCACGATGTCAAGCGGAAGGGTGGTCCAAAGGGCGTCACTCCGGAGCAGGCGCGAATGACTCGCCCCAGTGAGTCCTCCAATGTCAAGTGACCAGTGGCTGCGATCTAGCCCTGACAAGTGACAATATCAATTTTAAATTTCATTCAAATGTAAATTTAAATCTCCAATTTGAATATTAAAAATAATTCAACTGGAAATATAGGAAATAACTGGAGGCAGGGTTGATGATGAGTTCGGGGATAAAAAACGACCCTTTTAAAATATGGGGGGTTTCTAATAATCCAACAATAGAAATGATCCCTTTAAAAGCAACCAGGATTAAAAGGAATGATGGGATTTGTTTCACACTGCTCAAGTATTGTCATTCACTTATGTCTTATTGAACCACCAATTTTGGTTGTTTGAATCCACTGAAATGAAGAGATTTGCATGATGGTGCCCCGCAGTGAAATGGTTCTTGCTTTATGGGGCCACATCGAAACTTAATGTTGGTTTATAACTATAATAACAATAGTGTATCTAAATCTAAACCAACTTTGGTTATGATAACCAATTTGCGTATCATACACTATTGTTATAACATAGTTATGTTCACCAACTTAGCAAACTGTGCCTGGTGGCCCATCCTGTGCCGGGCGCTGCTTCCAGCTGAGTGAAACCACTAAATCGCTTATTCTCAGGGTCGAAGTGTTAAATTTACCAGAGGGTAATTTAACATAGCTATTGAAAATGGCCATTTATAGTGGATTTTCCCATTAAAAATGGTGATTTTCCATAGTTACGTTAGTTTACCAGAGGGTACCAGAGGGTAATGGTGATGAATGGTGGTGATAATAGATGATACTTGTGAATAAGAATGGTAATAGTACATGATAATAAAGTGCTGATTAATGATAATGGTGGTTAATGCGGATTAATGGATTTGCTGAAGATGATTTTTGTGATGTTCCCGATGGAAAATCCACTAGGACTGGGGAATCGATTAAGTGGAATACCTTCCCATTAACCAGCCATGACTGCGGGTAATTTTACATCATACATCATCTCATTACTAGGGGCATGCCCAAATGCAGCAAACGCCAAGTGGGGATGGTTTGTGGCTTTGGGTTTCATTAGCCATTTAGCAGCCAGCATCCTGCAGAACATTTGGGTGGGTCATCCATCACGGATGTCCAATATGTTTGATGCAATAATCTGCTGTGAAAGATGACCCTTTGGTAAACAAACAATTTGCTCCGGGAACTCCATTTTGCATAGCAAACTGTTCGTTTACTGGCGGGTACTATCCCAAGTGGCCTTTATATGTTTGCGATGTTCTTCTGGATTCGCAGGTGAATCGGGCCCTCTTGCCTGAAAGCTGGCGGAACCAAATCCTGAAGTATCTTGCCAGAAGATGAGTATGGATCAAAATGCCTACCCTCCGGTAAACAAACATAGCTATTGAAAATAGCCATTTATAGTGGATTTTCCCATTAAAAATTGTGATTGTCCATAGTTATGTTAGTTTACCAGAGGGTAAGGCAAGGGGACCACAAATCTTCGTTGTTTTTGAGAACTTATCATCCAGACTTTAAAGGCACCCTATTTCGACACAGCCAAATGATCAAGCAAAGCTTAGTAGATTATACAGAAGGGGAAAATATAAAATGGAAATGATATGCATTGCATCGGTGGATCTCTATGCACATCGCTTGCATAGCCCGAGGCCGGGTGAGTTGAAATTTTGTTTGGTTCCACTCAAACCTGGGGTACGGTTAGATATATAGCAACCATTACAGTGAACCATTAGCAACCTCTAAAAAGATAGCAATATTTCCAGGATGCTATGGATTATAGATGATGTTTGCCCTGTAATTGTTACAGCTTTCCCACTTTCTATCTTGGCGGGGGCGAGGCTATACTTGATTAACTCTTTGGTAATCAAACGTGGATTGCTGGAAAATCCATCATTTATAGATGATTCTCCCAAACCTCCCTGGTTGGTGGTTTGGAACATGGCTTTTATTTTTTCATATATTGGGAATAATCATCCCAACTGACGAAGTCATATTTTTCAGAGGGGTAGGTATACCACCAACCAGCCATTTGTAGTAGATTTTCCAGCCATGTTTGACGCTGGAGGGTAATCTTTTGATAAGGGTGACATTGTTTTGTCCAGCGGTGATTTCTCACCGCCCCAGTCCATTTGGGTGAGTCATGCTGACTTTCCCAGCTAGCTGGTGCCATCTGTGACAAAGCCTATTGGACTTAGAGATAGCCTCAAAAAACGCAAGTAATGATTACTTGGATACAAAAAAAAATGCTATTGATTTTCTTGGCATGCCTTCACTTCTGGAAAAGTTTGCTATGTTCAAATGCTAGGAATGTTCAAAAATGATTCATGAAATCATGAAATGTCATGGATCAAAACACCAGCATTTCCCCTTGGTCCCCCATCCCCCGCGGGCCCCAGTTCCTTGCTGCGGCAGCGACGCCGGCAGCAGCTGAACCTCTTGCAAGAATGGCGGGTAGATATGAGCACCTACCATTGGGAGGCTGCTAGGGGATGCCACATTTTTGGATGATATAATATGAACCCCAATTTGCTTGCTGTCTTTATCAGCTTCAGCATCCTGGTGATGAGAAAATCTCACCTATCAAGACTCGAAGAGTTCGATCGGAAAAGCTTAGCTAAATGGGAATGGAACCAGAAACATCAGCAACCTGACTTGATGCTTTCCATGAATTACCCCTCTGGTAAATTCACAGTTCGACCCTGAAAATCCCCCATGTTGTTAGTGGCCACAAATCTTCCAACCGGCAGGGTCTGCCGGGGTCTCCGGGAGGTGTTCGAGTGGCGCAAGTCCAATCACCAAATACCATGCCCGGTGATGCCGGCCTATCCCACCCATGTGCCATCCCAGAAGGCCCGGCTGGGTCGAGAAAATCATCGAAAATGATGGGAAGTTCGGAGAATCGTTTCGTTCTTGATGGCTTATTGATGCAAAAATTGTGGGCTTTACAAAGTGTTATCATCTGCCGCTGATGATTTCTCCAGGCTTAGTGCGGAATCAATGAGCCGCTGATGCATATATATCCATTGGTGATATAGTGGGACCCTGGCCCCAAGGGTGGGAAGCAATCTCACCTGGCAGTTCTTCTTCATCAGTCATCAGTCATCAGTACTGCCATTGTCGCCCTGTCACACCATGGATAGCAATGGTACCATTCTACACCCAGAGGTCCTGACCAAGCTCATTGAGGATGCACGAAAGCTGCGCAGCCCAGCTGCAATCTGAGCGGCAAAACCAGGAGAAACCAGCGTACATTGGAATACCAAAAAAGGGGCTTGAAATCTGGAAGATTCTAGAAGTGACAGGATACCAAAGTGACGTGGCTTGATATGTTGTTACCAGTCACACTTATTTTAGAGCTTTTTTACGATGTACTGGTCAGCTAGTTCCGGTCTCAAGGGCAAATCTGTCCCGGAGTAGAAAAAGGTAGTCAAGACATTGAAGTTATTGAAGCTAAAGGACTTGTTTTCTATTTAGTGCTTCAGGATGGCTAGGTGCATGATATGTCGATGCATATGTACTGGATGTATAAATATGTTACGTACACACGCATGCACACACACAGGCATGTATGTATATATATATATACATATTATACATACACATGTGTATGCGCGAACCTGAGCCTGTACGCATGTGTCTATAATATATATATATATATACACATACATGCCTCAACTCCTAGATATACACGACATTAGCAGTGTCAAAAGCCCAGGTGAGCCAGTGTTCTGTGACGAATATCCGGATCCATATGGAAATGAATGTATTGGTTGTCAAATCTCTATTGTTGATTGGTATAATCCAATCTGTTGTTTTTAAATGCTTGTTGTTGGGTAGATGATCAAAAAATGTAGTCTATGGCGGTCGTCAAGTACGTATATAATTACAGATTGCCGTATATCTATATACTCTCCGTAACATTATTTTGTTGTAACTTTTGGGTGGTCAACTCCCAATACGTTTGGTGAGACATGCCTGTGATATGGATACAGGAAGTGATATACCTATAGTGAAATCAAGCAAATATTTGAAACTAGTGCCATTCATTGTAAAACACATTTGCCGATTAGATCATCCTGAACTCAATTCCCCATATTTCTTGGTGAAATAGGGGTTACCTACCTGCAATTACTACTAACCCTTAACTAACCTACCCCCGTTTCACAACCTTCATTTATCTGCAGACTGGCTGGAGGGGATAACACTACCTACCACCCGCAAACTGGGATATGGAAAATGCACCCTTTGCAAATCATGTTCCTTGGAAAAGGGTTGGTTCTCCATATGGATCTATTTAAAGATTTGGTACCTCCCAAAGACCTCATTATTTGAAATGCGCCCTCCTCCCAATCAAGATACCCCATTTCTGGCCAAAAAAATTATCCCAGCAAGAGACCCCAAACAGTGTGCTTCAAGGAATCAACGGAAAATTTGGCGGATGAGAAACAGAAGAGTAGACCCTGCGCAGGCGACATGCACATGGACATTTCACAAGAGCCATTTTGTATGGAAACTTACAGGGAAAGTGCCAAACGCTAATCCGCGACACCCCGTTTCGTGCGAGCCTGCGCAGTCGAAATGCACATTGGACATGTCACAAGAGCCATTTTGCATGGAAATTTACAGGTAATTGGCCGAACACGGATGATACCACCTCGATTGAACACGCGGCCTTAACTGTTACCGTAAGAACCCCTCAGTGTGGCCACACTGTTTGGGGAACATTAAGTTATTGGTTTTATAGTCCCTATGTTTGATGAAATCCCCATTCTTCACCATATTTCTATGGGTGGATTGTCCAAGTTTGGTACCATTTTTCAGCTTATAACCCCCATGGTTTTTCCACCATTTCCACCGTTCTTTGCACCAGTCTAGGTCAATCTAGATGGGCACTTTAATCCTTTAGTCTTTTGGTATCAATGAGATCATCTACTAACCAGCTAAGATTTTTTTCCTGCATGTATCTAAGATTGGCCATTCATGGCTGAAGTCCATCAGGCAGTCGTCGCCCTTCATATCTCCCTGACCTGGCTCTGCTACATCTGGCGCCGGCCGGGCCCGAAACCTGGGGCGAGGAAGGATGGCACCGGCGAAAGGCCGCGACTTGGCCCGGAAAACGGCTGGAGTCATCTGAGTGAACTAATGTGAACCATGCCCAAAAAAAAAAATGTTGGAAAATGCTGGACAGTAGGTGTTGCACTTTAGACTCATGAAAATGTTGGACAAATCATGGGTTTAGCTACGAAAAATGGTGAAAAGTGATGGATTAACCGTGAAACAGTCTTTGAAACATTGCGATTTATCTATCAAAATCGTCTAAAACATGTTGGATTCCGCTATGGAGAATGGAATGTTGGTTTGCATGAAGATGGGGAATATCCTCAAAATATTGCAATTTTTACGAGGCAACTGATGATCCAACATTAGGTTTTGGGGGGCCCTGCTTTTGCGAAGCCAGATGATGGGCACCATAGTTTGCCCAGAACTGGATGAGTGCTAAAGATGACCAGCAATTTGTGGGCCAACTGAGGCTACATTTTTTGAGAAATCCACAAGTGGGTGCCGTTCAACACCTGAAGTTGCGATGGCTTGGTGGCCCCAAGAAAGACCAACTCAGCTGCGAAATCCCCGAACTAAATAGAGTCATAGAGGGTCTAATCGGAAAATCCGTCATAAATGGTGGATTTTCCAGTGCCATGTTTGCCGGAGACTGGCTGAATCCTCTTGGTGATTTTGCGCTCGGTTCCCAGGACGCAGCGGACAGTGCTGGGCAAACAGATGCCTTTAGTTACAAGGTGTGCGGCGAACATTTCACCAAAATGCTGGCCACGGAAAGGGGAAACATCCCGAAATAGTTTTACCCTCTGAGAATCTCAGAATTTGCTATGGACTCATGTTTTTTTATGTCAAATACCAACCGTTTTGGTGTGTGACACCCAAATGTGCCTTCATCCAATTCTGGGAGTGAGGACCAAGAACCAAGAGCCATCGAACATTTGGTCAATTGCAGGTCATACCCTCTGGTAATTTAACATAGCTATTGAAAATTGCCATTTATAGTGGATTTACCCATTAAAAATGGTGATTTTCAATAGCTACGTTAAATTACCAGAGGGTAATTCCAAAATAGGGTTGAACATGACAATTATTGACAAATCCACCAAAAACCCAAGGCGCAAGGAGCAACGTGATTGAAACCTAAGTCAGAGTTCACTCGTTTTCATCCACACTCAAGCCAGGGTTTCATTGATCGCTTTGGCGGTTTCTTACCCAGTGAACCAAAGATTGGATCCCCATGGACCGTAGAAAAAACTCCCCAGCGATTCTAAGGCGGTTGAGATGAAAATGCCGGCGCTGGGACTTGAGATGCCATCCAGCGTGTTTCTGCGGTGAGGGAAAGTAACACCCAGAAAAACTGGGAGAAATGAAGATTTTGGATGATCTTGGATGATCTTAGATGATTTTGGATGATTTGGGATATTTCGATAGGATTCGTTCACTTCATTCCTGATCTGTTTTTGGCGCTGTTTGACTTGTACAGTTCTCGGTGAATTTGAGAAAATGACCTCGTCCGTCGAGTCAATGGGATGATTCGGATGATCTCCAAATTGTCAACGATCTCACTGGAATAGCTCACTATAATCATGGTTAGCAAGGGGAAACATCCCCAAGATAGCTGAACTTTTCAGGTTAGTGAATTATGATAATTTATCCATCATTTTATCACATGTTGCTGATGATTGTTGTGGTTATTGTAAGTTATCATTATTTTAAAATTGATCTGGTTGATGCTCATTGTCATCATTATTGGTTTTATCATTCATATGATTATTGCGACTATGGTTGGGTTATTGAAATTATTATCATGTTTGTTGTTACATATGTATATATATATGACAATTATCGTTATTATCTTTGTTACCATCATATTATATAGATGTATATAATATGTGTTCTGTATGTTTGCTACCAAGATCCCTGCAAGCTACTTGAGCTCTCACAGTAGGGGCCTCAGTAGGGCCAGTCCATGTGTACATAGACATCTCGGAAAAACTCTGAGACTTCGAAGTGTCATGGGAATCATGGTTGGTTCCACCAAGAAGATGTTGATGGTCATGGTGAATGGAGGGTCAACCATGAACTCTGTAAGCGTATTTTCAACAGAAACTGTGCAACTGTACCATGAAAAAAACTGAAAAAATGTGAAAAATGGCGGGTTCATGATGATCAACAGCTGAAATAGGTTTTCTGCTGGGTTTTTGATGGATTGTTCATGGGTTTATGATGGCTACACCCCTCAAACTCAATGGCAAGTTCCGATTAATCCACTCCTGGGCTTGGGTTGTTTAATTAAGGGTACCACTTTAGTAGCAGGTGAGAAGTATGTGAGGGTAACCACCGAATTATATAATCAACCAGGGGTCTATCGATATCCAGGGTTGACAGTCTGGAAGCAGGTGGCACTGTCGAGTCCAATGTGATTTTTTGGAATGATACGGGCGTGTAACGGCGATGACAGGTGACGTCTTCTTAGGATATCCCACCTATCTCTGGAGTTGACTACCCGGATTCCCATGAGGGAACCTTGCACTGGTTTAGCCAGCAAGGCACATCCTGACTTTGCATCCTGACTAGGATGACACAGATTTGAGTGTGGATTGAAATTGGGGACCAGCAAACACCACCAAAATCATCCAAAATCGTTGCTACATAGCAAGCTAAGCACATGAGAGATGAGGTCCCCAATTTCTGGAGCTTTCCGTGTTTGAAGGCACGAGTTCGCAAGGATCAGTGGCACCCCTGGTCTGATACCACACTTTTACAGGTGACAATGGCTTTACCCATCGCCAACATGTTTGAAGCTCAGCCACCAACTTGTAAACCACCATGGAAAATCCCAACTTTCATTGAGATCTATGCCAATTCTGGGTAATGGGTACCCCAGAGAAATAAGGCCTAGATGCGTTCTCAAACCCATCTTCTCCGACCAACATGGAGCCGCCCAAAAAGGGCGAGATGACCAAATCGCCAACGAATCGCCAAGCCGAAAAAGCGGGAAGCAGGGCCGAGCAGCTGGTAAATCGAGGTAATACCCATCCCATCTCCCCTGCGTAGCTTTGAGTGGCAATATGTGGAATCGTGACATCAATCGTTGAATGTGTCAGTAAACTGCAACTGTTATACCCTCTGGTAAACTAACATAGCTATGGAAAATCACCATTTTCAATGGGAAAATCAACTATAAATGGCCATTTTCAATAGCTATGTTAAATTACCAGAGGGTATAACAGTTTCAGGTGACTGAAAAATGGGAACTCACTCCATCAAAAGCCTGTCCTTTTAGGTGCAACTGGAAAGCACAGGAGCGGTTGGAGCGGTTGGGGCGGACCCGGCGTGCAACAAAAATCTCCAAATTTGGAGTACCCTCTGGTAATTTAACAGTTTGCTATTGAAAATGGCCATTTATAGTAGATTTACCCATTAAAAATGGTGATTTTCCATAGTTATGTTAGTTTACCAGAGGGTACATTCCAAGAAACCATCCCGTTGTGTTTAACGGCATGAAACTGGAAAAGTACATAAAATAAGCCATTGAAACCTGGTTGGTGGTTTGGAACATTGTTTATTTTCCCATATATTGAGAATAATCATCCCAACTGACTAATATTTTTCAGAGGGGTTGAAACCACCAACCAGAAACTGATGATATGGCTGGCTGGTGGTTTCAAAGATGTTTTAGATTGGCGCACTTCTGGAAAAGGAAGGATGCCAGAGGGCCCCCCGCTTTCTAACTATCTAACCCCTTTGTCATCTGTAAGATACCCAGGTGGCTAAGTAAAAATTGTGGTTTTACGGCTAGTCATGTTTGATTGCCCAATCTCCTGCCAGTAATTTAACATAGCTATGGAACATCACCATATGTTATAGGTGAATCCATGTAAATTATCTATACATAGGCCTTTTTCCATAGCTATGTTGAATTGCCGGAGGATATTCTTGGTATCCTTTTTCCATAGCGTTTGCCCCGCCACACTTGCTACACTTTCACAGGGCACAGGACAAGAACAGAACGGAACAGAATGGTTTGTCACCCCATAGCAGCCATAGCAACCACTACTGGCCAAAAAGAAGTTACCCTCTGGTCATCAAACATTGCAATTGAAAATCTTATGGTACGGGAATATCATCGAACTGACGGATTGTCTGGCAAGCGAGCTGGCTGACGCTAAATCACCATCAAATCACCATTAAATCATCAATTGTACTTGGTGGTTCATCCCACTTAGTAAGTAGGTTATAACGCTAGCTATAAATGGGCTAAGTAGGGTTAGTCCACGTATAACCGGGCGGAAAAAAGCCACTTACTGGGATGAACCAACCCTTTGACCCAGCCTCCAGTTCCAACTTCCGATGTCCTGCCGTGAGGACAGAGCAAACTGCAGCGGCTCTCAATCGATTGATGTACCATCGGGACCTTACCCCAAAGTTCTTGGCTGTAGAGTTCATGGAAAAATGTGGATATATATATATTATATATTAATGTATAATATATATATATATATTTTTTAATGTATATATACACGCCATTGGCTGGTTTCTTCATTGAAATGATCAGCAAAACACGCTAACACGCTTTTTGTGTTTCCAAACGATGCCGGCTACGCGGCTGCGCTTTGAACGTCTGTGTAGTTCGGCCGCTTCAGCGGGATGCTGCAGACGGCCCAAGATGGGTGTCCTCGTACAACGAACCACGAGCAGACGGGAAGTTCGCAGCGTTTGCAGCGTTAGTGCCCGCATGGAACTTGACGCAGCGACAAGCTGCTGTCGAGTTGGACAGGGCGATGCAACTTTTCCTTGCAGACGCTGAAGTCAGTCATGGTTAAGAAAGTACTTGAGAACAAAATAGGCAAAATAAAGCAGGTGAAACATGGTGAAACTGTGAAACACCCTTTATTTACCATTTTTTACCAAAGCTGTGCGAACGAAAAACTAACTGTTGGCTTGAAGACAAGACCCACAGCTTTCAGCAAAGGTGGCTGCTAGCGATTGCAATTTGCTAAATGAAAGTAATTTAGGCCTGGTGCCACGGTCCAGATGGCACCCGTACCATCAGAACAGGGTCGACGCGCGTGCAAGAAACGAAAAAAACACACGTGCTTGGAGTGATTCTGCTTCCAATCGTTTCCAACAGGATGTGCCAAATCAACTCAAATCAAATCAAGTGAATTATCCTTCATTTTTTTTTTTGGATGAAAACTGTGCGAGTTTAGCCATATTTGGCAAGATGCCTCTAAATTCCTGTGGCAAATCTCAGATTTTTTGAGCAGAACCACAGGTCTCGGCTCAGCCGCGCTCCGCCGCATGCCACTGGCGGCGGGCCATGTGTGGTGAGTGTCCAGCACATGATGTGATGCCAGAAGCCGCTGTGAAGGATGGGCAAGGCACGGCACGCTGTATCAGCTACCAAGAGACCAGCGGTGACCACTCTAAGACAAGACAGTGGTGATCGGATAATCCGGGACAATAAGAGACAAACTTACTGGTGCTTAGCAGGGAATCTTCGGGAATGATCCACTGGCTAACTATGAATAATCATCCCAGCAACCCCCAGCAACCCATCCATTCCCTACGTTTAACCAGTAAGCAAAACTACAGCAATGAGGGCTGCCCCAGCATGGGTCCATTTGGTCCACAAGGCTGGTGCCATGGTGCCCCCTATGGTGGTGATTGCTATGGGGTACCACCACGCGATATTTTCAGAACCATATTTATCACTTGAAATCAGTAAGGCGTTTCTTGAAGTAGACACGCGTATGCCTCTTTGAGGTCAATAATCGTAAGCCGTTGAAATGAACCCAAGGGTACCCTGCACCTATAGTATGTAGTACTACGACATAGTAACCTTCGTCAGGGTGAAATCATGGTTGCCAACTCATTTTCGGATTTTTCTTCATCAGTAGCATGTAAGATTAACTTGAAAGCTCGCCATCATTTGTTTACAATTGACATGGAGGTTTCCGCTTTCCTAAGTCATGGGGGTACCTCCAAATCATCCAGTCGTCATTAGGTCATGATCCAGGTCACGCCGGGTCATGGTGGCAGTTTTTTCGCATTTGCCACAGGTGCTCTCGAACCTACCGTTACCGAAAACCTGTCGCTTGCCCAGAATTGGGAGAGGCTTATTATGACCAGTGAACAACCGAGGATTTCAAACATGGACCTCATTGACTCACTAAAAATGCGGGTTTTCAACGAGCAAGTGAACTTGAAGCCAAAAAGACCAATGACTGTGGGGAATTGGGTCAAGTTCGAGACCAACGCAGTGTAAAACCAGAAATAACCCATGAAAACCAGGACTAGCTGACTAGCTGCCTTGATGCTTGTGAGCGCTACTAGAAACCATCCTCGGACTGCTGATCATTGGCGGGAAATTTTTAGCCGGAAAACCCCATATTTCATGATACTCTCTGGTTATGTCAAAATAGCTATTGAAAATGATCATTTATCGTTGATTTACCCATTATAAATGGTGATTTTCTATAGTTTTTTGTATGTTTACCAGAGGGTAACATGTAAAAATCCAGGGGGTTCCTCGATTTTCCCAACAATCCAACGAGCTGAGGCAAGCCCTACAGTGTCCCATTACTCGCGAGTTCATCGCTGACCCTGTGCTGGCTGGTGATGGATACACCTACGAGCGGCAGAGCATCCAGCAACACTGGGCTAATCAACTTGAAGGCCCAAAATCCATGGCATTTCCCGGGAGGCATTTTGGGGGAAATCGTGAAGACATCATGGGTTTTTTTACCATATACCCTCTGGTAAATTAACTTGTTGACCCTGAAAATGAGCAATTTATAGTGGAAACTCGTCTTCCAACCCCGACAACTGGCAGGGTCTATGTTAATATACTGTAGGCTAAAACAACTTGTATAGTAATAACATATTAGGATATACATAGATAACTATCATGTGGCTGGGAAATTCTGATTGTAGCTCTATCTTGCCATAAAAAATGCATTGCTCCTTGGCTCTCTCTCCTATCCACTGGATAGATAACGACGGTTGATGATGACAACGATGATTCTACTGATGAAGTGTTTGGTATTAAGTTGTTTCTTGATCTTGATGATGATGATGATGATGATGATGATGATGCTTTATGAAAATGTGTATGATCTATAAAGATTGCATTGGTGATGATGCAAAAGCGGGAGGGTAGGCTTTGGGACAAGTTTTGCAGAACCAGAATCTCAACGACACATCTCAAGGCAATAGTTCCATATGTGTTGTTACCTGGCAAGTTAATCGCTGTGTTATCCCATACTATCCCATTGTTACCCTCTGACAATTTAAGATAGCTATGGTATAGATGGCCCATGTAACAGTGTACTTCGATGACTTACCTATTCAAAATGCTGATTTTCCCTCTGGAAAATGACCAGAAGACAAAATCCTATCCAAGTATATACCAATTCTATCCCCAACAATCCCATTGTTGTTGGTGAAACCGATTAGACCTACCATTTTTCGCTCCTCCATCGACTTTCCTTCTCGACTTGGCCGTGGCGCCGTGGCGCAGGACGTCTCAGCGTCAACGATGAGGCCGACTGCGGCGCGCGGACGGAGCTCCATGTGCGGACCAGCCCCATCACTGGCGAAGAGCTGGCGGCTTGGTAACCCGTAGAATCTGTTGCATGGGCTCAGGATGTTGAAATCTGTTAAGGTTATGTTCCACATTGTTTAAGACTGTATACACTTGTAGGTTCTTTGCCACTTATCGACTACACCTTTAGCGGATCTAACTTCAAAAATTGCGTGAGTGCGTGTTACGATACCTGGGCTTGCTTGAGGCGCTCATTTTCCCAATTAGAAATTCGCCATTTGAGAAATCTATGGGATAGTGGGGGGTGATTTTTGGCAATGCTAAGAGTATCCAAGGTGTCAACCCTTGGTATCCACTGTAGAGGATTTATAACGGTGCATGTAGATGTGATAGATACAAAGACCTTATACAATATAAACCGATGCCCACACACACATGTATTTATATATATATATAATGAGAGAGTTTCTGTAGCCATTTTGGCTCAAGCATTTGATTCAAGCCTGCGACACTTAATGGCCATGGTGTTAAGGAACAGTGGACAACGTTCTCTGCCAACACCAAGAGGCGGTGGAGATCAACGTTTCGAAAGGAGTCGGAGGCGGCTGGGGCTGCGCGCCTCCTGGCCGCCAGTGATGCGGCGCAGGATGTCCGCACGAGCAGCTTGTGGTGGCTGCGCCCGGATGTCACGGCGCAGCTGGCCAAGGAGGGTTGACCCTCAACCTCGATCCTGGGAAAATCGAGGTGAAGGAGCATCACAATGCAGGAAGGACCTTTTTGTGAAGGACAACCATCCGACTGTCATTTCGGTTGCCACTGAGACGCACGTGCTCTCTGTGCGAGTGGTTGCTTCCTATCGGCACCTAGGAGTGAAGTTCGCCGTGAACCTCGACATCGACAAGGAGGTCCAAGCGAGACCTGGAGCTGCCAGACAAGCCTTCGAGCAAATGAAGAAACCCATTTTTCTGAACCGTGCCCTGCCAGTATCTGGACGAATTGCGTTTTTTCAAAGCCTTATTCTTTCCCGATTGCTTTATGGGAGCGCGATATTGTCAGAACATGTCAGAACTATCGGCAGCTTCATTCCGACAGCTCGAAACAATGGTTGTTGACTGCTACAGGAGGATTTGAAATATTGGGTATTGGTCTAAAACAAAGATGTCCGACAAGGACTTTCTATCCAGCCAAGGCCTTGTCCCATTTCGCATTTTTCTTGCTCGTCACAGACTTGGTTATCTTAAACATCTTGCCAAGCATGGCCTGACATGTCACAAGGCTTTCCCTGTAGCAGAACTGCAGACAGGTAGGGGATGGCAGACGGAGCTTCTACAAGATCTGAAGCGGGTGTCGACTTTCAAAGAATTGTCATGCGAGATGCTAAGCCATCGCGCCACGTGGATTGCTGTTTGGCAAGACCTACGTCAATGCCACTCTTGGAAGCGAACTATCCAACGAGCCCTACAGCATTGCACAGCAACGTATTGCCTATCACATTCGGTTCTCCCACCACAACATGGTATGTGAGCTAGAGCCGTTTGGAATGCGACTTTTACAATCTGGAGACACGCACAGCATTGGCAACCAGCAGTAGTACGTCTGTCATCCGTGTAATGCAGCATTTTCATCGCCACAGCAGCTCGCAGTACATTCCTTCAAGATGCATGGGAAGCGGGCAATTGAAAGCTACTACATGCAGTCGGAGGTTTGCCCCGGTTGCTCGAAGACCTTTCACACTACATTCAGGGTTGTGCAACATTTGCGCTACCGAGCCAACAAATGCTGGGAGCGCATTTGTGGAGCACGTGTCCCTGGCGAACCAGTTTGTTTTCAGCTACCTCCTCATCTCGCAGGTGTACATCAACTTCCGACTCTACGACAAAACCACGGGCCTTTAAGGCCAACTGCCCACCCCCGTGACCGTCAACGAGTTCGAACCTCTATAGCTGAGTTGCGTGAAAAGGCTGAACCAGACTATGCATGGTGGGATCCGTCTACCAATCCAGAGTTGACCTTTTCGGCAGTTTGTACACTGCCTTGAGCAATGGTGCGCTAAAGATGACCCGACTCAGGAAACCTTTCACAACCGCTTTTTCAACCTTTTCTTCAGCGCTAGAATTCTTATCCACTGGATCGAGAAGGACTTCTTATTAGGTCAGCGAGCGCTGCGCAGCTACTGATGTCTGGGGCACCTTGGAGCAGGCGCATTTTTCTTTCCTTGCGGATATACATATGTGGAACTTTCGCACACGGATGAGTCAACTGAAAAAACCGCCGTGGGAGTGCTCCGCGACCACAACTACCCAGTGGCAATGTGCGACAGGCACGATCCCACCCCATTAATTCGGACGTGGATGTCGCATGATGGTTCGTCCTCGACGAGTTCCAGCCCCTGAGCAGGGTCCTTACTATGTCGTGCACCTATATGCGGGTCAGCGGGTCGACAACGACTTTCATGCCCATATGCAGCGCCTATTGGGCTCGAGCACATTTTCGTGAGATTCATCCATTTACGTGCTGTCAGTTGACACAGCCATCGACGAGGGCTCATGAACGTGCACTCTGAGCAGCTATGGAACTTCCTCCTCACGGCTGCAAGAAGTGGGAAGATTCTTGCTATGCTCCTTGGGCCTCCTTGTGAGACTTGGTCCAGCGCCCGCTTCGAGCAGCAACTGGATGAAAATGGGAGGCCCATTAGAGGACCGCGGCCGCTTAGGGGGACAACTGGAATGCTGGGGAGTACCTGGCCTGACGCTGGTGGAACTTCGCAGCTGTCAGTTGGCAATTGTTTGCTGCTGAGGGAATTTTGGCTTTGCATCCCGGTTGCCCTTTGCGGTGGATCCGTGATTTTGGAGCACCCGGCCCTACCTTTGCAAAAAGAACGACCGTGGCAAATGATCATGTTCTGTTTAGGCGCCGCACATTGCGCCAATGGCTCTATGGTGACTCTAGGTCTAGGTGTTAAGCCTACAAACTTGCTGTATGCCAACAACCAGACCCCCCACTCTCTCGATCAATTTGCGATGCCGCAGCTGCCGAGACCTGAGGGAGCCCTGATCGGACGTGCAAGTGACAAGAACGGCCATTTCAGAACGGCACAGGCTAAGGAACACATACCCTAGCCATCTTTGTGCTTGTTTTGCGCACGCAGTGTGGCAGCGAATTCAGCAGCTTCCACAGAGGCGCGAGCTGGCTGGCTTGCTGCGAAATTGGCTGCCCTGCCTGGTTGGGTAGATCCCGCCAAAGACATGAAGCCGGACTACCAACCACGCAACTGACCGGTTGGTGAATTCAACTGCCTGCCCGCCGCGAGATCATCTCAAAAGGCCCAGCAAAAAATAAATTCAGGTGCTATCCCCAACAGCTTGAAAGCTTCGGCGTTTTTGCCATAAAAAGTGCTTATGCCATAAAGTTTAAGCGCTTATGCCATTAAAAAAAATTAAGTGCTTATGCCATGGAAAAAAAAAACGGCGGAACCCCTTGGAATTTCACAAAGCATCTGCAGCGGAAACTTCCGGAACTCACAAGGTGCACCGGAACCTTCCGGAGCCTCAGCAGGTATCTTCACCGGAACCCTCCGGAACTTCACGAGGAATCTGCAACGGAACCCTCCAGAATCTCACGAGGTATCTGCACCAGAACCCTCCGGAACCTTGTCCGGAACCTGGTGTTGAAGCTGCACCGGATCGCACCGGAGCTAATCTGGGCTAAAGACCCCATAGCGAAGTTTTGCTGTTCGGGAAAAATGATAGAGAGTGAGAGAGAAATAAAATAGATACACAGGTACGTTGGCACGTTAACTAACTAGCTGCCTGATGTTTTGATACATTGATCCCACATGCTTTTGCCCTACAGTAAAAACTGGGTGACTCCCAGGATGGAACCCTCCGTGTGAATCGATGCTTGGCGGATTGTGCATGCGAGAACCACTGAGGGCCCTGGTCCCGCAAGGGTTCGACATCAGAAGCCAACCCGAATAAATAGATGGATAGAATAAAAATCTGCAACCACTACAAATATTGTACATAAGTCCACGTTCTTCATTTCTATTTCTAGCTATGCATGTATTCATTTATTTGTGTGTGTGTTTATATACGGAAATGCTATGGGTTCGTTTGTAGATGGGGCAAATCAAGCCAAGGGTAGTACAAAGAAACCCTCAGTCACCATCTAACCGTTGAAATTGATAAGATTATCACGTTTCCGGTGCTATGTATAGAGGTGATTAGCATGTCGTGCGTTGCCCTTCTCTTTTTGCGGAGTTGCTCACTATGCTTGGAGAAAGCACATCCATAACTCCCTACCTAAAATTTACGTGTGCGCCGCCGGTACCCTGTAGGTGCCCATATATCATTGCGATGTTCAAGTGCATTTCATGCTCGGAGCTCTATCCAAAATCCATTCCCGTAAATCCCTGGTTTCCTCTAGGTGTTCATCGATTTTTCCTTCGATTTTTCCTTATCAATCCCATGGTTTCACCAGGATTGGTCCTGGATTTGATTCGATCAGCGATCCAAGAAGGGCGCCTCTCAACAGAGGCGCGAGAGGATTGGGAACGCAGGCGCGGCACGGAAGGGGCTGGGAGGAGAGTTTTCATGGCATTTTTCAGTGGGGTTCTCAAGGATTTCACGGGATTTAATGGTGATTTAATGGTGATAAATGGGGATTAAATTGTTTTTATGTCATCAATGGTGATTGAATCTTCAACCAAAGGTGAAACATGAAATTTTGGCAAGGGATTTAATCGAAGGTGATTGGGTGCTGGATTTTCTTGGTTTGGAGCTCTGAAAATCTCATGAATTTGGAGAAATGGATTTGTGCGTCACTAAACAAAAGGATTTTGATATGGGATTGAAGCTGACATCATCTACAAAGTTTTCCTAATATGCCATTGCCTCGAAGCAAATATGGCAAGACTGGTTTTTCCACGTTGTAGATTTGAATGTGCTGGGCATCTACAAAGGCTTGGCTGGGTGTGGTGTCTTGAAAAGTTCAATCCTCCTGCACCCAACCACATGCTGAAGCCAACGATGTGCCTTGTTGGTTGCACCCACCTTCTTCGCTGTTGTCTTTTCAGTTGTTGATGAAACACGTGTTTTTCTCAGTTCATCTCCCGATTTTGGGAGATGGTTGGGTGCTTAGATGGTGGCTTACCATGTTTCGCGGCGGGGGGCGTCACGTGCTTACCATGTTCCGTCCAGAAATGGCGATCCAAACATCCAAACTGATTTCATATGTTGTTGAAGGTTCCCAAAGGACTTTCAGCCAGGATCTGGATTTGTCATGTGCCCAGATTTTATTGCGTTTATTGCTGGTGATTAGAGGTTGTCCTATCTATATGGTCATATCCCACAGCAAGTGCTTCAAAATCATGGTTAGTAAGTCTCCTAAGCGGAGTTTTAAACATGATACATTATAGGTATACATGTAAATATAAGATATATTTATTTATGCGTTGTGTATTTCTACATATGTGTATATATATATAAATATATGTGTGTGTGATTGCGTATATCTAAATTATATTTATGTGTGTTTGTATTTATATATCTTTACCTATATCCATATATAAATATACCCATAGGATCCATGTCTGCTATATATGGTAACATTTACCATCCATATACCCCCAATGTTAGCATATATACCATACATGGATCCTATGGGATATATATATATATACACATATCGCGGGTGCACTAACTATGCTCATTCGCCACGCTTCAGGCGTCGGGAGGTGGAGCTCTCACAGCGACGTGCTTCCTCGAGGCCCGAGGCGGAGGCGCATCAAAGATTGGGGGTTGGTCAAATTTATGGTTAGTCATGGTTGATACCCTCTGGTAATTTAACATAGCTATTGAACATGGCCATTTATAGTGGATTTCCCCATTAAAAAAAAAGAGATTTTCCATAGCTATGTTAAATTACCAGAGGGTAAATACTAGGTCAATCTTACATGGATACTTTAGTCCGCTATAGTCTGTTGGTATTAATGGGAATATCTACTAACCAGCAAAGACTGATATCATTAGTGCTGACATAATGGTTAATATAGTTGAATATTGTGGAGTAAACACACTTACATATACTGAGTTCTAGCCATCATAGGACTAACAATGGACTAACAATGGGGTTAATAGGTGAATCAAAGGTGAATAATGGTTAATAACCAATCTTTGGTGACCAACCATGCACCAAAGGTGAATAATTGATCCATGGTTGATATATAATGAGGTCTAGTTGATATCATTAGTGCTGACATAACATAATGGTTAATATAGCGGTTAATATAATGTAGATGGTGAATAATGGTTGATAGTTCATGGTTCGTATCATGGTAGATACAACCTAATGATGGTCTGTATCATGGTTTTAACCATCTATATGGTGGAGAAAAGAACCATGATTATTCTGTTGGTTTCTATCATTGTCAATAGAACTGTTAAATTCATGGCTAATACAACCTAATTATGGTTAATATTATTAATATCATTAATTTCACAATGGGCTAAATGGTTTACTTATTATAATGCTAATACGATGGATAACGGTGTTTTTGCCATCAAAGGTGAATACAGGTTCATGTAATGATTAATTGTACTATCTAGAATGGTTATGTTATATGTATATATTTATTTGTATATTAACCATCCATGGCTCAAAGATTGGAATATAGTAGAATAGACGACTACCTGCAGATAAAGGGTAGGATCATCATCAATAGTCATGAATCATCATCTATATTCATTTCGTATTGTTTCAGGTGAATACCCCCCTGAAGTAATCATCGAACTAGTTATCAACCAACAAGGGGGTTGAACACCTGTCAAGTATTGCTTGATAATTCACTTATGTCTTATTGAACCACCAAAAGTTTGTGTTAATCCACTAAAATTGAAGTTTTGGCTGCTCAGTAAATGTTAATTTCCCAGCTATAGCTTAGACATAGCTTCCACCGACCAAAAGTTGGCAATGATGTTTGATAGAGGACCCTTACTAGGCCATTGTCAGTGGGCAAATTTCTGTGTCCAAGGTATGGAATAGAGAAATTATGCGAAATATGGCTGGTTCATGGGTATAGCTTGGGATAGTCACGAAGCTTTGGCACCCAGCTGCAAACATGAGCCTCAGAAGTAATAAAAAAAGGGGGAGATAGTTGGCCTAGACGGCGATCAAGCAGAACATGTAGTGAGATATGTGGAGAGAACTTGCATCACTGCAAAGTCCAATATTTATTTCAGATGTTTCTCAGAAGCACTGACACAGAGCCCGAAGAAATTGTTCGTGGTACTGCGACGCATTCGGGCTGCCTCGAACCATTCGGCCTTGCCATAGGATACAATGTCTTAACAATCAGATTGCTATCCAAAGTCTGATTTGGGTGCCTGGTAGTGATGGCCACCCCAAGAATCTTCATATACTGCTTCAAAAATGTGGGCTTATACATACATTGAATACATACCAGGTACAGCCCACTCATTTCAAATGGCTGATGATATGTAGATTGGCATTCCGCTGATCTTCTTTTAACAGATGCAAAAATTGGTGTATATCTGTATACATATGTACAAGCAAATAAGCAATTATTTGAGTACTAAGTTTCCGCCCAATCACTTTTGGATGATGAAAAGGACCAAATTTGTTCACAAGATGAGGCCCCACCAGCTATCAGTTGGTTTATAGGCCCGATTAACTAGAGTTATATCCCTCATAAAACTAAATGTCAACCAAGAAATGTGCGCCAACTTAGCTATTAAATCAGTTTTAAATCCCATGGGGATCCACATTTTTCTACGGTTTAAATCGCAACCTTCCTATAGTTTTCCTTTGGCCTTCCATTTTTCCTATGGTTGAGCTGACCAGGTGCCAGCTGAAGTAGGAGAAATAGCACAGCTAAGCGCCATCGCCTCGGCCCCACCCTACGAACGACACCTGGATGACATGGAGGGTGAGTGAGCAGTGCTGGCAGTGAAATTGAGGTAATTTCTTTGGGTATAACTATGCTTATTAAGTTGGGATATAACAATATTTCACCCCTAAAACTATCGTATACAGCCCGAGAGTTGGTTAAGAATCCGAAAGCTTGAGGCCCAGGGTCTCTCAAATTCTTATTGTTTAATGCAGGCAAATTTCCATCATAACAGGTCGAGGGTCCCTCAAATTCTTAGAGCATTCTTAGTTATGTATTGCATGCATCTGCGCAATTTGGAGCGAGCTTCAACGAGGTAACGAGGTGGAGTTGGCAGATTTGACAAGAGGCATGCGAAAAAATATATTCTTAAAGCCTGACACATTGTTTTTTGCAAAGCCGGGCTTGTCTGAGTTTCATGAGAGCAGCGCGGAAAAAAAAACATTTTTTTAGAGCCTGAAAAATTGTTTTTTGCAAAGCCGGGCTTGTCTGAGCTTCATGAGAGTAGTGCGGAAAAAAATACACTAGCTGCCATAAAGGTGGGGTGGGTACGGTGGGTGGGGCGGTTGGGTCGGGTGGTTGGAGGAGGTGAACGGTTTCCGGAAGTTTCTTGGCTATTCTAGCTATTGTTGATGGCCTTGTTTTTGGCAAACCTGCCAAAGACCGCGTAGCTCAGTCGGCAGAGCGTTAGGCTAAGGTGTCGGGATCGCGGGCAGTCCAAGCATGTACGAAAAATACAATTTTTCGGTTCTTCCAGTTTTTGGGGAAAGCAATGTTTCAGGTCCCCAAGTCTATCCACATATAGATTTTGCGTGGGTTGGAAGCAGTCCAAGCGCGGAAAAAAACAATTTTTCGGAGCTTGAAAAAGTGTTTTTCTGCAAAGCTTCAGTTTTCTTCCAGTTATTGGGGAAAACAATGTTTCAGGTCCCCAAGTCTATCCACATATAGATTTTGCGTGGATTGGAAGCAGTCCAAGCATGTGCGGAAAAAAACAATTTTTCGGAGCTTGACAAATTGTTTTTCTGCAAAGCCCGAACTCATCCCATAAGACCATAAGGGGTCACACCACAAAAAAATAAACCGCAAAAGGGAATTGCAAACTTCACGTATAAGCAGTAATTTAAGAATTTGGCAATCTTATCCCAGGCCAGGGACCCACAAATTCTCAAAGTACTATGTGCTTGGTATAGCTGAAAATATGTAGCCCGCCTTGAGTTCGAGCCCCTGAAATTCTTATACAGTGAATTCTTGTACAATACTCAAGCTGTACGATATATATATATATATTTCCACATTGCTACTGGAACCGCGCTTCCAAGTAACAAGTGTACATGTATGGTACTTGATGGTCAAGAATGCTTAGTGTGGGAACGCAATGCCTTAAACCTACCATTTGGGATGGTTTCTACCACCAATTTTTGGTGATTTGAAGCTTGGTTTATTTTTGGGTCTACCGCATTAATGATGGCCCTATGGTTGTTTTATTGATGCTGGTTTGTTACCGTTGGCGAATGTAGTGTGACGACTGACATTGACATTTAAGATATCAAAAAAAACAGTTGTTCAAGGGCTAACTACAAACCACCAACCATTCTGCTTCATTGATGGAAGATCGGAGCCTTAATCCAAGGAAGTGTGATATCAAGCCTTCACAATTTTGCACGACAAATGCCCCATTCTACTTCCAATTTCTGCTGGTTCAATGGATACAATCACCATGTTTTCCTCTCTATTTTCCATGTCAAATTTCTCCCTATATTACCCATTATAGTCAGATCTGCAAGTTTTAGTCCCAAAAAAATGTCCTTCTAATATATCCCTATGATATCCCAATAATATATCATTCTTTTACAAGTTATAATCCCTATGTCCACTATATACCCTTATAGGATACTATAAAACATAGATATGGAAAATCACTAGTTTAATAGGCAAATCAACGCACTCAATGGACAATTTTCCATTGCAAAACGCTAAATTAGACCGAAGAGTATAAAGATATATTTTGGGGACATTATGGATTATAACTTGCAGATTCCTGTAATATGTCCCAGAATATTTCCATCATACCCCTAAAATAAATATATATATATATATGCGTGTGTATGTGTGTAATGTATGTATGTAATGTAATGTAACGCAATGCAATGCAATGTAATGTAATGTAATGTACTGTAATGTAACGTAATGTAATGTAATGTATGTATGCATGGATGCATGCATGCATGCATGTATGTATGTATGTTATGTTATGTAATGTAGTGTAATGTAATGCAATGTAATGTAATGTAACGTAATGTAATGTAACGTATGTAATGTATGTATGTCTGGCTGTCTGTATGTCTGTATGTATGTACGTATGTACGTCCGTACGTCCGTGCGTACATACATAAATATGTATGTATGTGTGTATGTGCATATGTATGTATGTATGTTTTGTCAAGTAATGAAATGTAGTGTAATTAATGTAATGTAATGTAATTTTATGTAATTTCATGTAATGCATGTATGTATGTAATGTATGTAATGTATGTAATGTATGTAATGTATGTAATGTGTTGTTATGTTATGTTATGTTGTGTTGTGTTGTGTTATGGTTTGTAATGTTTTATTTTGGTATGTTATGTATGTATGTATGTATGTATGGTATGTATGTATGGTATGTATGTATGGTATGTATGTATGGTATGTATGTATGGTATGTATGGTATGTATGTATGTATGTATGTATGTATGTATGTATGTATGTATGTATGTATGTATGTATGTATGTATGTATGTATGTATGTATGTATGTATGTATGTATGTATG